>OHQF01001127.1_pt1 | contig 14581 bp, 10 predicted proteins | sample 1578001 | NCBI WGS metagenome assembly OHQF01 (sample SAMEA3879538, study PRJEB24766) | human gut metagenome | biome: human-associated habitat; feature: feces | place: USA | collected 1985/1987 | reverse complement strand
AAGCCGATAATCTCGCATATATAGGATTTCGGCGCAGATTTTTCCTGTATTTTATTGGTGTTTAGTATTACTTACGGCACAATATGTCAAAAAAGAGAGTTTGAGAATATTAATTTTTTTAGCACGCTAATTGTGATATTGCACAACAAATTTCCACCGTATAGTCTAAACTGAACAAAAAAGGTTAAACGTAAACGTTTGAAAAAGAAGTTAAATATTTATAAAATATGAACAGCGGCGCGATAGTGAACAAAAACTAAAATATAACCTTGACAAGCATTGTGTAAATTGTTATAATATTAATATAACTCATTATATTTTCAGACATTGTGTGCAAATTTTTCAGCAGGTTTTAACATAAGCATCACAATCCCTGTTTTTTGAGTACAGACTAAAACAGATATGCAGTTTTAATGAAAGGTGGTTTGTCTGTTGTCGAGTAAAACTAATTTCAGGAGAATTGTTTCAGCCCTGACCGCGCTGATGCTTGCGGTCACTACTTTTGCGGCTGTTCCCGTCACTGCCGACAGTGCGGAAACGACGGAAACAACGGCGGCACAGTCCTCCGGGCAGGAAACGTTCTCTTACGAAGAACAAAATACTTACAGCGACTATTACGACGAAATATCAGGGTCAAAACGCCCCGATAAGGAAGCATTCTTAACTTATAAGGGTGCTCGTGACGGCGCTCAGGTCAGTGTGGAATCCTACGAGGGTAAGGATAACATCGTTGTCTGGAGCAATGAGGAGGGTACTGTTGACTTCACCGTAAACGTTCCCGAAACAGGCGCTTACAACATCGGTATGTCGTACTACCAGATCACGGGAAGTACAACGACTACCGAATTTTCTGTGCTTATTGACGGAGAATCTCCGTATGATACAGCTACGAGAATCAATATCCCCCGTATCTGGACGAGCAAATATCCGATCGCTCCCGATGCTAAGGATAACGAAATTCGTCCTCCGCAGGTCGAAATGCCGATGTGGACAACAACTTCGTTCAAGGACGAGGACGGTCTGTTCAACGAACCGCTTCTCTTCTACCTCGAAGCAGGCGAACACACTATTTCTATCAACTCAGAAAGAGCTATGGTCGCTATCGAGTATATCAAGCTCTATAACGAAAAGGGTTACGATAAGTATGTGAAGCCGTCCGATGACGAGCTTGCAAAAAATGCTTCCGCAGAGCCTATCAAGGTTCAGGGCGAACGTTATACATACACAAACTCGCAGACACTTTTCCCTACTTATGACCGCGGCAACTACCTAACCGAACCTTCAAATCCGACCAAGCAGCGTTACAACACTGTCGGCGACGGTACTTGGGATCAGTCGGGTCAGGCTATCACATGGGAGATCGATGTTGCTGAAGCAGGCTACTATAAGGTAAATCTTAAGAGCCGTCAGAACGAGCTCCGCGGACTTTTCTCCAACAGAAGACTTTATATCGACGGCGAAGTTCCCTCTGATGCCTTTAGCGAAATAAAGTTTTACTACAGCACAAACTGGGTGTCCGTTGTCCCTGAGGACGAAAACGGCGACCCTGCATATATCTATCTCGACAAGGGCAAGCATACACTCACTCTTGAATGTATCCCGGGCGCTATCGGCGAATATATGCGCAAACTCGACAATATCGTGTACGAAGCAAACCAGTATTATATGCAGATACTTATGATAACAGGTCCTTCGCCCGATAAATACACAGACTATTTCGTTCACAGACAGATCCCTGAGCTTCTCGGCGTTTTTGAAAGACTCTCCGTTGAGCTCCGTGAGACCCGTGCCGCTATCGAAGAGATCGCAGGCATCGATGGTTCGGAAGCTGCTGTTCTCGACCGTCTTGCTGACGTTTTTGACAAGTGTATAAAGCGTCCAAATAAGATCCCAAATTACGTTTCTTCCAGCGGTATCAAGGATAACGTTACTGCCGTTTCTTCCTGGATGCGTCAGTACAGAAGCCAGCCGCTCGAGATAGACTTTATCGAGCTTGTTCCCGCTGATCAGAAGGTTACTTCCGCCAAGAAAAATTTCTTCAAGTCCCTTTCATTCAGCACAAAGGCTCTCGTCGGCTCGTTCTTTGAGGATTACACAGTCCTCTCCGATGTAACGGCTGATTCTATCAACGTTTGGGTCGGCATCGGCCGTGACCAGACAAACATCATCAAGCAGATGACCGATTCACAGTTCGTTCCCGAAACGGGCATTGATGTTTCCATCAACCTCGTTCAGGGTACTATTATGGAAGCGGTCCTCGCAGGCAAGGGCCCTGACGTTGCACTCTTTATCGGCGGTGAATTCCCTGTAAACCTTGCTATCAGAGATCTTGTAAAGAGCGTTGACGACCTCCCCGATTATGAAGAAGTAGCTGATCGTTTCCAGGAGGAAGCGACTGTTATGTATACTTATGACGGTCATGTTTACGGTATTCCGCTCACAGGAACCTTCCCGATGATGTTCTATCGTAAGGATATGCTTGCAGAAGTTGGCATCGATGCTCCGCCGGACACCTGGGACGACTTCATCGATATGCTCCCTGCTCTCCAGAGAAAATATATGCAGCCGGGTCTTATCCTTCCTACGAACGTAAACGGTACGGCTGTTTCCCCTGCAACTGAAGCAGGTCACACATTCGCGCTCCTTATGCTCCAGTCAGGTACGAACTATTATAATGATGAGCAGACTGCGACGAATTTCGACAGCCTCGAAGCTGTAAATGCATTCGCAACATGGACAGAGCTTTATAACGTTTATCAGTTTGACCAGCAGTATGATGCGTTCACACGTTTCAGAACAGGTGAAGCTCCTATCGTTATCCAGAACTACTGCACATTCTATAATCAGCTCAACAGAGCTGCTCCCGAAATAAAGGGACTCTGGGATTTCACCCACGTTCCGGGAACTGTTCGCGAGGACGGCACTGTTTCCTATGCTGCCAACTCCAACGGTTCGGGCGCAATTATCCTCAAGGACTGCAAGAACGTTGGTGCTGCCTGGGAATTCATCAAGTGGTTCACAGAGACCGATACACTCGTTGAATACGGTCAGAATGTTGAAGGCGTTATGGGCCCTCTCGGACGTTTTGAAAGCGCAAACATCGATGCTTTGAAGAAGCTCAACTGGTCGAATTCCGACCTCGATAAGATCCTCTTCCAGATGGATCAGCTCGAAGAAATTCCTATCATTCCGTCATCCTACGTTGTTACCCGTGGTATTATGAACGCATTCCGTGCTGTTGTAAACGATAAGGAAAACGCAAGAGAAACACTTCGTCTTTACAATATCGATATCAACAACGAAATCACGAGAAAGCGCCATAATCTCGGCTTAGATTCTTAAAGATTGGAGGGTTACCTTTGGCTGAACAGACCCAGAAAAAAGAAATTCTGCTCAGAAGTGAACAGAAACACACTTTTAAGGAGAATTTCCAATATACACTCCATGAAATGAGGAGAAATATCGGATGCTACGGTATGATCGCACCGTTTATGATCTTCTTTATCATGTTCACCGTTATACCGGTTATCATGTCGCTGCCTATGGGCTTCACCGACTTTGATATGGCGCATTTTCCGCCGAAATTCGTTGGATTTGATAACTTCTACACCCTTTTCGTTGAGGACGATGTATTTATCAAGTCCATCAGAACAACACTTATCTTCGCAGTTTTCACAGGTCCGTTGAGCTATGCACTCAGTTTTATGCTTGCATGGCTCATAAACGAGCTTCACCCCGTGCTCAAGACGGTTTTCACACTTATTTTCTATGCTCCGTCAATGGCAGGCAATATCTACTTCGTATGGCAGCTCATCTTCTCGGGTGACTCCTACGGCTACCTCAACGCATTCCTCAACTCCCTCGGCTTCACAACGGGCGCTATCCAGTGGCTCACGGACGCAAACTACGTTCTCCCCTGCGTTATCGTGGTTCAGCTCTGGATCTCAATGGGCGCAGGTTTCCTTGCCCTCCGTGCAGGTTTCCAGGGTATCGATAAGTCCATGTACGAAGCCGGTGCTATCGAAGGCATCAAAAACCGTACACAGGAGCTTATCTACATCACTATCCCGTCAATGGGTCCTCAGCTTATGTTCGCCGCTGTTATGCAGATCGTATCCTGCTTCACGGTCGATATCGTAGGACGTATGCTCGCAGGCTTCCCATCCACGGACTATAAGGTTCATACTATTATGACTCACGCATTCGACTACGGCTGGGTTCGTTACGAAATGGGTTATTCCTCGGCAATATGCTTCGTGCTGTTCCTTGTAATGCTCCTGTGTAACAAACTCATAACCAAGGTTCTCGGCAAATATATGAATAACTAAAGGGGTGAGATCATAATGGCAAAAAAAGAATTAAAGCCTTCTCAGATACAGGCTCAGATCGAGGCTGAGAATGCTGCTGCTCTTGAAGCGCTCAGAAAGCGCCGCGAAAAAGAGCATAGAAAAATGGAAAAATCCAAGGGTACAAATAAGCGTGTCGGCAAGTCCTGGACGAACGACATCGGTATCTTTATCCTGCTTGCTTTACTCGGCTTGTTTATGATCGCACCTATCTATATTGCGATCATCACTTCCATAAAGCCTGTGCAGGAGATCTTCATCATGCCGCCTAAGCTTTATGCGATCAACCCGACGGGCGATAACTTCAGAGATCTGTTCCAGGTCGCAAACAACTCCTGGGTTCCGTTCTCCAGAAACGTTCTCAACAGCTTGTATGTAACTATCGCAGCAACTGTTCTTCACGTTATCTTTGCTTGTATGGCTTCATTCATTCTTGCAAAGTGCAGATTCCCCGGCGTTAAGCTCATCAACAAGACGGTCGTTATCGCGCTCCTCTTCAACAGCCAGGTAACGTACATCATGCAGTACATCGTAATGGCTAAGCTCGGTATGATCAATACATACTCCGCACTTATCCTCCCGATCGTTGCTTCTTCAATGGGTCTTTACCTTATGATCAACAGCGTTGGCACTATCCCCGATGCTATGATCGAAGCGGCAAAGGTCGACGGCGCAGGCCTTTTCAGAATTTGCTGGCAGGTAGTTATGCCGAATATGAAGCCTGCTATCATGACAATTATCATCTTCCAGTTCCAGGCTGCTTGGAACTCAACGGGCGGCAACCTCGTTTATGATGAGGCACTCAAAACTATCCCGACCGTAGTTCAGCAGATCGCAGCAGCAGGTATTGCAAGACAGGGTGCTATCGCAGCGTCCGCAGTTGTTCTTATGATACCGCCGCTTGCAGTATTTATCGCAGCGCAGAGCAACGTTATGGAAACAATGGCTCACGCAGGTATGAAGGATTAAAAGAAATATGGAAAGGGTGATAATATGTCAAGCTTGAAAAAGCTTATCTCATGTCTTTCGGCAGCAGTGATGACGGTTTCCGCTCTCGCGGTCAACGTTTCCGCTTCCGAAGCATATAGCCCTTACAGCTATGACAGATGGGGCGATCCGATATCCTCTCAGGTAGGATATACTGCGGATTACTTCGTAAGCGGCGACGAAATCGGCTGCGGCGCTCTGAGCGAGCCTGCCGACCTCTTCGTTTCACACGATGATCTTATGTATATAGCTGACAGGGGAAACAACAGAATAGTTGTTACCGACCTCAACTTCAAGCTCGTAAGAGTTATGGAGAACTTCACCTACAACGGTGAAGCCACAACGCTCAAAAAGCCGACCGGCGTTTATGTTGACCCGTATACAGAGTATGTTTATATCGCAGATAACGAAAATGAGCGTGTTATCAAGTGCGATATCAACGGAAATATCGATAAAGTGTTCGGCAAGCCTGATTCCGAGCTTTACGGAAAAGACCTTACATATAACCCGAGCAAAGTCATCGTCGATAAGGCTGAAAATGTCTATGTTGTCGTTAAATCCGTAACAAAGGGTGCGGTAATGTTCGACAGAGAGGGCAAATTCCTCGGATTCTACGGTGCGAACCGAGTTGAACAGACTGCCGAGGTTCTTGCAAACGCATTCTGGAACCTCATTTCGACCGAGGAACAGAGAGCAAGAACAGCTAAGTCCACTCCTATCGGCTTCACAAACTTCGATATCGATGAAAAGGGCTTCATCTACACGGTAACAGAGTCCACAGAAACAACAACAGACCTTGTTAAGAAGCTCAATCCTGAGGGCAACAACATTCTCGACTCCCTCGGTGTCGACAACGAGTTCCAGTTCGGCGACAAGAGCCCGACTTACTACTCGATCTACGCAAAGAACTCAAGCCTTACCGATATCGATATCGGACCCAACGGCGAGCTCAATATCCTCGATTTCCAGCACGGACGTATCTTCCAGTATGATAAGGAAGCATGGCTTCTCTTCATAATGGGCGGCTCCGGCGAACAGCTCGGCACATTCCGCTCGGCTTCCGCTATCGAGAGCCACGATAATCATATCTATGTTCTCGATTCCCGTAAGAATTCCGTTACAGTATTTACAAGAACAGCATTCGGTGAGATCGTTACTGAGGCCTCCAACCTTTACAACGATGGTAAATATGATGAATCTTATGAACCCTGGAAGGCTGTCCTCAAGTATGACGGAAACTACCGCCGTGCTTATATCGGTATCGGAAACGCTCTTTTCAACAAAGGCGAATACAAAGAAGCAATGAAATACTTCAAGATCTCGATCAGCAGAAACCGCTACAACAAGGCGTTTGAAGGCTACCGTGACCAGTGGCTCAAGCAGAACTTCACGCTGATAGTCATTATCGTCATCGTTGTCATCGTTGCATGGTCGGTAACGAAGAAGATCTTAAAGAAGAAAAAGCAGAATTCAAGCGGAAAGGGCGGTGCATAAAATGCTCGATTTAACAGAAGGTCAGTTCGTCAGACACGTTATAATGCATCCGTTTGAAGGCTTTGAGGACCTTCGCTGGAAGAAAAAAGGCTCTATGAAGATCGCCTGGGTCATCGTATTCCTCCTCTTTTTCCAGCAGGTCGCATACAGCAGACTTTACGGTTTCCAGTATTATTCCAGTTACGATAAAATATTCAATATAGTCCCGTATATTTTCCGAAGCTTTATAATTTTCCTGGTTTGGGTCGTTGCCAACTGGGCGATGTGTACCCTCTTCTCCGGAGAGGGTTCGATGAAAAAGATCTTTATATACAGCGCCTATGCATTGGTGCCGTATATATCGGGTTACCTCATCGGAACACTTCTTTCCCACGTTCTTATCAAGGACGAATATATCTTTATCCAGCTCTTTGAAATTGTGGGATTCTGCTGGACGTTCGTGCTTGTCATCTCAGCGATGAAAGCCGTCCATCAGTTCTCGTTCGGAAAGACGATCGCACTGATATTGCTGACGATCGTTGCGATGATAGCGATCCTGTTCCTGCTCGTTCTCGTTCTTACACTGTTCCAGCAGGTAATAATCTTCGTTCTGTCTATCTATACGGAGCTTTCGTATCGTTTCCGTGTATAGTATTTTAAATCGAAAAGTGGTGAAATAAATGCGAATCAATATAAAGAAGATACTTGCCTGCGTCTGCTGCGCCGCAATGATGACTTCGATGTTCACGATACCTGCTTTCTCGGACGATGAGGGAACAGATGCCGCCGGAACAGAGGAGGCTGACACTGAGGAAGAAGCTCCCGCTGACGAGGACTATGTCCCCCGTACAGAGGAAGAAGCTCTCGCGGCTGCCGAGCTTGTTACGGAAAACGACAAGCTTGCGCTCTATGTCAACAAAAAAGAGGTAACCCTTGCACTCGTTGACAAGAACACAGGTGAGATCTGGTGGTCAAACCCCATCAACGCCGACGGTTCATCGGGCAAAAAGGCTCAGATACAGGAGCTTAAAGCAGGTATGGTGCTTACATACGGCGAACCTTCCAAGCGTAAAACTACAACTGCAAACAGCAAGGTAAAGGGCAAGGCTAAGGTCACAACATCCAAAGACGGAATAAAGATCACATACAAGTTCAATTCCGCAAAGATCACAGTTCCCGTTACCTATACTCTTGAAGACGATCATCTGAAGCTTAGCGTTGATACCTCCGAGATCACCGAAGAGGACGGCGACAAGCTCACAACGAAGCTCTCGTTTATGACGACCTTCGGCGCTGCAGCTACCGATGAAAACGGATACTTTGTTATCCCCGACGGCAGCGGCGCACTTATCAATTTCAACAACGGCAAAACAGGTCTTAAAACCTATTCGGGCAAGGTCTACGGCAGAGATATCACAGCCGTTCAGCAGACCGCTCCCGCAGTTACACAGCAGGTCTACCTCCCGATGTACGGTATCGTCAAGGGCAACAGCGGTATGATGGTCGTTGCCGGTAAGGGCGATACAGCCGCTACTATCAATGCTTATGTTTCCGGTCAGAACAAGACCGACTTCAACAGCTGCTACTTTGATTTTGAAATAAGAACAAGTGACGAATATCAGATGGGCGCAAGCAACGACAGCCCGCTCAAGGTATTCGAGAAGAGAGGCATTCTCGTTCCCGAACTCGAAGTCCGTTACTATCCCGTTTCAAAGTCCGACAAGAGCGAGGTCGATTACGTTGACATCGCAGAGAAGTACAGAGATTACCTCACGGGCGACTGCGGCGTAACGGTTTCCGATTCCGTTAAGGACGTTCCGCTCTATGTTGATCTTTACGGTGCAGTTCTTAAAAAGGAATCCGTCCTCGGCTTCCCCGTAACAATGCAGCACACAGCTACAACGTTCGATGAAGCAAAGGATATCCTTTCGGAGCTTTCCGCCGACGGTGCGGACAATATCGTTGCCACATACAACGAGTGGACGACAGCCGACATCAAGGAAAAGGTCTCGGATAAAGCAAAGCCTGCTTCAAAGCTCGGCGGCAAGTCCGATTTCAACAGCCTTCTCAGCTTCGCGGAAAGCAACAACATCAGCATTTATCCGAACGTTCAGAACCTTACGTTCAAGACGGGCAACGGATACTGGACGATAACCGATACGGCTATCAGAGTTTCAAATGCTTATTCCAAGCAGTTCACTTATGACCCTGCTTACGGAATCGAAAACAAATTCTACAAGGCAATGTCGCTCCTTGCTCCCGAAGCTTACACAAAGATGTTCGACAACCTTGCAAAGAGCTACAGCAAATACGGCCTTAACAATATCGCAGTCGGAACTGCTTCGACAGTTATTTACGGCGACTACGGCAGAAAGGCTACGTCAAGAGAAATGATGAAGACCATGGTTCAGGAGGGCTATCAGAAGCTCAACGATCAGGTCGGTTCAGTCCTCGCAGACGGTGCAAATGCTTATGTTCTTCCCTATGTTGACAGGATCACCGATGTTCCGCTCAATTCCAGCAAGTTTGATGTTTTCGATGCTGAGATACCGCTCTATCAGATCGTTATGCACGGCATCAAGTCTTACTCAACACCTGCTGTAAACGGTCAGGCAGAGATCGGCGATGTTATCCTCTCCGCAGTTGCGGTCGGCAGCTCGCTCAACTTCGACCTTATGGCTGAAGAAGCTAACGAGCTCAAGGATACTCGCTACGATGCTTACTACTACGCAGACGCTGATTACTGGAAAGAAGATGCTGCAAGTGTTTATAAGTTCGTTAAGGAGATACTCTCCGATGTTTCTTCGGAGCAGATCACGGGCTATAAGGTGCTTGCAAACGGAAACACCGAAACTACCTATTCAAACGGTACTAAGATCACAGTAAACTACACAGACAGGACTGTTACCAAGGGCAGCACCACATACAGTCTGTACGATTACATCGGGAAGGAGGTCATAGGATAAAATGAAACACAGACTATCCTATGAAAAGAAGAAAGGGCTTTACGGCTACGGATTTATCGCTCTTTGGTTTATCGGCGCTCTGATGTTCTTCATCATACCCGTATGCAAATCGTTCTTCTATTCATTCAATGACGTCAGCCCGGAAACAGGCTATCTCGCAAGAAGCTGGGTGGGTATGGCAAACTACAAGAGAGCGTTCATGACCGACCCGACATTCAGACAGTATCTCGTAAGCGCACTGAAGGATATGGCTCTCAACCTTCCTATCATCGTTGTATTCTCGATGTTCGTTGCGATCATCATCAACCAGAAGTTCAGAGGCAGAGGCTTCGCAAGAGCCGTATTCTTCCTCCCTGTTATCATCGCAACGGGTCCTGTTTATGCTATCATCACAGGCGACCTTAACACAAACGGAAACAACAGCGCTGAACAGTTCTCCACAATGTTCGAGGCGGACATGGTCGATCAGCTGCTCGAATTTGTCGGAATTTACGGCTTTGGTACGCAGTTCACCGAAATGCTGACAACGGTAACATCTGATATCCTCAACCTCGTTTGGAAGTGCGGTATCCAGATCATTATCTTCCTCTCAGCACTTCAGGGTATCCCGACTTCCGCTAAGGAAGCAGCCTCTATCGAAGGCGCAACAGCTTGGGAATTCTTCTGGAAGATAACTCTTCCTTATGTTTCCCCGATGATCCTTGTAAATATCGTTTATACCGTTATCGACTCCTTCACCGACCCGACGAACGAGGTTATGGCGCGTGTGCTTGAAGTTCAGCGTGACTGGCAGTACGGCTACTCGGCATCAATGGCGTGGAGCTATTTCGGAATAATTCTTATTGCTCTCGGTATCATTTTCGCAATCATGAATAAGCTCGTTTGGTACGATGATTAAGGAGGCGGAATAATTGGCAAGTTTAGTAAAACGCTTCGGCGCACCGTCCGAGCAGAGAAAGATCAAAGAACCTAAAATGTCCAGAAAGGAGAAAAGGGAACGCTTTAAAAAGCGCCTTGAATCCCTTACTCCCGAGGAACAGAAATACTTAAAGAGAAAAAGAGTTTTTGATGCAGTATGGCCTATCGCAAGAGGACTTATCGTATTCGGTCTTTGCTTCATCATCATCTATCCTCTCATATTTATGGTTTCCGCTGCATTCCGTCCCCGTGCGGAAATGAACGATCCGACGATCATGTGGATACCTAAGCACTTCATTCTTTCAAATATCACCGATGCATGGAAGGCAATGGACTTCGGCAACACGCTCGTCAACACTCTTGTGCTGAATATCGGCTGTTCGATACTCCAGGTACTTACCTGCGCACTTACGGGTTACGGCTTCGCGCGATTCAAGTTCAAGGGAAAGAACATACTCTTCTTTATCGTAATACTTATGATCCTTGTGCCTTCACAGATCATTCTTATTCCGCAGTATATGTTCTTCCGTTACTTCAATCCATTCGGAATTTATCATGCGATCACAGGAAACTACATCAACTTCATCAACAGCGGTGTTACAATGTATTTCCCCGCACTCACAGCGAACGGTATCCGTGCAGGCCTTTTCATATTCCTGTTCAGACAGTCGTTCAGAGGACTTCCTAAGGAACTCGAAGACGCAGCATACCTTGATGGCTGCTCGCCTTTCAGAACCTTCGTTCAGGTAATGGTCCCCAACGCAGGTGCTACATTCCTTACAGTATTCCTCCTTTCAGTTGTTTGGTACTGGAACGATTACTATGTTTCCACATCGTTCTTCACCGACAACAAGACCGTTGCACTTATGCTAAAAAACCTCGATGCAAGCCTTGCAAGACTTATCTTCGGCAATGAAACGCCGAATGTCCGTGAGCTCATCGTATGGATGGAAGCAGGCTGTCTTATCTCTATCCTGCCAATGCTTATCCTCTATATCTGCTTGCAGAAAAACTTCACAGAAGGCATTGCACGTTCGGGTCTTACAGGTATGTAATTCACCAAAAGCTATTAAAAACCGCTCTCGGGCTTTCCGAGGGCGGTTTTTGTATTTGTACAAAAATCAAAGCGGTTAAGCTTGTTTTTTTGTGGAAAGTATGTTATAATTTGATTAAATAACCCCGCCTTGCTCGGGACATATCGGAGGATATTATGAAGAACTTTTCGGAATTATTATGGTATAAAGCACCTGCCGCAAACTGGGACGAAGCCTTGCCCATCGGAAACGGACGCATCGGCGGTATGATATTCGGCAGAACGGGCGACGAACTTATCCAGATGAACGAGGACAGTATCTGGTCGGGCGGCTTCCGCTACAGAAACAACCCCAAGGCGAAAGAAAACCTCGGGAAAATTCGCAGGCTTATCGCAGACGGCAGGATAACCGAAGCGCAGAAGCTCTGCGAGGACGCTTTTTACGGCAGAAACGAGCAGCAGCGCCATTATCACCCTATGGGCGACCTGCATATCCTCCAAAGCGGCTGCGAAAATGCCGAAAACTATCAGCGGAGCCTTGATATTTCCACAGCAGTCGCAAAAACCGAGTGGACAAGCGGCGGAGTAAACTTTTCCCGTGAGATTTTCGTTTCCGCTCCCGATAATGTTATGGTTATCCGCTTCACGGCGAGCGAAAAGGCGAAAATAACCTTTGAAGCTTTCATCGACGGCTCAGATGACGACTATGACAGGAACGAAGCCTACGATGCATCGACTTTGTTCTTCACAGTTACGGACGGAATACCTTATGCAGCTGCGGTAACAATAAAAACAGTCGGCGGCAGCGGCGAAACGGACGCTACAAGGATAAGGGTAAACGGTGCGGACGAAGCAACTATAACAATAGCCTGTCGGACGGCTTTCCGCACGGGTAATTACGAAAAAACAGCTTTGAATGAAGCCAAGACAGCACAGCGCAAGCTTTACGAAACACTTCTTGAACGTCATATCAGTGACTATAAAAAGCTTTATGACCGCGTTGATTTTGAGCTTTGCGACAACAGCGGCGGAAACTCTGCTCTGCCAACAAATGAAAGGCTTGAAAAGTTCAGAAATGGCGGCAGCGACAACAAGCTTGCCGAGATGTACTTCAATTTCTCGCGCTATCTGATGATAAGCGGCTCGCGCGAGGGTACACTTCCGCTCAATCTTCAGGGAATATGGAACAAGGATATGTGGCCTGCATGGGGCGGAAAATACACTATCAACATCAACACCGAAATGAACTACTGGGGCGCAGAGATACAGAATCTTTCCGAGTGCCACACGCCGCTTTTCGACCACATCGAGCGAATGAGGGAGAACGGACGGATCACCGCCCGTGAGATGTACGGCTGCAAGGGTATGGTCTGCCACCATAACACCGATATCTGGGGCGACACAGCTCCGCAGGACAGGTGGATGCCTGCAACGGTATGGCCGATGGGTCTTGCGTGGCTCTGCCTACACATCTACGAACACTACAAATTTACGCAGGATAAGGATTTCCTCGCCGATAAGTATGATACGCTGAAAGAAGCAGCTGAATTCTTCGAGGATTACCTCATCGAGAATGAAAAGGGACAGCTTGTGACAAGTCCCTCGACTTCGCCCGAGAATACATACCTCACCAAGACGGGCGAGCAGGGTTCGCTTTGTCAAGGCCCGTCAATGGATAGTCAGATACTTTACAGCCTTTTCACGGCGGTTGCGGAAAGTGCGGATATTCTCGGCATCGACAAGGACTATGCCGAAACGATGCGGAAGCTCCGTTCACGTCTGCCGAAGCCCGAGATAGGCAAGTACGGTCAGATAATGGAATGGGCGGAGGATTATGACGAGGTAGAACCCGGACACCGCCATATCTCGCAGCTTTTTGCGCTCTATCCCGCAGATATGATATCGCTTCGCAAAACGCCCGAGCTTGCAAAGGCTGCAACCGCAACGCTCGACCGCAGACTTTCCCACGGCGGCGGTCACACGGGTTGGTCGAGAGCATGGATAATCAATATGTGGGCAAGGCTTGGCAGAGGCGAAAAGGTCGGCGAAAATGTCCGCGCGCTTCTCTCGAACTCGACTTCGATAAATATGTTTGATATGCACCCGCCGTTCCAGATAGACGGCAACTTCGGCGGCGGTGCAGGCATTGCCGAAGCGCTCGTTCAGAGCCACAGCGGCGAGATAAACATTCTCCCTGCGCTCCCCGAGGAATGGGAAAGCGGCTCTCTTTACGGTGTAAGAGCAAGGGGCGACTTTGAGCTTGATTTTGAATGGGAAAGGGGCAGGATAACAAAGCTTTCCATAACTTCACTCGGAGGAAATCCTTGTACAATTGTCGGCAATGGCATCAAGGTCGTATGTGACGGCAGTAATGTCAAAACTGCGGAAAAGGACGGCGCTGTTTCGTTCGCAACGGAAAAGGGAAAGACATACTGTGTTGCATTTTGATGAAAAAGGTCGGCAGAAAGCCAGATCCCAACAACAGCCGTGAGCTGTGGCTGCAGTTCATAAACGCAGACAGTGAGGAGGAATTTGAGATGATCAGTCAGACTAACGTTCCTATTATGAAAAAAGCCGTAAATGTTATCTATGATATGTCCGAGGACACAAAAATAAGAGAGATAGCCCGTCTGCGTGAAAAGGCACTCCATGATGAAGCGTCAGCACTCAAAAATGCCAAGGAAGAGGGTAAAGAAGAGGGCAGAGCAGAAGAAAGAGCAAATGCCATAATCAGAATGAGAGCATTGGGCTTTACCGAGGAGCAGGTCAGAAAGATGTATCCTGAAAGCTGATCGTAATGAAAGTTATCTATGATATGTCCGAGGACACAAAAATAAGAGAGATAGCCCGTCTGCGTG
>OHQF01001119.1_pt1 | contig 14647 bp, 14 predicted proteins | sample 1578001 | NCBI WGS metagenome assembly OHQF01 (sample SAMEA3879538, study PRJEB24766) | human gut metagenome | biome: human-associated habitat; feature: feces | place: USA | collected 1985/1987 | reverse complement strand
CCCTCCGGCCCAGGACCGCCGAGCCTCCTCCAACTGGCCCAGCCGGGACATCTTCTGCAAATAAATGCTTCCGGCAGTCTCCAGGTTCTCCCTCGCCAGCTCCACGCGCTCCCTCACCGGGGCGGACATCCGGCCCGGCAGGTAGGCGGGAAGCCGTTCCGCCAAAGCCTTCTTCCACTTCTCCTGAAGGCGGTCCGGCTCCCCGCCGGCCTCCAGCTCCCGCATCACGTCCTGTTCAAAGCGGTACAGGCCGTCGCGGGCCTGCGCCCACTGCCCGGCATCCCTCACCTCCTGCATCTCCTTCAGCGCGGCACCCGCCGTTCCTGCCAAATCCATCGCGCCCGCAGCCAGGTTCCGCACTCCGGCGGCCTGCGCTTCAAACGCGTTCAACGGAATCACGCCGGACAAATCCGGAGCCACATGCAGCATTCCAAAATCCTGTATTCGTATAGCCATCTTTTTATGGCCTCCAAGCTAGGGAGCGGACGGAACGCACGGCATCCATTCCAAACCGTCACCGCACGGTACTTGCCGCTTGCCAAAACCGGACCGTTCCAACACAATCGGCCCCATGCCCCGCATCCGTTTCACCACCGCGTACGATGGACGCCCCTACCTGGGCTGGCAGAGCCAGCCGGGAGGCCGCACCGTACAGGACGCCCTGGAACGCGCCTTTTCCGCCCTCTTCGGCTCCGCCGTCCGCATCCACGGCTCCGGCAGGACGGATGCCGGCGTGCATGCGCTGGGCCAGGTCTTCCATGTGGATGCGCCGGACACCCACCGCATTCCTGCGGACAAATGGCCCACCGCCCTCAATACCCGCCTGCCCCGGACCATACGGATCACCCATGCGGAATACGTTCCCCCAGGCTTTCACGCCGGTTCAGCGCGGCGGGAAAAACCTACCGCTACTGTATCTCCCGTGCGCCTGTCCTCAGCCCTTTTGACGCCGGGCTGGCCTGGCACCGTCCACTGGCCTGGAGCACGGACATTCTGGAGCAAGCCGTCCGGCTCTTTCTGGGAACGCATGACTTTACGGCCTTTGCGGCCCTGCGCGGCAATGAACCGCGCCCCATCCCGGCGGACTACTTCCTCCGCACCATCACGCAGGCGCAGGTGGTGCAGGAGGGGGAACGTGTCTTCATCACCCTCACCGGAACGGGCTTTCTCTATAAAATGGTGCGCCTCATGGCAGGAGCCGCTCATGAAGCCGCGCGGGGAAAAATCACGCTGGACGAACTGGAGCGCCTCATTAACTACCCACGCCCGGATGATAAAAGCCCGTTCTGCGCCCCGCCGGACGGGCTCACGCTGATGCAGGTCCACTACGCGGAGGAAGCCCCCGGAAACAAGCAGGAATGAGGTAAAAACAGGCTGCTTCCCCCCCTAGCTGCGCGCCGCGCCGTACAGGCCTTCCCGCCTGATCAGGCTCTCCACCTCCGGATTCAAATGAGGCACGGGGCATACGCCCGTACGCAGATCATGCCGCACACGGGTGGAAGAAGCGGGCTCATCCCCCTCAATGAAAACGGCGCGCACCCCTTCCCTGGGCGCCGGTTCACCGCCGCGGTGGTACACGATGAACGTCACCAGCCCGGCCAGGTGCTCCCAGCGGCCCCACTGTTCCAGGGAATCCCACTGGTCCTTGCCCATCAGCCAGAACAGCTCCGCGCCGGGATAACGGTCCGCTACGCACTCCGCCACTCTCCAAGACCACGAAGGCGGCGGAAGATTCAAATCCGTCCGGTCAAGCACGGCCCAATCCAGTCCCCGAAGCGCCAGATCAATCATCCGGCAACGCTGGTCATCCGTCACGGCGGGGGCCTGCTCCTTCAGCGGAGACAGGGAGCACGGCATGAACAGCACACGGTCCAGCCCGCAGTACTCACGCGCATGCGCAGCCACACGAACGTGCCCTTCATGCACGGGATCAAACGAACCGCCGAAAATGCACAGCTTCACCGTCCGTCATCCGTCAAAAAATCAAAGTCCTTCCGTGCCCTTGTAAGGCAGGAACCCGCCGATGGGCACGCGCACCATCCTCTTTTCCAGAGGCAGGCGGCGGAAGCGGGTGATGAAATCCGTCAGGCGGACGTCCGGATTGTAATGCAGTTCAATATGAAGGTGGGCCGGATACATGCCGCGGTTCGTGCCGATGGTGCCCACCTGGGTGCCGCGGAGCACCAACTGCCCCAGCACGACGTTAATATCATTCAAATGGGCGTAAAGCGTCTGGCAGCAAAGAACCTTTCCGGACTTGGGCTCGCGGAAGGCATGGCGGACAATCACCACCTTTCCCCACGCGCCGCGGGCGTCCGCCGCGTAAGTCACCACGCCGTGGCCCACGGAATAAACGGGATCGCCCAGATCGGAATTGCCCCCGCTGTTGCCGTTCCAGTCCTCGCCCATGTGGCGGGGGCTTTTCACGCGCAGGCCGCGGGACCGGTAATAGCCGTTGCCGTCAGGCTTGCCTACCGGAAAATCAAAACCGTCGCAAAGAGGGACGAGCGCGAACTTGCTGTCCCGCCGGGCCATGTAAACGGGAGCGCTCTCGCTGATAAACGCGGAACCGGTCAGAAGAACCAGCGCCAGCAGTAAAAAACGGAAATAGGACATGGGAACAAAAGTCCTCTGTATGCTAAACGGACCCCGGTCCCGTATCAAGCGGAATTCCCCGCATGTCGAAGTTAGAGCCTGCTAACCCCCTTCGTTCCCCTTCCACCCTCCCTTTCAACTTGACAGCCAAGCCCCCGTATGAAAGAAGGGTGGAACATTCCCCGTATTTTTTAACACACGTTTTTTCTGCATGAACAAGCTTGCCTCCCTCTTCCTCGGAACGGTTCTCTCTTCTTCAATGCTGCCCGGCTGGGCCGCAGACCCTCCCAAGCCCTACGGGGCGGTGCCAACCCCCTCCCAGGTCAACTGGCAGCGCATGGAATTCTACGGCTTCATCCACTTTGGCCTGAATACCTTCACGGGCAGGGAATGGGGCTATGGCGACGAAAATCCGAAAATCTTCAACCCTACGGACTTCAATGCCTCCGACATCGTTTCCACCTTCAAGAAGGGCGGCATGAAAGGAATGATCTATACGGCCAAGCACCACGACGGCTTCTGCGCGTGGCCCACCAAGTCCACGGACCACAACATCACCAAAAGCCCGTGGAAAAACGGCAAGGGAGACGTGGTCAAGGAATTCGCCCTGGCCTGCAAAAAGCACGGCATTAAATTCGGCACCTACCTCAGTCCCTGGGACCGCAACAATGCGGACTACGGCAAGGAAGGCTATCTGGACGTTTACTACAAGCAAATCCGCGAACTGCTGACCAACTACGGCCCCGTCTTTGAAATCTGGTTTGACGGCGCCAACGGGGGGGACGGCTACTACGGAGGGGCCAAGGAAAAGCGCAACATCGGCGACGCGGAAAAGTACTACAACTTTGAAAAAATCGTGGAGATGATCCGCAAAATCCAGCCCAACTGCATCATCTGGGGCGCGGGCCACTACGGAGACGCCCGCTGGGGCGGCTCTGAAAAGGGCCACGTCAACTACCCCCATTGGAGCACCGTGGGGCTGAACGGCGGAGGCGGAGGAACCGGCAAGCGCGGCGGAGAACGCTGGGTGCCGGCGGAAGGGGACACCACCATCAACCATTCCGGCTGGTTCTGGCACCAGGGGCAGGCTTCCCGCGTCAAATCCCCGGAAGAACTCATGCAGGTATGGTTTGACTCCGTGGGACGCGGAGCCAACCTCATCCTCAACGTGGCGGCGGACAAAACCGGCAAACTGGACCCTGCGGACGTCAAATCCCTGATGGAATTCAAGGAACTGCGCGACAAGCTGTATGCCAGGGACTATGCCCTGGGCGCCACCGTCACGGCCACCCAGACGCGCGGCAATGACAAAAAATTCGCCCCCTCCAACATGACGGACGGCAACATGGAAACCTACTGGGCCGTGGAGGACGACAACCTGACGCCCACCGCCTTCATTACGCTGCCCAAACCCGCCACCTTCGACGTCATCCGGCTGCGCGAACAGATCCGCCTGGGCCAGCGTGTGGACTCCTTCAACATTGACGCCTTCATCAACGGCAAATGGGTCTGCATCGACAATGAAGGAAAGACCATCGGCAACCAGGTCATGCGGCGTTTGAACCGCCCCATCACCGCCCAGAAGCTGCGCCTGCGCATCACGGGCAGCCAGGCCACGCCCTGCATCTCTGAATTCTCCCTCTTCCGCCAGCCGGCAGGCGCCGTGCGGCCCTCCATCTTCCGCCGCGGAGACAACCTCATCATCCTTGCGGACGGCAAGAACAAAATCCTGTACACGACGGACGGCAGCGAACCCAAGGAAGGCTCCCCCGTCTATAGACAGGGCGCCAAATTTGCGGAAAGCGGCACTGTCAAGGCTCGCTGCCAATTCTCCAACGGCAAGCTGGGTCCCGTCAGCCAGGCCAAATTCGGCATCAGCAAAACCGGGTGGAAGGTGAAAAACGCCACTTCCGGAAACGCTGCGGCGGCCATTGACGACAATCCGGAAACCTCCTGGTTCGCCAAGGCTGAGGCGCCCCAATCCTTTGTGGTGGATATGGGCAAACCCTACCAGGTCTCCAGCTTCTCCTACCTGCCCAGGCAGGATGGAAAAACCTCCGGAATGACGGACAAATACCAGTTTGAAGTGAGCCCGGACGGAAAAACCTGGACGAAGGCGGCGGAAGGGGAATTCTCCAACCTCCGCGCCAATCCCATCGAGCAATCCGTCAACCTCAAGAACGTCAAGGAACCCGTACGCTACTTCCGCTTCACCGGCACGAACTCGCTGGACGGCAACAGTGCTTCCGCTGCGGAAATCAACGTCTTCGGCACGCCCGCAGGCAAATAAAATCCATTCACTTAGCTGCATGAAGGCGTTCCGGCTTTTTCAGGCCGGAACGCCTTTCTCATGACACGGCCTGTTTGCAAACCATGTTCCGGCGTGGAAAAGAAAAGCCATTCCTTCCCGGCTGGAAAACCGGAATGGAGAACGGGACCGGAGTTCAACTCCGCTTGCGCCGCATCAGCAGGCAGGCGATGCCGAACATGCCCAGCATGGCGGAAGACGGTTCCGGAACGGCCTCCGCCTTCAGAGACGCCGGCAAACGCAGCGTCTTGGGATCGGGAGAAGACGTCGGCACCGTATTTTCAGTAAGCAGGGAATCCAGAGAAAGCTCTTCCTTCCCGGAATCAGCCACAGCCTCATCTCCGGCCGCCTCTGTCCCTCCGTCGGGCTTCCTGTCCGGAGAAACAGGCGTCTCCTTGTCGTCTGACGGCTTGGAGCTGGCCTCATTATCCGGAAGACTTGGTTTAAGCTGGTTGGCGGCAAACCCGTTTCCCCTGCCGGGAGGCCCTCCGTAAAATCCTCCGCCGCCGCCATGGGAAACCATCGCGCCGGACAAGGGGCCGTACACGGCCTCCCGCACCAGGACTTCCTCACAATGGGGCATATAGGATCTTCCATAGGAAAACATGGCTACCACTTCCCGTTCCAGCTTCCAGGATACGTCTTCATCCAGCTCTTCCCGGGCCTTTACCTGCACGGGAAGAGCCATCCCAAGGGCCTGGAGCTGGTTTCTCTCCAACACGGAAAAAGCCTGCACTACATTCCCGCGGGAGGAAACAAAACGGTACACGGTATAATAACCGGAAGGAAAAGAGGGGGAGGAAATAGTCAGGGCTCCGCCTTCATTGATCTCCTTGACCATAGCGGGAGACAAGGACATGACGCCCTTCATTTGAACCACCTTCTCCTCACCAGGGGCGGCGGCTCCGGAGGGTGAACCGGAAGGCAGGGCGGCGCATGCCAGTGGCGCCGCTAAGGATAACAGGGCAATCACAATCTTGGTCATGATAAGTGTATTGAAACCATGACCACTCCGTAGCGCACAACGGATGACCCATAAATGACAATAGCTCACGGGCCGCGCCTTTCCGCTGCCCCATCATGCGGCTATCCGGCGGCAGATATAAAAAATAGCTAATCAAATGCAATCCAAACAAACATGGGGAAATCCAACAACGTTTTTTACTCCTTGTTCCCGGACCAACCGTGGCCGCTGCCTCTTTTTACCGGGCCGGCCATTTCTGTCATACGGTGTGGACCGGCGGTTCGGAATGCTCCAGATTCCAGTGAAGGGGCATGAAAAAGGACGCATCCCTAAGGATGCGCCCTGTGCAAATCATGCTAACGGAAAAAACTTATTCCTGGCCGCTGAAATCAGGCGTGAGAATCAGGAACTGATCACTGACATCCTTGCCCCTTCTCTTGGGAATGAAGGTGTCCTGAAGGTTGTCGTTGTCATCCAGTTCCAGAGTCTTGGCGCTCTGGGCGGTCGTGAAAATCAGAACCTTGCCGCGGAAGCTTTCCGGGTCAAAGCGGACGGCGTTGCCAGCCACGACGGTGCTGCCGTCTTCACCGGGGAGCACGGAAGTAACCATCAGGGGATATTCACCCACGGAGCTGCCAATGCCTACCTTCTTGTTATTGTCACCCTTGCGCATGACGTAGGAGAAGCCCACTTCACCGGGGGTCAGGGCCTTGCCGTCATAGATTTCACCGTCGGGAGTAACGGTGGAACCGCCGGAAGGAGTCTGCACCTTGGCGTAGAAGTTGCTTTCGGAAACGGACTCATTGCCCAGAAGCTGGCGGAAGTAGTCATTGGAGGTATCCCCCTGGAGCGCGCCCAGGCCGCTCATGTAATTGTGCTGCGCCACCACGCGGTCCGCGGTGATGTCATCGGGGAAGTTGCCCAGCTTGCTGTTGGACTTGAACTCGTTCATCGCCACACCCACGTTCTTCATGTTGGTCAGGGCCTGCATCTGGTCGCCCTTGTTGATCTGGTTCAGAATCGGACCGTACGCCACGGAAGCCAGCAGGGCGATAATGGCAATAACAACCAAAAGTTCGATCAGGGTGAACCCCCTGCGTAACTGGCGTGTTGCAAAAGATACTTTCATTGTTGGATATGATGGAATGTTTACAGTTTAAGAAAACCGTACGTGGTTATCTATGTTCGTCTCTACTATTAACGTGATTTCCCAGTCAGGACAAGCATATTCTCATAAAAATGTTGGGCCTGGAAGGGCGCCGGGATTCCTCCGCGGCCCCCGTTTGCCGGGAGCCGGAACAATCCCGCGCCATGGGAAATTCATGCCTGCCTGCCGCTGCCGAAAAAGGCGCTCAGCCCTTCCAGCGCGTCGGCGTCCGGCTTGTCCGCATCGGCGATCACCTGGCGCTGAAGCCCGGCAATCTCTTCCAGGCCCTTGCGGCCCAGTTCCAGCATCCGGCTCATCTGGTCCGCCGTAAACACGGCCTCCTCCCCGGAGCCCTGCACTTCCACAAACTCACCGCGGTCCGTCATCACCAGGTTCATATCCACCTCCGCATCCTTGTCCTCCACATAGCAAAGGTCCAGCAGGGCTTCCCCGCCCAGCATCCCCACGGAAACGGCGGAAACCAGCCTCTTCATGGGAGACTCCGCCAGCTTGCCTTGCGCCACCAGCTTGTTCACGGCAATGGCCAGGGCCACGGAAGCCCCGGTGATGGAAGCGGTCCGGGTGCCCCCGTCCGCCTGCAAAACATCGCAGTCCACCCAGATCGTGCGCTGCCCGATCTTGCCCAGGTCCACGGCAGCCCTCAGGGAGCGGCCTATCAGGCGCTGGATTTCGCTGGAACGTCCGTCCAGCTTCCCTGCCGTAATATCGCGCCGCTTGCGGTCAAGCGTGGAATAGGGGAGCATGGAATACTCCGCCGTCAGCCAGCCGCCCTCCACACGCTGAACCTTCATCCAGCGGGGGACATCCTCCTCAATCGTAACGGCGCAAATCACCTTGGTGCGGCCGAAGGTCACCAGCACGGAGGCCGTGGCATTCGGGGCAATCCCCGTTTCAAAGCTGATCGGGCGCAACTGGTCCACAAGTCGTTTATCCTGACGTTCCATGCGGGGAATCATGACGGATGCCGCCATTTTTTTCAAATGGAAAGATGGAATTCCCGCATCAAACCGCTAATATCCCTTCCATGAAACTCCCTCGCACCCGTGTGGCCGTCATTGACGTGGTGGCCCTTTCCCGCCAGATGATGGAACACATGCCGCGACTCTCCGCCTGGGCGGAGGGGAGGCGCGTTTCCTCCTTCCCCCCTGCCTTTCCGGCCCTCACCTGCTCCGCGCAGAGTACTTATGTGACGGGGCTTTCCCCGCGGGAGCACGCCATCCCCGGCAACGGATGGTACAACCGGAACATGAGTGAAATCCAGTTCTGGAAGCAATCCAACAAACTGGTGCAGGGACCGCGCCTCTGGGAAAAGCTGCGGGAACGGTACGGACCCGGCTTCACCTGCGCCAAGCTCTTCTGGTGGTACAACATGTACTCCACGGCGGACTGGACCATCACGCCGCGCCCCATGTACCCGGCGGACGGCCGCAAGGTCTTCGACATCTACACCCAGCCCATGGAACTCCGGGAGACCATTAAAAAAGACCTGGGGGAATTCCCCTTCCCCACCTTCTGGGGCCCCATGGCCGGCATCCAGTCCTCCCGATGGATAGCGGACTCCGCCCGGTGGGTGGAACGGAAACACCGCCCTGCCCTCAACCTCATCTACCTGCCCTACCTGGACTATGACCTTCAGAAATTCGGCCCTTCCTCAATGCAGGCGGCCCGGGCGGCGGAAGCCATGGACGGTTTGCTCTGCGACCTGGTCGACTTTCTGGAACAGGAAGGCGTCACCCCCGTTATCCTCAGTGAATACGGCATTTCCGACGTCTCCCGCAGCATTGCCCTCAACCGCCTCTTCCGTGAACGGGGCTGGATCGCCGTCAAACCGGAAATGGGTACGGAAATGCTGGACTGCGGCGCCTCCCGGGCCTTTGCTGTGGCGGACCATCAGACAGCCCATATTTACATCAACGACCCTTCCGTGAAGGAAGAGGTGAAAACGCTGCTCGCCGCCACCCCCGGAGTGGAGGAAACCAGGGAAACGGACTTCTCCGGCCTGAATCCTGCGGCGCAGGAACGCCTGCCGGACTTCACTGCCGTCGCGGCCCCGGATGCGTGGTTCACCTACTACTACTGGCTGGACGACGCCAGGGCCCCGGACTTCGCCCGCTGCGTAGACATCCATCGCAAGCCCGGCTACGATCCGGCGGAAATGTTCTTTGACCCGACCCTCTCCTTCCCCATGTTCCACGCCGCCGCCTTCCTGCTGAAAAAAAAGCTGGGCTTCCGCGCACTGATGAAAATCATTCCCCTCAACGGAGACCAGGTGAAAGGCTCCCATGGCAGGGACCGGGTACCCGCAAACCAGCAGCCCGTATTCATCGGCCCGGCATCCCTGCCGGAAATCCGTTCCGCGCAGGACGTGCATGAGGCCATCCTCTCCGCCTTTGAAAAAGAGTGACGGCAGGAAGCCTGCCTGTCAGCGGGCGTCCGGGCGGGGATCATATTCCAGGCCCGGAACCTCCCGGTAATGGACACCATCCCACAGGACGGGAATACAGCAGAAAAACCAGCTTCTCTGCCCGTTGTCCCCCTTCCAGTGGCCGAACACGCTGCGTATCAGTACGCGGTTCAATCCCTTGCGGAGCTTCACCTTCACGGGGGGACGGAAGAAATACCCCTCCCAGGTCAGGGGGGCTTCTTCAATGCGGCCTTTTCCCCAATCCGTCCAGGGCAGGCTCCTGAACGGCCACCTGGGCGGATTCACGCGCTTTCCGTTCAGCCACACGTCCCCGCCGGAAAAATCCCAGCTCCCCTGCTCCGGAGCACGGGCACTGCGGTACCCGCCTGAATGCCCCCACATGCCGTTCAGGCCAACCATCAGCCACACTTCCTGATCCTTCGGGCTGCGGATGGAAGTCAGCGCATAGCAGGTTCCGCTGCCCTTTCCCACGTCCCCCGACATCAGCGTGGGCCAGTGGTCCAGCCGGTACTGGTTCCGGTGCATATTGAACATCGCAAAAAGGTGCCTGATATGCACGGCTCCACCGTAAACAGGCGTCTTCTTCCACTCCAGCGTCCTGTCCCCGTCCCGGTAGAAAGGCGCAATCTTGCGCTCCGGTTCAAAGGACGTGTCATTCTTACCCCGGTGGTCGAATGGCCCTATCAGGCTCCAGGCCATATCCGCCTGCTTCACGTACGCAAAGGGAACGTCCCGGAAAAACCGGTCACGGTGGGAAGCCGCCCATCCGGCCGTTCCCCTGGGAGGGAGCTGCGCCATGTAATCCTTCCGCTTGGTGGCGCTCCCGCGCCAGACGCGCTCCGCAAACGTCAGTACGCAGGGGTAAAGGGGATACTGTTCCAGCACCCTCTTCTCACTGCTCAGGTTCCCGTCGCACCACACGGGCATGATGGCTCCCAACGCCTTCTCATCCCCCTGCGGCACCTCGCAGGGCTGCTGGAAAAACACTTGGTATACGCCGGACTGGGAATCAGCCCAGTCAATGTAAAAGCCATTGCTGTCAATGCGCTTCATTCCCTTGTCCATCCGGGCTCCGGCCTCGCTCTCGCCCCAGCACATCAGCACGGAATCCTTATCGTGCGGGCCACCCGGCGACCACACGATCACCTCCTTGCCCTTCCCGCGGATATACTCCGCCATGCGCGGAATAAAATCCTTCATCGTAATGTGCACCTCGTCGGACCCCATGTGAAAAAACCTTCCTGGAAACAGGGCAACGGTCTCGTCCACGACATCCTTCAGTATGGAAATGCCCTTCTCCGTCTGCATGCCGGTCTTCATGGCCTTGGCGAACGGCTGGCTGTGCCCCGGCATGTCGATCTCCGGAATCACCTGGATATTCAGCCGGGCGCAATAATCCGTCAGGTCCTTCAACTGTTCCTGCGTATAAAATTTGCCCGGTAACCGTGACTTCCAGTGAAAAGCGCGGTCTGTCAAAGCCGGATACTTCTTCACCTCCAGCCTCCACGCGGGATCATCCGTCAAATGCAGATGCAGCGTATTGATCTTGTAGCGGGAAACCCGGCGCATCAGCTCCTTGATAAACGCGGGAGACATGTAATAGCGCCCCACGTCCAGCATCATACCCCGCAGGGCGAAGGCGGGTTCGTCACTGATCTGCACGGACGGCATGAAAAAACCTTCCTTCTCTTTGGAAACCAGCTGCCGCAGCGTTTGCAGGGCATTGAAAAAACCGCCAAAGTCCCCTGCCCTGACAGTTGTCTTTTCCGGCGTGACGGACAGGACATACGCTTCTCCCTCAATTCCGGCGTCCAGGCTTAACTCCCATGTCAGGGAACCTTCCTCAAAAACATCCTTGCTCACGGCAGCCGGAATGCCGGATATCCTGAATACATCCTTCATTTCCCTCACCAGGTCATCTCTGCGGGGAACATCCCGGCCCAAATGTACATGAACGCTTTTAAAACGCGTGCTACCCTTACCCCTGACGACTTTGGAAGGATAGGGAATCAGCGCAGGGGAGGAAAACTCCGGCACAGGCGCAGTTACCACCTCCCCTGCCAGCAGCTCCCACGGGAAACAAACCAGCAGGGCAATAAAAAACCGTACAGGAATGCTGAAAACTCTGGACAAAAACATTCCTTATTTACGCCCTCCCGTCTCAATTCCTGTCAAAACAGGACTTCCGGAGCTGAAAACCTGTCCCTCTCCCCTGGTCTTTTAACACTACATGCCGGTTCCTCTACGCCGCCAGTTCACACCCTGAAACGAACGGGGAGGAAAGAGCTTCTTCCCCCATCTTCTTCCATCCGTCAAACTGCTACCGTGCTCAGCGCAGGCGTTCCATCAAGGCGTCAATGTCCATGGAATCCTGCCCATGGATCAGCTCGCCGAGAATGGGCGCGTCGGAAAACTCCTCCACCATGCTCCTGTTCGTCACGCAGGCCGTATCCCATTCATCCTTCACGTTATTAAACACAATGCCCAGGCATTCCAGGCCGCGCGCCTTGACCGCATTCAGCGTCAGCAGGGCATGATTGATGGCCCCCAGCTTGTTGCCGATCACCAGCAGCACGGGCAGCTTGAAATCCGCGGCCACGTCGCTGAAATTCCGGCCGGGGCCTATCGGGACTTCCCATCCCCCCACACCTTCCACCAGCACGCATTCATGCGCGGCGGCCAGGGCGTCATAGGCGCGGCGGATGGATCCTTCATCCACCTGCGTATTCTCCAGCCGGGCCGCCACATAAGGGCAGGTGGCGTTCTTCAGGAAAACGGGATTCAGCTCGTCCAGCGTCAGCCCCTCCGGTCCTGCCTCGCGCAGAAGACGGGCATCCTGCCTGTCTCCGCAGGCCACGGGCTTGAACCCGGCGGCATTGATGCCCGCTTCTCTCAGGGCCTTGACGATCAGGCAGCTCACATAAGTCTTACCGACTTCCGTATCGGTTCCGGTAACAATGAAATTCCTCATAACGGTAAATCTTCAGGGATGGGATCTTCTGATCTCCTCAAGCTGCCCACGGGAGGGCACGCCGTCGTTCGTGGTCACCCAGTGATTGATAAAAGACCAGATGATCACGGCCAGCACCAGGCAGAACAGCTTGGCCGGCCAGTTAAGCAATAGCAGTTTTTTCATTGGAAGGAGAAATATTCAATAGCTCTTCAAGGCGGCCCTTCAACTGTTCCGGCGTCAGGTTGCGCTCCAGCTTGCCGCCCACGGCCAGGGCAATCGCCCCCGTTTCCTCGGACACCACCACCACCACGCAGTCGCTCTCCTCGGACATGCCCACGCCCGCCCGGTGGCGCAGCCCCAGGGTACGGTCGCTCATCTCCTTCTGGGAAACCGGGAACACGCAGGCCGCCGCGGAAATGCGGTCGCCGGAAATCACCACGCCTCCGTCGTGCAGGGCGGTCTTGGTATGGAAAATCGTCAGAGCCAGTTCCGGAGAAAAAATGGCGTCCAGCTTCACGCCGGAATCCTCAATGGGCTTCATGCTGATGCTACGTTCAAAGGCGAACAGGGCGCCGAACCGCTGGTTGGAAAGCTTGCTCACCGCCTTGCAGAAATTGTCCAGAAAGTCAACCCGCTGAAGCTTGGCGAAGGAGGAGAAGAACGGATGGCTGCCCAGCTTCGCCAGCCCCACACGCAGCTCCGGCTGGAAAATCACCACCAGCGCCAGCGCCAGGCCGGGGGCGAAAATGCGCGTCAGGATCCATGAAATCACGTTCAACTGGAAGAAAAAGGCCAGCACCACCAAGGCCAGGAAACAGGCGAACAGCCCCACCATGATGCGCGCGCCGCGCGTTGCATGGAAAGCGCGGTAAATCTGGTACAGGAATACCCACAGGATGAAAATTTCAACGATCGCCCGGAGCGCATCCTTGATCATAATCCAGTCCCACATGCGCAACAAGCTACACAACAACCCGCATGATTGCAATACCGATCCTCTCCTTCCACGTTGCCGTTGGAGGCAGAAGAACAATACCGCCTGCGGCAGACGTAAATTCAGGAGCGCCCAGCACTTCCATTTTGTCTATCTCATGCAAGCATGCGATAGAGGACAGCCGGATATGAAACAGTTAATCCGCACCCCGCAAGGCGCTTTCAGAAATAATATCTCATGCTTGGAAAAGAGAAGACGGAAACTTCCGGAAAGCCACATACAATAACCATACAAACCCGCGTTTTCGAAATATACCGTACATGCGGTGAGTATTTCCCGCTCGACACAGGTTTGTTCTAGTGAATCCGAAAAACCGGATCATATCAAATACGACAGAAATAAATACTATTCATGAAAACATTACCTGATCTGCTCCGGCAAGAAGCAAAAGGAATTTCAGCATTGAAAGAAAAAATAGGAGAAAAACTTCAAACTACATCTTCATTCCCCATCCCGTCAGGATGCAGTTGCTATGGTTTTTATCTGGCAAAAGACGAACTTACGCCACCTTTCAACGACATAGATACACAAGGCATTAATATCGTGGTACATAAACCGGAACAAGAAATAACCTGCTATCCCATTCAACATGCGCGTGGAGAAAAAATATACGCCGTCAGCTTTGACTTCAGCGGATGCTTCATGGCCCTGTTTGAGCAAGAGGGTATCTTGTATGCTGCACATATCACCACATCCAGCGATGGAAAGGTGGACGGAAGAACAGCCTTTCAAAACCTTATTGGGAAAGAAGGAACAAATTATATTGTATATAATCCTTATAGCGGCATGAAAGACCACACGGCAGGAATTATGGAATTTACCGATTTTGACAACTTCCATTGCTATTCCTTTGGACAAAACAATCACCTTTTCATTGAAAAAAAGGTGGAAAAAAATGATGCCAATGCATTAACGAAATCCGTATCCCAAGGTAAACAAAGTGGATGCGCTATTCTCTAGGAATATAGGGCGGACTCTTCTGAATGCCGGACACCTCCTCATGGATATATGGTTCATCAGAAATCCCCCATTCAGAGTGATGCCCACTAGGAAGAAAAGGCTTCCATGACCCGCACATATGCTTTGCCACATTGAAATTGTCACGCCTGATGCGTATTGATATAAAGGGAGCATGAAACTCCGGGTTTACCTCTCTCTGTTTTCCGCCCTGGCCATCCTCACCGTCTCCACGGGCTGCATCATTTCCCACTGCACCACCCCCGCGGCCGGCGGCGCTCCC
>OHQF01001090.1_pt1 | contig 14878 bp, 10 predicted proteins | sample 1578001 | NCBI WGS metagenome assembly OHQF01 (sample SAMEA3879538, study PRJEB24766) | human gut metagenome | biome: human-associated habitat; feature: feces | place: USA | collected 1985/1987 | reverse complement strand
GTCGCGGGCTGTACCGCCAGTGGGGAATCGCACCCCGCCCTGAAACGAACTTTCTTCGCAGAGTATAACGCGGCAGGTTTGTCTTGTCAAGCCCTTTTATGCATTTTTTTAACAAGCCTCTCCCGATTTGCACCGCTGGCTGTAATATGATATACTGATTTTATTATTCGTCAGGAAGGTATCTGTTTCTATGCTCTTCACCATCAACGATCTCGGCTTTTCCATCGCCGGACTGCTGCTGGAAGGCTGGCTGGCCTTTGCAGCCCGGTGCGTCTGTGCGCTGGCCCTGCTGTTCATCGGCTGGGTCGTCAGCCGCTGGCTGCAAAAAAGCCTCTTCCCCCGCCTGCTGAAGCGCAGCTGGCACTTTGCCTTTACGCACCCCCTGCTGGAAAGCTTTGCCCGCCCGGCGGCCCGCATCGCGTGGTACACCGGCATGTATCTGGCCCTGCGCAGCCTGCCCTGGGCCATCCCCGGCCTTGCGGCCCTGCTGCTCAAAGTCTACCGGATGATGCTGGTCTTCCTCATCGGCACCGGCTTCTACCACGCTTCCGGCATCGCGGCTCTGCTGCTGGCCTCGTCCAGCGAAGAAGTCCGCACCAACCGCACCCTGCTCACCCTGCTGGATAAAGTCTACAAAGTAGCCGTCGTGGTGCTCTGCGGCGCGACCATCGCACAGGAGAGCGGCCTGCCCGTGGGCAGCGTCGTGGCCAGTGCCGGTCTTATCGGCCTTACGATCTCTCTGGCCGCACAGGATATGGCCAAGAATTTCTTCAGCGGCGTGGTCATCCTGCTGGACAAGCCCTTCTCCATCGGTGACTGGATCACCGTCGGCGACGTGGAGGGCGAAGTGGTGGACATCAACTTCCGCTCCACGAAAGTCCGGGCCGTGGATAACTCCATCTACATCCTCACCAACAGCACCGTCAGCAGCGCCACCATCAACAACGCCACCCTCCGCAACAAGCGGCTCTACCGCTTCACGCTGGGCGTCACCTACGACACCACCCGCCCCCAGCTGGAAAAGCTGATGGCTGACCTGACCGCCATGCTGAAAGCCAGCCCCGACACCTACGAGGACACCGCCTTTGTCCGGATGACCGGCTTCGGCGACTCGAGCATCAACCTGATGGTCTCTGCCTATCTGCGCACCGCCGACCTCGGCGTGTTTTTGCGGATGCAGAACGATTTGAACCTCAACATCATGGACGTGATGAAGGCCGACGGCGTGGATTTCGCATTTCCCTCCACGACGGTCTACCTCGCAAAAGAGAACTGACAGCAAAAAAGCCGATGCAGCTGCATCGGCTTTTTTGCTACAGCGCAATATCCAGCGCCATCATGAGGGCGAACCCCAGCACCACGCTGATGACGCCCGCCGGTTCGTCCTGCTCCACGGCTTCCGGTATCATCTCCTGAGCCGTCACGCAGACCATGCACCCGGCGGCGGCGCTCATGAGCCACGGCAGAGCCGCGCTCACCCAGCCCGCGAGGGCCAGCGCCAGCAGCGCCCCCAGCGGCTCCACGAGGCCCGACGCCGCACCGGCGCAGAAGGCTTTCCGTCTCCCCTGCCCGGCCTGCGCCAGCGGCAGGCTCACCGCCGCGCCTTCCGGGATATTCTGCAAACCGATGCCCAGTGCAAGGGCCAGCGCCCCGCTGACGGCCTCCGGCTCACCCTGCAGGGCCAGCGCCGCCGCAAGTCCCACCACCATGCCCTCGGGCAGATTGTGGAGCGTCACGGCCAGCACCACCCGGCCCATCCGGCCATGCTCTTTTGACCCGGTGTGCATCAGCCGCCCGGCAGACTCTTCCAGCCGCAGCAGGCCCACAGCACCCAGCACCAACCCCGCCGCCGGGGCCAGCCAGACCGGCAGTATCCCGGCCTCCGCCCGCTCGATGGCAGGCAGCAACAGGCTCCACACGCTGGCGGCCAGCATGATGCCCGCCGCCATGCCGCAGAGCATCCGCCGGGTGCGGGGCTCGTCGGCCCGACGCACCAGAAAGACCCCCGCCGCTCCCAGCGCTGCAACGACCAGCACGGCCGGGGCAATGAGCCATTTGGGCGACAGCAACGCCACCGGCACGGCCAAAGCCGCGCAGGCAATGAGCAGCAGCAGGATGACCGCTGCAAACAGATAGATGTTCACATTGCATTCCCCCTTCCCACCGATGTATGCGGCGGAAAGGGGGAATGTGAAGAGAAAAAGCTCTCCTCATTCCGGCAGCTCATGCAGGGTAAATTCGTTTTTTGTTGTTTCCAGTATTCCCTCATCCCGCATTTTGCCCAGCTCTTTCGAGAGGGCGCTGCGGTCGAGGTTGAGGTGATCGGCCAGGCCCTGACGGTCGAAGGGGATGCGGAAACTTTTGCTGCCCGCCTTCGCGGCCTGATTGGAGAGATACAGCAGCAGCCGTCCCCGGACGGTCTTCGGGGCCGTGCAGAAGATGCGCTCCGAGAGGGCCAGGTTCTTGTGCAGCGAGATGTTGAGCAGGTTCTGCACGAGGACCGGCTGCCACTCGCTATCCGGGTGAGGTGTGTGGATGAGGACATCCATGTTCAAAAAGAGCACTTCCGTCTCTTCCGCCGCCACCACGTCCACCATCATCGGCTCGCCGCAGAAGGCATAGGTCTCCGCGAACACCTGCCCCGCCGGGACATAGCTCAGGATGCTCCTGTTGCCCCAGAGGTCGATATTCTCGATGTTGACGCCGCCCGCCTGCACGATGCCCACCTCACGGGTGATGCAGCCCGCCCGCAGAAGGACTTCGCCCTTCGCGTAGGTCTTGCAGCGCGCACCGCCGCAGGTGAACATCTCGGCCAGCGCCGTCTCGCCAATGCCCTGAAAAATGGGCGTTTTCTGTGTTTTCACCCTCAGCGCCCCCTTTTATCGCTTGACGTGGTAGACCTCGAGATAAACGCTCTTGCGCGTCTCGTCCAGCGTTTCCTTCAAATCACGGCAGAAATCTTCATCGTCCAACAGCGCCACCACCTCGGGCGCATAGCGGGTGCCTCTCTGGGCGTGGAATTCGCCCAGCAGCGTATCCACCGGCTTTGCCATCGTGTAGCAGCGGCCGATATTATCGGTGGCCGCGTCCAGTGAGTCGGCCACGGTCAGAGCGTCTACGATGGGCTTGATGTCCGCCGGGCAGGGCGGATAATTTTTCGGGTAGCCGCCGTGTCCGTCGTAGAAGGTATGGTGGTAGAGCGCCGCCGGGGCCAGGTCGTCCTTTCCGCCCACATTGCACAGCAGCTCGTAGCCGAACACCGTGTGCCACTGGATGCAGGTAAATTCCTCGTCCAGCAGGCGGCGGTAGTTGTTGCCGATATACATGAACACATAGCTCTTGCCTACATCGTGGTAAAGGCCGCACTCATAGGCCAGCTCACATATTTCAATGCGGCTGCGGCGGACTTCCTCCACCGTCTTGCAGCCCATGACGCCCACGAACAGCTCGGGCGACTTTTTGAGCATCTGCTTGACGAACATGCGGGTCAGTCCGGCCACCATCATGGAGTGGACATAGGTCGGCTTGTGGGCCACGAGGATATAATTCAGCAGGCTGCGGCGGGCTGTTCCGGTCTCGGCCTGCATCTCCACCAGCTCGCGCACGGCACGGCTGACCACACGGGAGTACTGATTCTGGGGTACATTGTTCAGATACCGCAAACTGCGATCCATCACTTCTTCGGTGCGGCATACCATCTCCCTCCGGTCGGCAGGCGGCATCTTGACCTCGTAAGCCACCAGATAAGACACCGCCGTGAGGTTCTTGTTGATGCCAGTATCGCTGTAGTCCTGGATGTCGGTGTGGTGGATGATGTCCAACAGCTCTTCCACCACCTCGCGGGCCGTACACCGTCCAGCATGGAAGCAGGCCGCCTTATAATAATAGCTGACACGCCAGTTCTGCAGCCGTGCCTCCTCGCCCTTATAGAGCACCCGGTCGCGGTAGATGACTTCCGCCGACTCCATCACCTTGGCGGCGACCACCGGGTCGTTGTGGTGGCGCAGATAGCTCAGCAGCGTCTCCCGGTCCATATGCATCGCATACTCGAATTTGCCCCACGGAAGGTCCGGGTCGAGCTGGTGGTAGTAAGGGTCGGTGATGATGCCCATCGCCTTGTCGAACACCTTCATATATTCGGTGCATTCTTCCGGCGTACTGCGTGGCATGGACATCCGGCTGTTGCCCAGACAGCGCATGATGTAGCCTTTTGTTGTCTTATCGAAGGACTCATACTCCGCAATATAGCCTGCACCCTCCTGAAAAAGGCCGCGCACCTGCGTCCCGTAAGGGTTGATGGCATAGTCGCAGCCCCGGACATTGAGGTAGTGGAGAGAAACCGCTTTTCCATACAGATAGCGGACGATGGCAGGCTTGTCGCCCCGAAGGCGGGCGTTTTCCAGCAGGAGGCTGTAGACCTTGTAGGCGATGCCGCAGTCCTCGCTGCTGGCGTAGTTGAACATCTTGTCAGCAAACTCCTGCAGGCTGGCAATTTCGGCACTCGTCAGCTCCGCAGGCGCACGCTGGAATACCAGCTCATTGAGGATAGCGTTGTTCTCCTTCATGTAGTCGAAGCACTTGATGGCGTTGGACTGGATGGTTTCCAGCAGCTCCTTCGCTTTCATATCCGGGGAGAATTTAGGCTGGGAGAGGGTGCGGACTGTCCTGAGATTTTCAACATAGCGCTCGAATCGTGCGTCCATCCACTCTCCCCCTTTTCCGTTTTTTCACGCTCTGCTGTTGGCAGAGTCTTGTTTCCCACGATAGTTTATTATACCGTCTTTTCAAGTTAGAATCAACTGATTTTTCCAACCTGTCCGTTTCTGACGCACAAAAAGACTGCCGTGCATCGTCTTTCTGCACGGCAGTCTTGTCAAATCGGATCTTCAGTTACGGTAGCAGCGGTCCTGGCCTACCAGCCAGTCCTCGCACAGGCGCTCGGCCTCTTCCCGGCTGCAGCTCACACAGCGAAACAGCCGCCCTTTCAGCGAGCAGTAAGAATAGCGAACTTTCGGCACTCCATTTGCATCCCGGAATGATTCCCATCGTTCCTGTCCCGGCATCAAATAGCTTTGTTCCATAGCTTTCGCGCTTCCTTTCCGGCTGCTCTGGCAGCACAACGTGTTCATTTTATCACGTTTTGGCCGGGAGGGCTATTCGCTCTTTCCACAAAAAGCGCTCTGCATTTTATGGGAGAATGCGCATTGACAAACCGCGATTCAACAGCGTTTCTTTTTCTTCCGGACAAAATACCCGGCGTATAGGACAAATACCGCCAGCGCTGCCAGCGAGACTTTACTGGCCAGGGAATAACCGTCGGCCTGATAGACGAAGTCGATGGTGTTCTCCCCCGCCGGAGCCAGAACGGCCATCAGCCCCTCGTCCACCCGGATGACCTCAGTCTCTTTGCCGTTGACGTAGGCCGTGAATCCATCGTCGTACGGTACGGAGAAGAAGACAAGGTTGTCCTTCTTCAGCGTGATCTCCGCATGGAAGCCGGAGTTGGTCATCTGGAAGGTGCTGCAGGCCGAGGCGCGGCGGTCGGCGCAGTCAGAGACGTAGGTGTCGTACCACAGATCGTCCAGCTTTGCGTCAGGCAGCTTCTTGAGGTACTTGCCGTAGGTTTCGGCGTCCTCTTCGCTGAGCACCAACGCCCGCATCAGGAGATTCGCGCGGGTATTTTTAATGGTCGTCTCGTAGGACTCCTCCGTAATATAGTAGTCGTAGGTAAAGCCCATGGGAACGTAGTTCTCGTTCTCATAGAGCATGAAGCCGTCTTTGGTGTCGTAGTAGCTCCATCCGTCGTCCGCAGCGGCGAGGAAATCTTCCTGCTTTTCGGGCGTGGTGATGAGGTACTTGACGCTCAGCAGACCCCGCAGGGCGTAGTTGGAGATGTCCGGCTCACTGCGGACATCCCGCTTGACGCCCAGTGCCGGGTAGAAGCTGAGGATGCTGGGCGCGGCCGTGCTGCCGAAATATTGCAGGCTGCTCTTGTCGAGCCAGAGGCCGAGGTTGTCGTGGGTCTTGTAGGTATCCACGCGCCAGTCGCCCTCGGGCAGGTCATCCTTGAGCTTGATGGCAGAGGTGTACTGCTCCACAAGGTCGCTGTCGGTGTGCCACTGGCCGAACTTGCCGATGCCGATGTGTACCATGCTGAACACGCAGGCAAAGGCCAGCACCACTGCCGTCATCCGACGGGCAAAGGCCCTGCTCCCCCGCCAGCGGCGGCAGAGCAGGTGGTACAGGATAAGACCGCCGATGCCGAAGCTCAGGACGGCGACATACTGGCCGGGATTCTGCAGCACACCCAGCGACCATTCTTTGGTATCACTGTCCTGCACCGGCACCAAGGCAAACGCCAGCGTCGCGATCATCAGCCAGCCGATGCCCCGGACCGGGGCGTCCAGCTCGTCGGCAGAGATGCCGGGGCTTTCCAGCGCACTGGCCGTCATGGCGCAGAGGATGAGCACCGGCATGTAGTACCACCGGGCGTAGTAGCTGGAATTGAGGGCGTAGAAGGCGCTGTTGAGCACCGGCACCAGCGCAAAGATGGCGCAGGTGGCGACGATACGCTTTTTGCTGTCGCCCTTCCGGGCCCGCCAGTAGGCCATCGCGCCGGCCAGACTGCACAGGGGCAGATAGGCCGACATACTCGTCCACTTGATGATGCCCTCCGACCAGATGGAGGTGATGTAGGGCGAATCGGGCGGTAAGATCCAGCTCAGCAGGATGGCCAGATACTGCTGCACCTTCGAGTAGGTCAGAAAGCCCCAGCCCGACGACAGGTCGATGGTGCGGGGGTTCTGCAAAATGCTGAGTACCGCCGGCCAGAGCAGGACGAAGCCCAGAGCCGCGCCCAGCAGGCTCTCAAACGCCAGCCGGACGAAGAGTCGGACATTCATCGGGAAATCTTTCGTCGTCAGCTTGCAGATGAAGTAGATGACGAGGAAGATGACCTGTCCGATGAAGAAGAAGTAGTTGTTGAGCAGGTTGACCCCCACCCAGAACGCGAAGAGGCCGTAGTGCTCTTCCTGCTCGTAGAGCGTTTCGTCCAGCGCCCAGAGCATCCACGGAAAGAGGGCCACCACGTCGATAAAGTGGTTGAAGAAGACATTGTAGATGCTGAAACCCGAGAAAGCATACAGGCAGGCGCCCAGCACCGCGTGATCGGAGCGGCGGACATAGCGGCAGAGGTAGCGGTAAGCGCCGCCGCCCGCCACGGCAAATTTCAGCACCAGCAGCGGCACCATGAGGTAGGGCAGCCAGTTCTGGGGGAAGATGAGGGACAGCCAGAAGAACGGCGAACCATACAGGTAGAACGAGTAGGCGTTCATCGCGCCGCTGCCCAGGTCGGTGGCCCAGGAGAAGGTGCTGCGGGCCGCGCCGGCCATGCCGTCCGGGTAGCCTACCCCCTTGATAAAACCGTTCATGTAGCGGTAGAAGCTGATCTGCTGGCTGTTGAAATCGCCCGCGTAGTGGAAAAATCCACCGTCGATGATATAGAACGGCAGGAAGAATATCGCCGCCGTCAGCGCACAGAGCAGCATGGTGCGGAGCATCTGGTCCCGCCGCCCCGGCATATTGAGCAGCCGGGCATTTCCGGTCTGATTTTTTGAATCGTCCATTGTCTATCCTCTTTCCCCGCCCGGAGGGGCGGCACAGGCCCATCGCCCGCATCGTTCTCGCGTTCCAGTATAGCACGCGGCTGTGTGGAAAAAAAGAATTTTCACATTTTGCTTGACATTCGCCCGCTGGGCAGGTATAACCCTCTCAAAGACACTTCAAGGAGGCCGACATGAAGCTATACCCGTTCAGCGCCCTTCTGGCGCGGATGAAGTACATCACCCGGTGGAGTCTGATGCACTCCACCCGCCCGGAATCCCTCAGTGAGCACACCTGCGACACTGCCCTGCTGGCCCATACCCTCTGCCTCATCGCGCGGCGGTACACCGGCACGCCCTGCCGCCCCAAGACGGTGGCGGTGGCGGCGCTCTATCACGATGCACCCGAGATCATCACCGGCGATATGCCCACGCCGGTCAAGTACAGCAGCCCCGGCCTGCGGGACGCCTATAAGGCGCTGGAGGCTGAGAGTGTGGATTCCATGACCCGTCTGCTGCCGCCGGAGCTGGCCGAGGAGGTCAGCCCCTTCATCACCGGCAGCCTGCTGACCGCCGAGGAAAAGCGGCTCCTGAAAGCTGCTGACCGGCTCTCGGCCCTCATCAAGTGCATGGAGGAGCAGCGCAGCGGCAACCACGAATTTGACGCCGCGCTTCGTCAGCAGCGGGAGGCACTGGAAGGGATGCACTGCCCTGAGGCCGACTGGTTCATGGCGCACTGCCTCCCCTGCTTCACCCAGAACCTCGACGAGCTGACCCGCAGCGAATGATCACGGGAAGGGGACTTCCCGCACGTCGTCCGGGTCCAGCCCGGCCTTGCGCTGCTCTTCGAACACCGCCGCAATAAGCTCGTCCAGGTCTTCCAGACGGGACAGGGTGCAGCAGTAGCGGCGGAGGGCGGCAGCGCCCTTGAGGCCCTTCATATAGTGCATAGTCTGGGCGCGGGCCTGAGGCATGGCGGTGTATTCGCCCTTCTGCTCCACCATCTCTTCCACCTGACGGCGGAGGGCGTTCATCCGGGCCTGCAGGTTCGGCTCCTTGGGAGCCGGCAGGCCCTCGATGGCGGCGTTCACCCGCTCGAAGAGCCACGGGTCGCCCAGCGCGGCACGGGCGATCATGACGCCGTCGCAGCCGGTATGCTGCATCATCTCCACGGCATCTTCTGCCGTGTGGATGTCGCCGTTGCCCAGCACAGGCACCTTCACCGCCGCCTTGACCTTGGCGATGATGTCCGGGTCGATGCCCGGGGTGTACATCTGCTCCCGGGTGCGGGCGTGGACGGCGATGAGTTCAGCCCCCGCCTGCTCGCAGGCTTTGGCGCACTCCACCGCCGTGATGTGGTCGGCGTCCCAGCCTTTCCGCATCTTGACCGTCACCGGGCGGGTGGTGTGGGCCTTGACCTGCTCGACGATGCGGCCGCAGAGGTCGGGGTCCAGCATCAGCTTGCTGCCTGCGCCGCCCGAGACGATCTTCGGGGCCGGGCAGCCCATGTTGATGTCCAGAAAGTCGAACTGATATTCTTCTATAGCCGCTGCGGCCTCGCCCATGATCTGGGGCACCTCGCCGAAGATCTGCACGCCGTAGGGTGCACCGTTGGGTTCGGCTTTGAGCAGGCTGACCGTTTTGTGGTCGTGGTAGACCAGCGCCCGGCTGGACACCATCTCGCTGACCGTAAAGCCTGCGCCGTGCTGGGCCATCAGCCGACGGCAGGGCGCGTCCGTAAAGCCCGCCATCGGGCCAAAAACTGCCCGGTGGGGCAGGGTGATATTTCCGATTTTCAGAGAATCCATCTTATCCCTCGTTTTGCTTGACAATGGCTTGCAAAAGCTCTATCCTATAAACAAGAAAGGCACTGCCTGCGAATGGTCAGCGTCCTTCCGGCTTTAGATCAAAAGAAATGACCGCAAGCTTTGGGGGCGTGGCGGTCATTTCTTTTTGCTGTTGGAAATCGTCCATTTGATTTGCAACAGCGACGACCGCCGCCTGCGGCGGATGCAGGGAGGAGCTGTTGGGGCAGCGGCCAGCAGGACATGAGCGCCGCTCAAGGCGCGAAATGGCCGCTGGGAGCCGCAACCCGGGTTCCTTTAGAATATCATATTTCCCGCACGAATACAACACCCCGGCTTCCTGCAGGCCGGGGTGTTCGTCTTGTCTATCGCAATTTCTCCTGCTATACTTAGGGCAAAGGAGCGGCGGGCAGACCCCCGCCGGAGAAATGGCTATGGAGTATCGTGATTGGACGAAAAAAGACGGCAGCGGGCGGGACATCTCCACCTCGCTGCTGGGCTACGGGTGTATGCGCTTTCCCACCCTGCCGGATGGCCGCATCGACGAAGTGCGGGCCGAAAAGCTGCTGAACACTGCCCGGGAGGCGGGCGTCAACTACTTTGACACCGCTTTCCCCTACCACGGCGGTGAGAGCGAACCTTTCGTGGGCCGGGTCATTGCCAAGTGGCCTCGGGAGAGCTTCTACCTCGCCACCAAGCTGCCTCTGTGGAGCTGCAAGACCCTCGACGAGGCCAAAGACATCTTCGAGAAGCAGTTCGAGCGGCTGGGCGTGGACTACATCGACTTCTATCTGCTGCATTCCCTGCACAAAGCCCGCTACGATGTGGCCAAAGAGATGGGCATTGTGGACTGGCTCTGGGAGCAGAAGGCCGCCGGGCGCATCCGGAATTTTGGCTTCTCCTGCCACGACAACGCGGCGGGCTTCGAACATATCCTGCGCGACCAGCCGTGGGATTTCTGCCAGCTGCAGTACAACTACCTCGACACCGACGACCGTGCCGAGGAGATCGCAGGCGACCGGGGCTATGCCCTTACCGAAGAACTGAATGTTCCCCTCATCATCATGGAACCCATCAAGGGCGGTACGCTGGCACAGCTGCCGCCGGACGCTGCCGCGCCGCTGAATGCACTGGACGCCGACGCCAGCGCGGCCTCGTGGGCGCTGCGCTGGGCGGCCAGCCACAAAAATGTGAAGGTCGTTCTCTCCGGCATGAGCGCAGAAGACCAGCTGGACGACAACCTCGCCACCTTCGGAGATTTCCGCCCCATGACCGACGCCGAGAACGCCGCCATCCGGCAGACTGCCGACGTCCTGCGCAGCCACATCAAAATCGGCTGCACCGGCTGCCGCTACTGTATGCCCTGCCCCATGGGCGTGGACATTCCGGACAATTTCAGCATCTGGAACAAGCTCGGGATGTTCGGCAATAAGGACGCCATCCGCCAGCAGTGGACAGCCTGCTTCCCGGATGCCGAAAAGGCCATTCACTGCGTCCGCTGCGGCAAGTGTGAGGCCGTCTGCCCCCAGCATCTGCCGATTCGGGACTCTCTTGCAAAGCTCCAGACGGAACTGGACAATTTATAATGAGTGAAAGCGGGCGCTCCTCTGTCTCTCCGGACAGGTGGAGCGCCCGCTTTTTGTTTAACCTACGTTGATGTGACCCACCGGGAGGACTTTGCGCTTGTTGTCGTCGGGCTTTGCCGTCAGGCTGATCGCCAGCGACACCGGGCCAACGCGGCCCATGAACATACAGGCCATATACAGCAGCTTCGCGCCGGTGTTCAGCTGTCCAGTGACACCCACCGACAGGCCCACCGTACCGAACGCCGAGCAGGACTCGAAGATGCAGTCGATGACCGACACCGTCTCTGCGGTGTTGTAGTACACCACGACGGCAGAGCCGAACGCCGCCACCGCGCCGATGACGATGATGGTCAGAGCGCGGTAGACCGTCTTGGACTCGATGTGGTGGCCGCCGATAACGCAGTCGTCGCGGCCCTGTGCCACGCTGCGGATGGTCAGGATGAGCACCGCGAAGGTCGTCACCTTGACGCCGCCGCCCGTCGAACCGGGGGCCGCACCGATGAACTGCAGCACGCTCATCAGCAGCTTGCTGATGGGGCTGCAGGCCGCGAGGTCGATGGTGTTCATACCCGCAGTACGGGTGGATACCGACTGGAACAGCGCCGCCATTATCTTGCCCGGGACGGACAGGCCGCCCATCGTTCTGGGGTTCGACCACTCGAGCAGGGCCAGCAGCACCGCGCCGCCCACCCAGAAGATGACCGAGAACTGCAGCACGACTTTCGCGTGGAGAGAGAGCCGCCGCTTTTTGCGGTACTCTGCCAGCTCCACCCAGACCATGAAGCCCAGACCACCGGCCATGATCATGAACATGATGACAGCCTGCACATAGTAGTTGTTAACGTACGGCACCAGCGAGGAGTAGTCTCCAAACCGTCCGAAGAGGTCAAAACCTGCGTTGCAGAAAGCCGAGATGGCCGTGAACACGCTGACCCACACACCCTCTGCGCCGAACTGTGGCACGAATGCGAAGAGCAGCAGCACGATGCCCACGGCCTCGAAAGCCGCCGCCAGCTTGATGACGATCTTCAGCACCTCAGTAGCCTTGGACAGGCCGTCTGCCGAGACGCTCTCGCCCAGCAGCCGCAGGTCGCGGAAGCCCATCCGCCGCCGGGCCGCCAGCGCGAAGAAGCTGGTGAGGGTGACAAGGCCGAGGCCTCCCACCTGAATGAGCATCAGGATGATTACCTGCCCGAACAGCGAAAACTGACTCCATGTATCCCGCACGACGAGGCCCGTCACGCAGGTGGCACTGGTGGCGGTGAACATGGCGTCGATGACGCCCAGCCGCCCCGTCCTGCTGGAAATGGGCAGGGTAAGCAGCAGCGTCCCCACCGCGATGACCAGCAGAAAGCTGCTGCAGATGGTCTGCGTCGCACTGCTGCCCGCCAGCCAGCCCTTGTTGGGCCGGCGTGTCCGCTTTTTGGTTTTGTTTTTTCCCATTGCAACCTCCCGGGGCTCCCCCCGGCCAGCAGCCAGAGGGGCGAGTCGTTCTGCCGCCCCTGCGCAAAGTTTCCTGGCGCAGGAGCCTCTCTTTATAGGATACACCTTTTTTCTCTCCGATTCAACTTGATTTTGTGCGCTGTTTGCGGTATCATATCTGTAATGTGTCTCAGTAGCTCAGTTGGATAGAGCGTCCCCCTCCTAAGGTTGCGTTACAACGGCCACCTCAAAAAAAACTAAATAAGGGATTGCAGTTCGACTTTGATCGGGCTATAATCATATATCAGACACGTCCATATAGCTCAGCTGGATAGAGCACACGCCTCCTAAGCGTGGGGTCGGAGGTTCAAATCCTCTTATGGACGCCAGTGAACAACGCCGAAAGCCTTTGTTTTCAAGGGTTTTCGGCTTTTCTTATATAAAAAGCTACGAAAAAGCTCTTTCACTGTATGAGATAAAATTCTACTCCAAAATTTGATTTTTGACAACCCCTCCAGAATCGAACGGTTGTTATAAGACAAAATCGCCAGCTAATTTTTAGCAGAAAACGGGCTGTTCTTGCTAATGAAAATGCCCTTCCTGCTAATCAGCCCCAAAATCGTGCCAAAAATCCAGCTAATCAAAAAAGGCGGATGTTTTGAATACCATGCAGTTATAGCAGATAAAATTAAATATCGTTATGTACATAGAGCGTCTATTTGCCCCGCATTGGGGATGGATAGGCGCTCTTTTTTTATGCCCAAACCCATGGGCAAATACAAGAGATTGGAGGTGTTTTATTTGAGCAAGCCTGTTTATACCGCAGACAAGCCGAGCGACTGTCATTACTGCTACTTCTGGACGAATGGCAGAAAGGGCTGCCGTCTGGGTAGAAATAATTGCTACTACTTAATCTCTTTGCCGCCGAAACCCAAGTCGGAATGTGATGGCTGTCCCTATGGGCGAGATCACCCGTGCATTGGTTGGTGTACGAAGAAGGTTATGCGTGAAGTGGGGCTTCGTTGATATGGATGTGTATGAACAGGAATACCGCTTCTACTATTTTGCCCGATGTCCTTACGAAAAGACGGATACGACTTTCCGCAGCATTCCGCTGACAACAGAAAGTTTTCCGCAGAAAGAAGGTGGTGAAGCCGTGTGAGTTTTGATTATTTTTACGGTCAGCAATCCGATCTATTCACATTCTATCGAGTTCCGAAGGTGTTGTTCACGAACGAGAGGTTCTGGAATATTTCTGCCGATGCCAAGATGCTGTATGGCATTTTGCTTGACCGCATGAGCCTGTCTGCCAAGAATGGTTGGATAGATAAAAACGGTAGAGTGTATATCATTTTTACAATCGACGAAGCGAAGATGGCTCTGAACTGTGCTGAACAAAAGGCTATCAAGCTGCTCAGTGAACTTGAGAAGAAAGCAGGATTGATTGAACGTAAGCGCCAGGGTTTGGGAAAGCCCAACCTGATCTATGTGAAGAACTTTATCTCTGCTGTGGATTCACAACTCTTGAATTGTGAAAATCACAATTCTGGAACAATGGAAATCACAACTCAAGAACTTCCGAAATCACAATGTAATAATACTGATATTAAAAATACTGAATTTAGTGATACTGATTCTATCTTTCCTTCCGGAAATGGTGGAATGATGGACGAGAATGACCGGTATCAAGAATACTTTGATTATTTCTCGGATCAGCTTAGTATGGATTTGTTGAAGAAGGATTACCCTTACGATTCCGAAATGCTGGATAACATTCTGGAGTTGATCGTTGAAACAGTTTGCACGAAGCGACCGTTGATTCGCATTGGTGCAGAGGAGCGTCCGGCAGAAATTGTCCGCAGTCGGTTTATGAAACTGAATGCCGAACACATTCGATATGTTATGGACTGCTTCAAGGAGAACACCACAAAGATTAGAAATATCCGTCAGTATATGCTGACTACGATATACAATGCGCCGACGACAATAGACACCTACTACGATGCTCTTGTTCGGCACGATATGTCACACGGATATTTGGAAGGAGGATTTAAGAAATTGAAAATGAAGCGAGAGGAAGGAGAGTGACGATAAATGTCGAAAAAAGCAACCATCATTGCGGTGGTCAATCAGAAAGGAGGCACTGGAAAGACCACCACCACCGAGAATCTGGGCGTTGGCTTGGCTCTTGAAGGAAAAAAGGTGCTTCTGGTAGACACCGATCCCCAGGCTTCCCTGACGGTCAGTTTGGGCAATCCCTGCCCGGATGATCTGTCTCCGACACTTTCCGATCTGATGGGAAAGATTATGATGGAAAACCCTATTACTCCCGATGAAGGGATTCTTCATCATCCGGAGGGCGTTGATTTGGTGCCGTCCAACATCGAACTCTCAGGTATGGAGGTAGCACTGGTCAATGCCATGAGCCGGGAAACCATTCTCCGGCAATACCTGGATACAGTCA
>OHQF01001084.1_pt1 | contig 14941 bp, 8 predicted proteins | sample 1578001 | NCBI WGS metagenome assembly OHQF01 (sample SAMEA3879538, study PRJEB24766) | human gut metagenome | biome: human-associated habitat; feature: feces | place: USA | collected 1985/1987 | reverse complement strand
ACGAGTAAATTTAAAAAAAGTTAACAAAATTTTAAAACAATGCTTGATTTTATTGTGCAACATCGATATAATTGAAGAGAAGGTATATAAAATATAAAGAAAGGAAAAATTTAATGAAAAAGAAAAAGATTTTTTTAAAAACCGCTAAAAAAACAATAGCATTTATGTTAGCGGTGTCAACCTTTGTATTAAATGGTTATGGCTTAGACTTTTACAAGCAGAAAGCTAATGTAGTTAAGGCTGAGGCAGCATCGACAGATGTACTGTCAGGTGAAGACAGAAATGTTATATTTGCAAATTCAAGAACGGATTTTCGTGATGAATCCATTTATTTTGCAATGGTTACCAGGTATTATAATGGTGATGAAAGTAATGACGTTCAGTGCTGGGATGGAACACAGTATAATTTGAACGATCCAGCCTGGAGGGGCGATTTTAAGGGACTTATTGAAAAACTTGATTACATTAAAGCTTTAGGCTTTACAGCAATATGGATTACACCAGTTGTAGAGAATTGTAGTGGTTATGATTACCATGGCTATCATGCAATTAACTTCAGCAAAGTTGATCCAAGATATGAATCAGATGATTGTACATATCAGGATTTGATAGATGCAGTACATGCAAGAGGAATGAAGATTATTCAGGACGTTGTATTTAACCATACAGGTAACTTTGGTGAAGCAAATCTTATACCAATGTTTAACAAAGAGGGTGATTTAAGTTCGCCTGATTGTTTACAGGTTATCGATGGTTCAGGTTTACCAAGTAATTATAATAGCTTAAAACCTGCTGCTCAATATGCAGCAAGACTTGCACTTATGAAGAATACTGATGGTGTAAATCATGATGTTAATAATCTGTATCATCATTATGGTAATTTTAACTGGGATGATTATACATGTCAGATAGCACAGATAGCTGGTGACTGTGTAGATTTAAATACAGAGAATCCGATAGTATACAACTATCTTGTAGATGCATATTCTAAATATATTGACATGGGTGTTGATGGCTTCAGAGTAGATACAGTAAGACATATCAGCCGACTTACATTCAATAAAGTATTTAATGATGCATTTATAAAGGCAGGAAAGAGAAATGGTAAAGACTTCTATATGTTTGGAGAGGTATGTACAAGAGATAATGGTAATTATTGGTACAGACAGTCTCCATCTATGTCAACACCATACTATACATGGAAGGAATCAAAGGATTATGAATGGAGTGATACCGATTGGGAGGTAAACTACAATTCAGCAATTCAGGCAACAAAAGATAATGCAGATAATATAAGTGAACAGCCAACAAGCCAGAATGCATTATTAAATGGAAATTCATATCATACACCTGATTATAGTAAATTTTCAGGATTAAATGTTATTGACTTCCCAATGCATTGGTCATTTAAATCAGCACAAGATGCTTTTTCAGTAGCTGTAAGAGGTGATCAATACTATAATGATGCTACATGGAATGTTACTTATGTAGATTCACATGATTATGCCCCTGACGGAGCTCCAGAGGATGAAAGATTTAATCAACCTCAGAGTACATGGGCAGAAAACCTCTCATTAATGTTTACATTCAGAGGTATTCCTTGTATTTACTATGGTACAGAGACAGAATTCCAGAAAGGTGCAGTTATTGATAAAGGTCCAAATATTGCACTTGCAGAAACAGGACGAGCATATTATGGAGATAATATTGAAGGAACAGTTACAGCAGTTGGATTTGGTGAATATGGTAATGTAAGTGGTGCAGTAGGTGATACATTAAAGCATCCATTATCACAGCACATCCAGAGATTAAACAGACTTCGTCAGTCAATACCTGCTCTTAGAAAAGGTCAGTATTCAACAGAAGGATGTTCAGGTTCGTTATCATTTAAGAGAAGATATACAGACGATAAAACAGATAGTTTTTGCCTTGTATCTATTTCAGAAGATTCAACATTTACAGGAATTCCTAATGGTAAATATGTAGATGCTGTTACAGGAACTGTTAAAAATGTAACTGATGGAACATTAACAGCTACAGTATCTGGAAAAGGTAATCTTGCAGTATATGTATTAGATACGAAGAAAACTCCAGCACCAGGAAGAGTAATTACAAATGGTAAATATCTTACAGATGGTGGAGAAGAGGAATTAATTCAGCCAATTAAAATAAATGTAGTAGACCCTACAAGCATAAAATTAAATAAAACTTCAGTATCATTATTAGAAGGAAATGTTGAGGCTGTTACAGCAACTGTAAGTCCAGCAAATGCAACATACAAGACAGTTTCATGGTCATCAAGTAATAATTCAGTAGCAACTGTTAGTGGTGGACGAATTACCGGTGTGGGAAAAGGTTCAGCAGTAATAACTGCTAAAACAGTTAATGGATTGACTGCAACGGTGAATGTTACAGTTTCAGAAAATCCTAATATAATTAAACCAACGGGAATTTCTGTGGATAAGACTTCTGTAATATTAGAAGAAGGAAACACAGAGAAGATAACAGCAACGGTTAGTCCGGCTAATGCAACAAATAAGACTGTTAAGTGGTCTTCAGATAATACACAGGTAGCAACTGTAAGTAATGCAGGAATTATTACTGCTGTAAGAGATGGTTCAGCAAATATTACAGTAACTACATTTAATGGATATAAAGCTACAATAAAAGTATATGTAACAGCAAAGCAGATTCCGGTAATAACCAACGGCATATATTTCAAGAAGCCTGATGGATGGGGTCCTGATATTAATATATACATGTTTAGTGGCGACAAAGCAGTAGGTAAGGCATGGCCAGGAAGTAAGATGTTAGATTTAGGCGATGGAATATATGGCTATGAATATACATCAACAGATAAAGAATTGATGATCATCTTTAATGATGGTAATGGAAATCAGACAGCAGATTTTGAATTTGTAAACAGTGGTTACTATGATGTAAGTGGATATATTAAGACGGTAGACACGAATGGTGTAGTATATGTCAAGTATGTGGATACCGAAGGTAATATGTTAGATATTCAAAAATTATCGGGAAAAACTGGTGAAAAATATACATCAGAGGCAAAGACATTTAATGGATATAAATTGCAGACAAAACCAGATAATGCAAGTGGAACATTCGGTAATAATACAATAGAAGTTATATACGTATATACAAAAACAACTTCAGATACAAAATCTGGCTGGATAAATAAAGGAGATTCTTGGTATTATTACGAAGATGGAAAAGTTGTAACTGGCTGGAAATCAATAAATGGCAAAAAGTATTACTTCAATACATCCGGAGTAATGCAGACCTCAAAATGGATAAGTGGACAATACTATGTTAATGCCGATGGAACAATGGCAATATCACAGTTAGTAGATAATAATAAATACTATGTAGATGCCAGTGGTAAATGGGAAAAATCTACAAAATGGCTTACTGTTAGTGGAAAAATGTATTATATAATATCAGGAAAAGTCCAGCAGTCTAAGTGGGTTGAGATAAATAGCAAATGGTATTATTTCGATGCATCCGGAGTAATGCAGACTTCAAAATGGATTGGTGGAAAATATTATGTAAAAGCCGATGGAACAATGGCAGTTTCAACACTTGTTGACGGTGGAAAATATTATGTCGGTTCTGATGGTAAATGGATTAAATCTACAAAGTGGCTCAAGATAAATAGCAAATGGTATTATATGATATCAGGAAAAATCCAGCAGTCTAAATGGGTTAATATAAAAAGTAAATGGTATTATTTCGATGCATCCGGAGTAATGCAGACCTCAAAATGGATTGGCGGAAAATATTATGTAAAAGCCGATGGAACAATGGCAGTTTCACAGTGGGTTGACGGTGGAAAATATTATGTCGGTTCTGATGGTAAATGGATTAAAGGATATAAGAAATAGTCTGATAATTTTAGCAAGGTGATTTAGAAACTGTTAGTATCAACTGACATAGACTAAGTTACAATAAAGCAAAATTAGAAATAATAAAGGCGATGAGAAGTCTGGTATATAGATTTTTCATCGCTTTTATGGTATAAAAGTATATAAGTATATAGGTTGATATATAACTTAAAAATGGTAATACATTTGGAAGATATGAGAAATGAAAAATATTATGTTGGAGCCGATGGCAAATGGATTAAGGGTTATGACAGATAAAACGAATATAATACACAAAAAGAAAATGATTCTTCTTGGACTTGCTGTTTTTATAGCCTATTTGTGCAGAATGTGTGATTTTAAATTTGAAATATTCCAGTTAGCAGGATATTTAAGAACATACATATACATCACAATATTTTATCTATGGGGCAGGTCTATTAAGAGAAGAATAATTCAGAAACAGGTTCAACACTATCTTATAAGTATAGCTGGACTTATGATATTCTGGATTATGATAAGAACAATAAAATATTTCATTACAGACAATATAAATGTGTCAAGGTATCTGTGGTATATGTACTATATACCACTTTTAGGAATACCATTTTTAGGGCTTTTAACAGCAATGTCTCTAGGTAAAGCTGAAGATTATAAATTGCCTGAATGGACAAGAGTCCTATATATCCCGACTATTATAGCGATAGTATTTGTCCTGACAAATGACTTTCATCAGAAGATGTTTGCATTTCTGGAGAATGGAAGTGTATGGTCGGATTCAAAGTATAGTTATGCAACAGGATACGGAGTGGTAATGATATGGTGTATTGGTTGTGCTATAAGTGCATTAGTAATTATTGTGATAAAGTCCAGAGTCCCCAATACAAGAAAAATAATGTGGAGACCAATATTGCCACTTGTAATTTTATTTGTATATATGGGATTGTACATTTCGGAAGTTAATGGATTAAGAATAGTTTTAGGCGATATGACGGTATTTTGCTGCCTGTTCATTACAGCAATATTTGAGAGCTGTATACAATGCGGGCTTATACAGTCAAATTCCAGATATGATAAATTATTTGAAATATCAACTATAGAGGCTAAGATTGTTGATAGCGAAGGAAACGTATGTTATAAGTCAGATAATAACATTCATTGCAACAGCGATAATATAGATTTAAAAGATTTATTAAATACAAATGAAGTTATTACAGATAGTGGAATACGTTATTCGAAAGCATTGATAAAAGGCGGTTATGTAATCTGGCGGGAGGATATTAAGGAACTCATCGATTTAAAGGACATTTTAGCTAAGAACAGAGATGAATTAAGGAGTAATAAAAAGGCATTACAAGACGGATATTATGTGAATAAGAGGCTTAAGGAACTGACAGAGCATAACAGACTATATAATATTGCACATAATCAGGTTAAGAAACAGTTAGATAAGATATCAGATCTTATCAATGAATATTGCAATATTATATCTGAAGATAAAATACAAGACGGGACATCTGAAATTAAATCATTAGAAAATAATAAGAAAAAGTCAAATACAATTGAGATATCTGCTAAGGCAGATGCAGAGAAAAAAATTCTTGGTCAGATGATGGTATTAGGAGCTTATGTCAAGAGAAGATGTAATCTACTGTTATTAGCTGATAAGAATGAAAATATTCCCGCAAAAGAATTAGAATTATGTTTTCAGGAATCTGCAAGAAATCTGTCAATGTGCGGGGTAGAATGTAGTGTTGCAGATAGGATTAAATGTGAAATACCTGCCGCAGTCGGTGGACAAATATACGACATTTTCGAGGAAATTGTGGAAAAAACACTTAATTCACTAGAGACCATTACAGTCTGGATAGATAAAAATGATGATAAAATCATTATGAATATAATACTAGAAAGTAGTATTGAACAAATAGATATTAATTCTTATGGGCAGTCGGATAAATGTTTGTGTGAAGTGAGAACCTGTCGTGATGAGGATATGTGGATTATAAAGACTATAGTGACGGGGGTGAAGCATTGTGATTAATACATTAATTTTGCTATATGCGGTAATTACCGTATTTGTACAGATTATTACAATTATTGAAGAGTCAGACCATTATAAGCATAAGTATTTGTCATATAGTGCAATTGAGAAAGAGAATAGGCGAAAGAGATGTTTTGGTTTATCACAGAGTTTGTCATATAGTATCATCATAAAATGGATTATTTTAGTAATTAATCTTCTTATTACCTCTTTGTATGGTGGATTAAAGGCGGATGGCAGAATAACAGCAGATAATGGCATAAGATATGGACATAAAACACTGGTAAATAGCAGCAGTCTGCCATATCTGTATATAGTAATGGTAATGTGGTTTGGAATAAATCTGATTTATAATATATACAGATTGTATAAGCTGCAAATAGAACATAATAACCAGATAAATGCTAACTCCATAAAAGAGGGATTAGACAATCTTCCAAGTGGAATATGTTTTTATGATAAATATGGAAAACTGATATTATGTAATCGTAAAATGCATGAATTAGGTCATAAGTTTTTAGCAGGTAATGCTAAGAATATGCAGGATTTAGAAAATACATATGTTTTTCCAGGTGGTGAAGTATGGACATTTTCAAAAGAAGAACTTAGTATAACGGATACAGAAAAATATATTCAGATATTAGCAACAAATGTCACAGAAATCTATAAATCTATGATACAATTAGATGCAGATAATAAGAGACTTAAAGCAGATGCTAAAGAACTTAATATCTTATTGGATAATATAGAGGAAGCAGCAAGAGAAAAAGAGTTGTTAAGGCTTAAGATATTAATACATAATGAGATGGGGGCATGTCTTACTGCTACAAAAAGAATTTTAGAAGGTGAAATTCCGCAGAACAATATAGAAGCTATATTTAACAAATGGAAAGAGACTATTTCGATATCTAATAATGAAGCAGGTAGTAAATCTAAGCTTATGATGTTGAGGGAAGAAGCATTAAGTTATGGAATAGAGATTATATTCAGAGGAAAATATTCTGAGATAATAGAAGATGAGATAATATGCTCATGTATAAGAGTGTGTATGAACAATGCTGTAAAATATGCTAAAGCAGACAGGTTAATTATAGATGTATCTAAAAATATAATGAGCGAAGATAAAGATATAGCAGATGCGGCAAAATACGTGATACAAGATAAGGCAGCAGATATGATAAAATGCGTGATGCAGAATAAGGCAGCAGATGCGACAAAAGATACGGCATATTATAATATGAGAATCAGAAATAATGGTAAACAGCCTGATAAAGAGATAACAGAAGGTGGAGGATTATCTAATATAAGGCAGAAGATAGAGAAAGCAGGTGGATATATGAAGATACAGAGTACACCGGAATTCGAATTATGTATAGGAATGAGAACCTCTAATTAAAACATATCTGGAGGCACTAAAGAAATATATAAGCCAGCCGAAAAGGAAGTGATATAATATGAAAAGAGTACTTATAGTAGAAGACCAGAGATTCGCCAGAGATCACCTAGAAAGTTGTGTGCTTAAGAATGAGAATTACTATCTGGTTAAATCAGTTACTTCTGCAATATATGCGGAAGAAATATGCAAGAGTAGTTCGATTGATTTAATAATTATGGATGTGTGTACGGAATTCGATGCAGATGGAATAGAGGCAGCTAAGAATATTAAGAATAGATATCCGGATATTAAGATAATTATAGTTACTTCCATGATTGAATCGGATTTTCTAAGACGAGCAAAAGAGGCTGGGGTAGATAGTTTCTGGTATAAAGATGTAGGCATTGAAGAGCTGGTTGTTGTGATGGATAAGACGATGAATGGTGAGTCGGTATATCCGGCAGAAGTGCCATCTATTCAGGTGGGATTATGTCAATCCTGTGATTTCACAGAGTCAGAATTAAAGGTATTAAGAGTTCTATGTGAGGGATTAAGTTTCAAAGAGATGTCTGAACGCTTAGGAATAGAGGTGTCAACGGTTCATTATCATGTAAATAATATGCTTCGTAAAACAGGTTATCCTAATCGAAATCGTCTGGTTATAGCTGTCATTAACAAGAAGCTTATAGTACCGGGCTCTGATAGAGATCTGTTTGGATAATCAGGAAAATTAGAGAACTAAACATATAGCATTTATAGATGAAAGACTATTAAAACTGATAGGGTGTTAATAGTCTTTTTCTGGTATAATTCTAATATAGTATACATACAGGCAGGTTATCGGGCTGTTTGCTAAGATATAAAGGCAAATAGTCATATGGCAGGTAAGAAATCGCATATGCGGATTTTTAACTGCCTCTTCACAATAAGTTGTTTAGAAAAAGGAGGAATTATATGAGAAAGAAATTAAGCAAATTAATAAGTTTTCTTCTTGCATTATCAATGGTGATAGGAATATTACCAGCTATGGCATATGCCGAAGAAACGGGAAAGAAAGTTTTTAATGAAATCTATATTACAACTAATGATTCAGCATGGACATTGTATCAGGTAGGAAGTGATGCCAAAGCAGCAGAAAGGCAGTTAAGTTTTGAAGTAATGGGAGTAGGGGAAGCATATAAAGATATGTATGAAATAAATACTGGTAATTCGAAACTGAGATATATAGATGGTACGGGATATAACGTTACGAAAGATGGTGATGTAATCGAAGAAGGAAGACATTATATATATAGAATCTGTGTACAGCCTAAGGATAATTATGGTTTTGACAGTAATAAAGATAATATGACAGTATACCTTAATGGAACAAAGGTAACACCTAGATGGATGGACTATAATGAGTATTGGGGACTTTATAAGATAGAAATAGATGTTCCGTATAGTCCTGCAGTACGTCCGGAGATAATTAAATATTTTTCATTCGACATAGGTAAGGTAAGGATTGGTCAGACATCTGCAACATCAATTGAAAATAATAACCAGGCATTTAAGATAAGCAAGTTAGAGTGGACTTGTGATAAAGAGCCGGAATTCAAGGCAGGTGATGTATTTAAGGAAGATTCTACATATACATTGGCATTAACACTTACACCTAATAAAGGATATGCATTTTCAGTTGATGAAACGACTAACAAATATAATGGTGCATATTCATCCGGAAATACGAATTATGATAGCATTAATAACAGAATGGATGGTTCGAATCTGATTCTTAAGTACACCTTTAAAACGGTTACCACAATTAAGGATATCTATCTTAAGACAGATTATTCCGCATGGAGTAAATATAAGATAGGCGCAAATGGTGGAGAAGCGGGTGATCAGTTCAGCAACAAAGTGTCAGGTGTTGAGCAAAATGATATGTATTATCTGGATACTGGCAATTCCTATTTATGTTATATAAAGTATGAAGACGATATATGGGCAGTCAGAGATGATGATGTTATATCACAAGATATACAATATGTTATGTGCTTCCATGTTAAGGTAGAACAAGGATATGCATTTGACAGTAATGCAAGCAATATGAATGTGTATCTCAATGGAACAAAAGTTACCCCAAGAGAGTTGTATTATAATGGATATGGGGGAAGTTACAAAGTATATATAGATGTACCATTTAATCCGGCAGAGGAAACTGTACTCACAGGCTGGCAGAAAGCAGATGGCAAATGGTATTATTATGATAAGACAGGAGTTAAGCAATTCTCTAAATGGATAGGCGGAAACTACTATGTGAAAGCCGACGGAACAATGGCAATCTCAGAATTTGTCGACAAAGGTAATTATTATGTTGGTAAAGACGGCAAATGGGATAAAGGAACTAAGTGGATTAAGTCAGGTGGTAAATGGTATTATATAGTATCAGGTAAAGTTCAGAAGTCAAAATGGATGCAGATAGGCAAGAAATGGTATCACTTTAATAAAGACGGCATAATGGAGACATCTAAATGGATAGGCAGAAACTACTATGTGAAGGCCGACGGAACAATGGCAATCTCAGAATTTGTCGACAATGGTAATTATTACGTTGGTAAAGACGGCAAATGGGATAAAGGAACTAAGTGGCTTAAGTCAGGCGATAAATGGTATTATATAGTATCAGGTAAAGTTCAGAAGTCAAAATGGGTACAGATAAGTAAGAAATGGTATCATTTTGATAAAGACGGCATAATGGAGACATCTAAATGGATTGGTGGTAAATATTATGTTAAAGCCGATGGAACAATGGCAATTTCCGAATGGGTTGATGCAGGAAAATATTATGTCGGTGCCGATGGCAAATGGATTAAGGGATACAAGAAATAGACAAAAGATATTAATATAATTATTAAAAAATCAAAGGACTATTAACATATTTTAAATGATATGTTAATGGTCCTTGTCTGTTATATAAGATTACGCTGCTAAAAGAATAATTTATACTAAAGTTTGACTTGAATTATTTGTTAATCTCGGTAAAATATATTATGAATAACATTGAGTTAAAGGAGAATTAGAAACATGGCATGGTATGACGAGGCAATATTTTATCACATTTATCCGTTAGGATTAGCAAATGCTCCAAAACATAACGAATATAAGGAGCCGGAACATAGATTGAATGATTTGATTCCATGGATTAAACATATCAGGGAAATTGGATGTAATGCATTATATATAGGACCTCTTTTTGAATCAGTTGGACATGGTTATGAGACAACGGATTATAAGAAGTTAGATTCAAGACTTGGAACAAATGAAGACTTAAAAAAATATGTTAAGGAATGTCATAAACAGGGCATAAGAGTAATATTTGATGGTGTATTTAACCACACAGGAAGAGATTTTTTCGCATTTAAAGACATTCAGAAGAATAGAGAAAATTCACAATATAAAGATTGGTATTGTAACGTGAACTTCTATGGAAATAATGAATATAATGACGGATTCTCCTATGATAACTGGGGAGGGTATAACCTACTGGTTAAACTGAATCAGCAAAATCCTGCAGTTCAGGATTATATCTGTGATGTAATCAGATACTGGGTATCAGAATTTGATGTTGATGGTATCAGATTAGATGCAGCAGATGTACTTGATTTCGGATTTATGCAGCAGCTTAGAAGGGTTGCAAATGAAGTAAAACCTGAATTCTGGCTGATGGGTGAAGTAATTCATGGAGATTATAATAGATGGGTTAACGAAGGAACACTTCATTCAGTAACTAACTACCAGTTACACAAAGCACTTTTTTCGGGACATAATGACCATAACTATTTCGAGATTGCACATACAGTAAGACGTTTATATAGTATGGGTGGAAACAGCCCCGAGGGACTCAAATTATATAATTTTGTAGATAATCATGATGTTGAGAGAATATATACAAAGCTCAATAATAAGGCACAGTTTTCACCTGTACATGTTCTTCTGTATACACTTCCAGGTATTCCATCAATTTATTATGGTTCAGAATTCGGAATTGAAGGACGTAAAGAGAAGTCTTCTGATGATTCATTGAGGCCGGCAATTAATCTGGATGATTATAAAGATGCAATTAAGAAAAACAGTTGTACAAGTCTTGTTGCAGCACTTGGTAAAATAAGACAGAATGTAAAGGCATTATCATATGGTGATTATCAGGAGAGACTGCTTACAAATGAACAGTATGCATTTGCAAGAAACCTGGATGGAGACACAGTTGTGATAACAGTTAATAATGCAGACCATGAGGCAAATATTACAGTTGGTGCAGGCAATGCTGATGAGTATTATGGTGCACTTACAGGCCAGAGAGTTAAAGTCGAGAATGGTTGTATTAATATTAAACTCGAAGCTAATTCAGGGGAAATATGGCTTCCGGATTATATGAAGATAGCCGACCTCAAACCTGTAGCTGTAAAGACTGCGAAGAAGGTGGCTGTAAAGAAGTCAGAAGGCAAGCAGGAGTCTGAATCAGAGAATAAGAATTACGCAAAGCCAGATGTTAAGTCAGGTTACGAATCAGATAATAATGCTAAGTCGGAGAATAAAGTATATAACAAAAGTAACGAACAACCAGTTAAGATGAATAAAGATAAGACAGAAGCAGACTCTGGTAATCTGAATTCTAATAAGATTGATGTTGTAGAAGTTGATATGAGCAAGTCTTATGAAGATATGACAGTAACAGAACTTCAGAATGTCATTTTAGGTAAATTAGCAAGTAATGGTCCGGTAACAGATCAGATGAAGAAGGATGTTGCGGAAAATATTTATCATGATTCATTGGTTAACTGGGCTAAGAGTTTTAGATAAAAATATGGATATAAGTGAGATTAATCAGAACGTTAAACAGCTTATTGACTATGGATTTAGTTTAAAGATGCTTATTAAAAATAGTTTGGCAAAATATGAAATAATTAGAGATTATTGGCACCAGATATGGTATAATTAAATAAGTTGAATTGGAACGAAATCAGACTTAACTATATCATTAAAGAGAGGTGCTTATATGGTAAAACGAAAGTATTTTAAGCGATTTTTTGCAATAACCCTGGCAACAATGACATTTATGTCGACAGTTAATTTTCAGGGTATGATTGCGAAGGCAACAGACGATGATAATGAATATGTAACTTATGATAAAGCATATGGTTACATAGACAATGGTTATGTTGCACCAAGATTAGATGTCACAGAAAGCAATGAAGGACTATGTCAGGCGGCAGCTATTCCTGCTAAATATGATTCAAGGGATTATGGATATGTAACTCCTGTAAGGAATCAGGGCAGATGGGGGACATGCTGGGCTTTTGCGGCAATTGCAGCCATGGAATCAACAGCATTAAGCCATGGTGTAGCTGATAATAAAGACACACTTGATATGTCAGAATATAATGTTGCATATATGGCATTTGATGACAGAACATTTGTTGACCCATTGGGTGGAACGGATGGCGATAATACATATACTGATGATATGACTGCCGCATTAAGCAGAGGTGGTAATCAGACTATGGTATTCAGAGCCATGAGTAAGTGGGCAGGTATGGTAAATGAAAGCGACTGTGCTTATCCGGGTGCAACAGCTACAAGATATAGTTATGATGCATCAAAATTGCAATATATATTAACCGGTGTCAGACAGATAAACATGCAGGACAGAGATTACGTTAAGAAAGCTGTTATGGAAAATGGTGCAGCAAGTATGTATTATTATGATTCTGACATTTATGCTAATAACGAATATTATTATAATTATGAGATTAAATCTACCAATCATGCAGTAACGATTGTGGGTTGGGACGATACAATCAGCAGGGATAATTTCAAATCTATAGATTCTGATGGGACAGAGTATGTGCCTGAGGGAGATGGCGCATGGCTGATTAAGAATAGCTGGGGTTCAAGTAATTTCAGAACAAATGGCGGATATATGTGGATATCTTACTATGATTTAAGTGCGAACTCAGGAAATGCAACATATTATGAAGTCGCTAAGAAGGATTCATATGATTATAATTACCAGTATGATGGTAATACAGAAATTGGCTATGGTCTTATAGGTTCTACAGGAGCAGATTTTATATTAGCCAATAAATATGCAAATGTATTTACTGTAAAGAAGGGCACAGGAACACAGAAACTTGATGCTGTAGCATTTGGCGTTAAGGATGCAAATACATCTTATTCAATTCAGATTTATAAGAATCCTGCACTTAATATTGAAGATGCAAATGGTACAATAACAGGAAACACAGATAATCCTGAGAGTGGAACACCGTTACTTGATACACCGGTTACAGGAAAGACAACATTTGCAGGTTATTACACAGTAAATATGCCTAGCACAGTTAAACTAGATGAGGGTGATACATTTGCTGTCGTGATTACATTTGATGATGAGACATCAATGGATTACTCATATATATATTCTGCTACTGCTGGAATTACCAGTGTATCACGTAATAATGAAAGTTATTATGCACCATCAGGAAAATTAGTGGATATGTATGAAACATATTTAAAAAAATACAGCATAAATATGTGCATAAAGGCATTCACAAGCAAAGTATCAGACAAATTATCTGTGCCACAGATAACTAAAGCTGAATCAACGGATAATAACAGTGCAAGGCTTGAATGGCAGAATGTAGATGGAGCAGAAGGATATGAACTGTTCAGAAGTACTGAGGCAAATGGAACATACAATATGTTAGGAAGCTTTACTGACAATTCATATGTGGACAATTCGGTCAGATGCGGGAAAAAATACTATTATAAAGTAAGAGCATACAAGACTTTTTCAGGTGAAAGAATTTATTCTGATTATTCAACAGTACAGGTTGTAGTTATCGACATTCCAATAAAAGGATGGCAGAAAATAAATAATGTATGGTATTATTATAATTCAAATGGTGAGCTGCAGACATCAAAGTGGATTAAATCCGGAGCAAAATGGTATTATGTGGACCAGACCGGAGCAATGCAGACTTCTAAATGGGTTAAAATCAGTACAAAATATTATTATTTTGATAAATCCGGAGTGATGCAGACATCAAAGTGGATAGGCAGCAGATATTATGTAAAAGCTGATGGAAGTATGGCAACATCTGAGATAGTAGATAATGGCAGATACTATGTTGATGGCAAGGGTATCTGGGTAAAGGATACTAAATGGCTGAAATTATCAGGAAAATGGTACTATCTTAAGACCGGAACAGTACAGACTTCAAAATGGCTTAAGATAGGAAATAAAAGTTATTATTTTGATAAAAAAGGAGTAATGCTGACATCTAGGTGGATAAAAACCGATGGTAAATGGTATTATGTAAATGCCGATGGAATAATGCAGGTTTCAAAATGGCTTAAAATTGGAAGCAAATGGTATTATGTAAATGCTGATGGAATAATGCAGACATCAAAATGGATAAGTGGTACATATTACGTAAAGGCAGATGGAACAATGGCGATTTCTGAATGGGTAGATGGTGGAAAGTATTACGTTGGCTCAGATGGAAAATGGATTAAAAATTATAAAAAATAATAATTCAAAGTATATAAATAGCAATTGATGTATACATGAATAGGAAAGGCTTATTGATAATCGTTTAT
>OHQF01001061.1_pt1 | contig 15132 bp, 12 predicted proteins | sample 1578001 | NCBI WGS metagenome assembly OHQF01 (sample SAMEA3879538, study PRJEB24766) | human gut metagenome | biome: human-associated habitat; feature: feces | place: USA | collected 1985/1987 | reverse complement strand
GGCTCATGGAAGAACCGCCCCACCTTTGAAGAACTGGCGGTTATGTTTGAGGGAAGCACAGCCAGCGGTGCAGAGCGGGCTTACCGGAAAGCGATGGATAAGCTGACAGAGCTTCTGGTTGCCGAGGGTGCTATCCATGCAGTCCGGCTGAAACAGAAATCCAAAACCAAGCGCAAAAAGGAAATCACCGCCGCAATCTACGAATACCAGGCAGACTGCGACGGCGAATGGGGCGAAATATCAGTTGATTTTGAGAACGGCACAGCAGAAATCATTCGGCTTGCTGATTGGGATACAATTAAAACGAACTGGTTTGCCAATGAGGCGATCCGGTATATTTTATCATTGTCGCCTGATGCTCTTAAAAAATATATGCTCGTCCCCCTTGAGCCGCCACTTATATCCTGAATCCTTACAACAACTGTAAGTGGTATTTGCTGTGTTCCCATGCTATCATTTTATTACAAATGATAGGAGGTATTCACATGAAACCCATTTTGAATATTGAAAATTTAACAAAAATCTATGGCAATGTGCCAAGTCAAACAAAGGCACTGAATGGGATCACCTTCCAGGTGATGCCGGGAGAGTTTCTCGGCATTATGGGAAGCAGTGGTTCCGGTAAATCCACGCTTCTCAACTGTATTGCAACTGTGATTCAGCCCACCGGTGGAAGCATTCAGGTGGAAGGCGATACTCTGCAATCCCTCAAGGGAAAGGCTCTTGCAGAGTACCGTGGCAAAAAAGTTGGTTATCTATTCCAGAACTTTGAATTGCTGGACAACCTGACTGGCAGGGAAAACATCCTGCTCCCGACTTCCTTGCATGGGGTATCCGAAGCAGAAAGCAGCCAGCGGCTGAAGCAGTTGGCTGACTATCTGGAAATCACTGATGTTCTGGATAAGTTTCCGTCCAAGATGTCCGGCGGCCAGCGTCAGCGTGTTGCGGCAGCAAGGGCTCTGATCTTACATCCCCAAATGATCCTTGCCGATGAACCGACGGGTGCGCTGGATTCTAAGAACGCAAGAAGTCTTATGGAGAAGCTGTCCGGCCTGAATCGTGACGAACAAGCTACGATCCTGATGGTAACCCATGATTCCAATGCCGCCAGCTTCTGTAAGCGCATCCTGTTCATCCAGGATGGCGTGATCTTTCATGAGCTTCGGCGTGGAGACGAAAGCCAGCAGGAGTTCTACGGGCGCATCCTGAAGGTGATGGCGCAACTGGGAGGGGGCAGCGCAAATGTTCTCTAATCTCATTCTTCGGAACAGCCGCCGCAGCCGAAAGGAAAACGGTCTGTTTTTCAGCTCCCTGGTGATTTCTATTGTTGCCTTTTACATGATTCTTTCCATCTCCACTCAAGATGTGATGCTCTTTTTGCAGAAAATGGAGAGTGACGCAGTTGACAAACTCCTGCTTCTGATTCCTGCGTTTTATGGGATGACCCTCGGTATTCTGTTCTTTTTGATCTATTTTGCCTGCAAGTATCAGTTCGAGCGCAGACGGCATGAGTTTGGTCTTTATCTAATGTTGGGGATGCGTAGAAGTAAACTGTTTGGTATGCTTCTGGCGGAAGATTTCCTGACCAGTATTCTTGCCATGCTCATAGGCTTACCTGTGGCTGTGGTGCTTTCAGAAATTGTCAGTCTTGTCACCGCCAAGCTGGTAGGCATGGGGATCATCGGTCATCAGTTTTCTTTATCCTGGTCTGCGATTGAATGGACGCTGGCAGGATTTCTGGTAATTAAGCTGACGGCACTTCTGATTTTGAGTGGACGAATCAGCCGCCAGGAGATCGGTACTTTGCTATCCCAGCCAACGAACCGCCCCAAAAAGCAAATGCCATCTGTTATCTATGGACTGGCTGCTATATGCGGAAGTGTGATGTTGGCAGTGGCTTACTACATGGCGATTCAGGGAATTGCATGGACAAAGGTAAGTATGATGGGACTGACTTTGCTGTTGGGCATAGTTGGTACGATGCTGCTTTTCTATGGGATGCGTGCGCTGATTGCTTTGATTGTTAAGAAAGGAAAAGGAAATAAGCAGCTTCATGTATTTACCTTCCGGCAGATTCAGGAGAATGTCATTCATCAGTCAAACTCCATGGCCATCAGCTCCCTGCTGATTCTGGCGGCGCTGTGTTGTTTTGGTGCGGGCGTAGGAATTGCAGGAACGAATAACCTGTCTTCTGGCCATGTAATCGACTATACTTTTGAAGATCATACTGCAGAAGATTCATCGCAGGTTCTTCCGAATATAAAGGCAGTCCTGAAAGAAAACAGTTTGGAAAATCAATTTTCAGAGCTTTTTGAAATGAGGGTTGGGCGTATTCGCACCACAGAAGATTATGATAATGCCTACAGCATGGACGCTGTTATGGACTCTCTTCGGAGCCTGCCCCAGTCGGAAGACCGGGATGTCCTTCTGAACAATCTTGGTTATGCCACATACCCATATTTGATTTGTCTGTCTGACTATAATCGTTTGCTGGAATTGTCTGGCAAGCCGGTTCTTAAATTAAAAGAGAACGAAGCTGCCGTTTATATAGGTTCCGATTTCACTACTGCAAATCGTACCGCAATGCTGAATAGCATCTTTGCTGGGCAGGCTGAAGCGGAACTGGTCGACAGCCGGATTTACCTTACTGGTGAGGTTCAGTCTGTGAATTTGATTACAGACCGTTCCATTTCTTTGTCCTTTGCATTGATTCTTCCGGATGAAGCATTCCTATATTATAGCCAAGGAATGTATGATACCTATGTCAATGCGGTGCTCAGTGAGCAGGCTCTGGATGGAAATAGTCTTATGACTGCATATTTGGATTTGAACGAGAAGCTGGACGAAACTGGCATTGAATATGAAAGCTATCTTCAGAATATGGGTCGTCAGCTTTTCTACACCATAGCATCCAGTTATATTACCCTCTATCTTGCGATTGTTTTCCTGGTAGTTGCCAACACCATCGTGGGTGTTCAGTTCCTGATGAGTCAGCAGAAAACCGGGCGCAGATACCAGACTCTGATCCGCCTGGGAGCTACTTACGAAACCCTTTGCCAGTCTGCTGGAAAGCAAATTACCTGGTTTATGGGACTTCCTGTATTGGTTGCGGCTGTCAGCAGTCTGTTTGGAGTCAGGGCGTTATTTACAGGGATACTCTCGTCCCGAACCCGTGGGACAGTGCCCGAAATGCTGCTTGTATCTGCTGCTATGATTTTGCTGCTTTGCGTGATAGAATGTATTTATATGAAAGTGGTCAGGCGATCCAGTGATCGGTACTTGCTGACACTGATGCAGCCGCAGAGAGAAGAATAATTTGGAAGGAGGTGCTGTCATGAAAAGAATTGCTGTTGTGGAAGATGAAGTCTATATGCGGGAAGAACTCTGCAATATGCTCCAAAAGGACGGGTATCTTGTGGAGGCAATCACCGAGTTTGAAGATGCCACTCGGCTCTTGGCAGCCCTCCGTCCTGACCTTGTGATCTTAGACCTGAATTTGCCGGAGATCAGTGGCTTTCAAATCTGCCAGGAGCTAAAGAATAAAACAGCTATCCCCGTCCTGGTACTGACTTCCAGAGACCAGGTAAAGGATGAACTGCAAGCGTTCCAGTTGGGTGCAGATGAATATTTGACGAAGCCGTGCAGAAAAGACCGGCTTCTTGCCAGGGTATCCAATATTCTCAAAAGGTATGAAGGCCGTACCAACCTCATAGAGGGATTGGATTTCTTGTTGGACCAGCAGACTTACACACTTTATATTCATAACACCTCTGTGGTGCTTCCCAAAAATCAGGGAAAACTGTTGGTTGCTCTTTTGGCCAGTGGTGATGCTCTGGTCACGACGGAGCAGCTTTGCTTAGCACTATGGGGAACCACAGAATACATAGACGAAAATGCCTTGCAGGTTAACCTGACCCGGTTGAAAAAGACGATGTCCGGTCTGGAGATGAAGCAACGAATCGTTGCGGTTCGTGGGATGGGCTATCGTTTGGAAGCGGAGGTATCTCCATGAAGCAGTTTTGGCGCATAATAGAACGGTACTACCCTTGGCTGCTGTTGCTGCTGGGTGTGGATTGCTTTTGTTTTATCATTTTTTGGATTTCTGACATTCAGGCATTTCAGACCTTGATTGGGTTAGTGGTTCTGACAAGCATCCTTCTGTTTTCGGCGATCCTGTTTGTACTAAACAAGCGGGAGACCACCCGCCGGGAGCTGTTCCGGGATTTCCTCAGTGATCCTACCATCTGCAACGAGGAAAGGCTGCTCAGTGTCATCAGCCGGGAAGAAGGAGAATCTATCCGGCTTCTGGCCTCAGTTTTACAGGAACACAAAAATGAGAGTAGCAGTATGGCAGATGCCCTACGGGACTATGAAGAATATGTGGAAGGCTGGGCACATGAAGCGAAAACGCCCCTGTCGTTGCTGACCATGCTTTTGGATAACCGAATCGACGAAATATCGCCTTCCCTGCAAGCTAAGTTGGATTATGTCCGTAGTCAACTTCAGGAGAATGTCACGCAGATGCTTTACTATGCCCGGTTAAAGAGCAGTACAAAGGATTATCGGTTTGAAGATGTCAATTTGAATGACTGCTTGGGGGAAGTTCTGGAGGACTATGCCCCACTTCTGGAAGAAAAGCAGTTTGTAATTCTCAACAAACTGCAATCTGAAACAGTTTATACAGACCGTAGAGGGCTTCAGTTTATGTTGGGACAAATCGTGAGCAATTCCATAAAATATAGCAGTGATAGTCCCATGCTAACGATTTCCATGATACATTCGGAGACCGCAGATGTCCTTTCTGTTGAGGATAACGGCATTGGTGTAAAAAAATATGATCTGCCGTATATTTTTCAAAAGGGCTTTACCGGGGATTCTACTGACAGCCGAAAGAAAGCTACTGGTATAGGGCTTTACCTGGTTAAGAAGATGGCTGACGATCTAAAACTTCGTCTGGAAGCTACTTCCCAGTGGGGAAAGGGCTTTAAGATAGTCATTTTCTTTCCAAAACTGGGATCCAACGGTGGAAAATAATATAAACAGAAAAACGCCCGCAGGATTTTCTCCTGCGGGCAGCGTGTTGTCAGCTATCCAAAGGCTTGTATTCTGTTACAGTTTTCAGATAGGTTTCGGGATCGCCATTCAATATCAAGTCAGCATATGCTATCGGGTCATTGTAGATCAAATAATCCAACTCTGACCGCTGATACATATTGTCTGCAATCTCGTTCTCAACAGCGATAGTGTCAATCGCAATCATTCTGCCGTCCCTGAATTTCAGTTCCACACAGCAATTATCCATAGTGTAAGCACAAGATATTAAGGTTTTCATGGTATGTCTTCCATAATTCGAAATATAAAGCGAAAATCCCGTCTGACTTCCTGTTAGAAATCAGACGGGATTTGTCCGTATGCACCCCGGAAACCGTCAGCTAACAGTTGATAAGTAAATTAGTTCCTTATCACTGTTAAGCCAACGGTGTTTTGGATTTCATACTGATTCTCTTTTAAAAACTTTAATCAAGAAATCCTTTTCATAATGCTTAAACTCAAGAATTTCACCCCAATAGTCTATTGGTTTACTAAAGTTTGGAATACCATTTCTTGGGGTTGTCCAGTCCATCGGTTACAGTGCTCTGTCCAAAACGGTTACCTGTGTAATAATGTCACGCAGCCTGTCGTTACCAATATATCGTTCCAACACTTCATCCGAAGTTTCATAATAACTCTTTTCACCATCCGGAAACGTTATATAAAAAGCTGTTCCATTATAAAAGAAACCATAGAGTTGCTTGTTCCATTCAATTACTATTTCACCGCCACGAAGCAGGCTGCTTTTGAACTCGCTGATGGTTTTGAACCGCATTTCCTCTTCATTGTATTGGAAGAACATCTTGCTGATCACCTCTTTGGGGAAAGATTTAAACTCAGGCGCACCATCCGGATACTGATCCGCAGGATAATTTATCTGAGGTTTCACATATATAGGTCTATGGGATGGATCATAATCGATGTTATGATCATGAGGATTTGTGCGGTAATTGTAGTTTTCCTCTGTCATAGAAACCTCCAAATGTTGTAGTAAGGAAAAAATCCTTCTATCCATAGTTTCAAAACAGAGAAAAGTTGCACACCAACGTGCAACTTCCGAAAAATGTTCACAAAAAGTTCAAAGGGGAGTCCCATAAGAACCCCCCTTTGGTGCGAGAGAGGGGACTCGAACCCGGCAGAAAAACGGCCAAAAGCGTTGGAAATAAAGGGGTTTTCAATTTCCGTTGCCATTTTCATTGCCATTTTTATCCCGGAAATAGTCCTGGAAATCCCGGGAGCGGTGGGCAATATCAGTCTGGGCAATGTGGGTATAGATGTTGTGCATCGTGCCCAGATCCTCCCAGCCGCCGATTTCGGCGGCGATCATTTCTGGCATTCCCAGGTGATAGGCAAGGGAAGCGAAGCTATGACGAAGGCCATGGAGGTCAACGACGGTGACACCGGCTTCCCGGCAAGTCTGCTTCACATATTTCAGCACATAATCCGCACCGACTTTAACGACCTTTCCGGTTCTGTTTTCCGTCCCCTGCATAGCCTCCAGCAGGGGCGGAATGATCGGCACGGCCCGGCGGGACTTCCTACTCTTATTCTGGGGCTTGTCCACCATTCCGGAGGATCCCCGGACGGTTGCGCCCCGGACGTAGAGTACCTGATTTTTCAGGTCTACGTTCTTCCAGTCAAGAGCCAGCATTTCCGAACGGCGGAGGCTGCTCAGGCACAGAAGGGCGGGAATTTCTACCGGCTTACCCTTCAGGGCTTCCACAAACTTTGTGATCTCCGTATGGGTCAGGTAGGCCCGCTCTTTACACTCCGGTGCATACATCGTGACCTCCGGGCGTTTGGCACCGGCTTCCTCGATGGCCGAGGCGGCGAAAGACCAGGCGTTCTTGATATACTTCGGCGACCGGCCCAACTTCCGCTCTGCTTTGATAGCTGCCTGCCACTGCTCATTGCTCACGCAGAAGATATTCTTTTTCAGCATGGACTGGAAGGTATTCTGCCTGTAACGCTTGTAGCCCGCGATGGTGGAAGGGGAGATGTAGCCGTCCCGGGCCTCTATGTAGCCGGTCATGGCCTCTTCCAGAGTGATTTTCTTCTCCCGGGGCTTTTCTTCTGCCTGGATGATACCGTACTTCACAGCCATGGCGGCTGCCTCAGCCTCTTTTTTCGTCGGCTTTGTGACCGGGATATCCTTGCCGTCAACCCGGACACGGCAGAACCAGGAGCCGGAGGGCAGCTTCCGGGCGACAGGCCGCTTGAAATCCTGAGATTTTTTCATGGGATGCCTTGCCTTTCCGGGGCAAGTCTGCTAAGATAAATGGACAGACTGCCCCTATCGTTGTGGGTTGTGGGTTTCTGTATTGTCCGTCTCAGGGGTAGGAGCCTGAGACGGATTTTTTACTGGCTTGAATAAAATTTCATGTTTTGTGTAGTTTTACCTGTTTACATTCCTACACAAAGAGCGTATAATACAGGTGTGGAAGAGATTCCACGCGACAAATGATCTGTTATCGTCTGTCTGCCTGCTGAAGACTTGTAGGACGCAAGTCGCGAATAAAGAATGTCCGCTGAGTTGATCTTCCCGTAGAGCGCGGGAAGGGTAAATTAAAGAATGCTCACTGAGAAGACGGCCTGTTTTAGGCCGTTTTCTTTTCGGACAGGGGTGTCGAATTGTGCTGAAAGCGGTTTTTCTGACCGAGGAGTTCTACAGGGCATACGAAAAGTGCGCTGAGATAGAGCAGAAGAAGACAAGACCATATATCATGGTGGAGGTTTTCGTGGATGGCGTTCTCTGGGGCGTGCCGCTTCGTTCTCACATTACCCATGAGTATGTGATCTGGACAGACAAGGAGAACGGATGCGGGATCGATTTTACCAAAGCCGTAGTGATTGAAAAGCCCGATGAATACATCTCCGATAACGCACCCCACATCCGGCCAAATGAATTCAAGGTTCTTAAGACGATCGACGCTTATAGTGTCAGTCAGAAAATGAAGCAGTACATAAAGGCCTACAAGAAAGCAAAGCAGTGCCGAACGGTTCCGCGAAATAAACGATTGGTTCAGTTTTCGACACTTCAATATTTTGAAGAATATCTTTGATTTATACCGCTTCGGTGTTGGTAGCACCGGGGCGGTTTTTTATAGGAACTGCAAAACCTACATTTTGTTGTTGACAACTACTTTTTTGGACATTAGAATGAGAGGACAATTGGCGTGACGTATTCTCACTCCAGGCATATTCACGCGAAAGAGCTGGAAGACCTTGGGGTCAAGGTAAAGCGGTTGCCTGATATCCTCTATAGGACAGTATACCTGTCATAATTGCACCTCTATTCTTGCACACATTGTGCATAATGACTATCAATATGCGATGTTGAAACTGATTTTTGTGAATGTGGTGATGTCGCCAAAGTGGCCACTACCCATTCAAATGTCTCGAATTTGAGACATTTTGTAAAAAATGCCAGTTGACAGGGTAAAGATTTACGCATATACTATACGTAAGCTAACTTGTGAAGGATGAAAGCTGGGTTCCCGAATGGGAGTAGGCGTTTTGCTTAGAACCCCATGCTCCTGGGGTTAGCTTTTATTTTTTACCCAATTTTTGATATTGTCAATGATGTGCTTGGGATCCTTTTCTATTTCCGATACAATAAAGTCTATGGCCTGGATGGAGTAACCATATGTGGGAGATTTATTCACGGTGTAGACGTAGCAAAGTTTCGGATTTTCTTTGATTCGGTAGTATTTACAGAACAGTGAGAAATGATGGGTATTAAAGACGGTTTGGACACCGTTGTACAGAACGGTAATTCCTTTTCTGGCCAGGCGTGTATTGACTTCCTGGATGCACCTTTTCGTGTTGAACTTGTGGGTGGTATTGGGGTCTTTCAATTCCTTAATGATTCTTACCCCGGTTTCCGCAGAAGAATCGATGTGAACAAGGTCGGTTGCTTCCGCACGATTTTTAGTAATGTAATGGTAATGCTCAATTCGGATCGCATAGGATTGGTTGTTTTCAGCAATCTCAGTGGCGAGTGTATTGCCGGTGCTGATTAAACGTTCTGCAATTTGGCCGGGATATTTGGCTCTAATTTCTGTGGAGTCCAAGGACTTCATAGATACAGACAGGGTTAGAAAGTTCTGAGGGACGAGCGTGGTAATGTCTATACCGTGGAACTCCTGCATCTTTTCTGTATAATTGAGCACACAAGCCTGGAAAAGAGGAATATATACCATTTCGTATTCCTCAACAATGAAGTGCGTGCTTGTATTGCGGAGCTCCACAATTCGCATGAGATTCTTGTGGATGGGTGAGTGTTCGTTCGTAAACACCAGTTTGACGCAGTTCTCCAGCGTGATCGTCCGGTTCGGATTATCCTTGTAGTAAATGCTGTTAACTCCTTTTACTTTGACCATGTGTGCCTTGAGCATAAGTTCCCACGCATTGCAAATGAAGAATGCAAAGCCTTCTACGCGATATCGAATGGAAGGCTTGTTGTATACTTCAATGGCCATCAAAAAGGCCTCTTCTGACTTTTTTAGAAGACGAGCTGCTAACGAATTGTCATCCATTTATAATTCCTTTCTTGCTCCCGGGTGCGCGGGAGCTTTTTATTTTGGCTGCACGATTCCATCCACGCTCCCGGTGAGGGGGCAGGGGGAGGGCTGATGCTTTACAGATTCCGGCACAGGCCCACGGCCAGGCCTTCAATGCGGATGTCCGACATTTCCTCCCGGCGGCGGATGATGGAATCGTACTCCGGGTTCAGGGGGCGCAGCTCGATATAGTCCGGGTGGAGAAAAACCCGCTTCAGGGTGGCTTCGTCCCCAATCCGGACGGCGGCGATCTCCCCGTTCTCCACGGTGGGCTGGGAGCGAATGGCCACCACATCGCCATCCTCGATCTTGGGGACCATACTGTCCCCACAGCAGACCAGGGTGAAATCCGCATGCCAGGATTTGAGCACCTCGTCCTGATCCTCGACGTTCTCTTCGGCGGTAATGGGGTCGCCGCAGGCGATCCGGCCAATGCGGGGAACCAGTTCCGTCTCCGGCATGGGGGAGAAGCCGGTGGGGATGGGGGTGTGGTTTTTCGACGGAGTGCCAGTGTCCCGTGCCCGGCTGACATCATAGCCCATGAGCCATGCTTCGCTGACGTTCAAAGCCATTCCAAGGATAGACAGCTTTTCCTGACCGGGTTCCACTTTCCCGTTTACATATTGGCTCAGATCATTTTTTGCCAATTTAATGCCGTATTTATCACAAAAAGGCTTAGAAGCAGCCAGAATATCTACTTGTCGAAGACCCCGTTCGCTCATGATAGTTTTCAATCGGGCAGATGTATTCGATGTTTTCATTAGTTACCACCTCAATGTCAATTATAACACATATTGAAGAAAAGTTCAATAGCAAAGTGAGAATAATTCAAAATAATTGAACACGCCTATTGACAAATGAGCTGCAATCGTCTATACTTGTGGCAGTTCAAGATAATTGAACGAAAGGAGGTGTGAATATGCCTTATAACTATGCGAAGTTACTTGGACGAATCGTGGAGAAGGTTGGGACACAGGGAAAGTTTGCTGAGAAGATGGGTATTTCTGAGCGATCTATCTCCTTGAAACTGAACGGGAAAGTCGGATGGAAGCAAAAAGAAATCGCAAGGGCGTGCGAGGTTCTTGCAATTCAGGATGAAGACATACCCATCTATTTTTTTGCCCTATGAGTTCAATACAATTGAACTGAAATGGAGGTAAGAAGATGGAAACCACAAGCAAGAGAGCGGAGGTGAAAAAGGTTTGGAACTGACGCTGCGGGCGGCGAGGGTCAACGCGGGACTGACACAGGAGCAGGTGCACGAGCGGCTGGGGATTGCCATGAGCACGCTGAGCCGGATTGAGCGCGGGAAAAGCTCGCCCAGATATAATACCCTTTGCGAGCTGTGCGAACTGTACGGAATCTCGGTTGGACAGCTCAAAAGAATAGAGCGGGACGCTGGAACATCCCGCTCAGTTGGTGATTTCCGCCAAGCGGAAGTGGAAAAGTTTGTACAAGGTGACACCCACCCCGGAGGGGGAGTGGGGGTTAGAAACGCAGAAATCTTTCTGCTACAATCTGAAACACAGTAAAACACAGGAGATACGATATGGAAAAACAAGCGGTATATGAAAGCATAAGGGCGTTCTCCCGCCGGGGCATCCTCTCAGAAAGGCAGCTTCGGATGCTGGTCGCCCAGGGGAAAGTGCCCGGTATCCGGACGTCCAGAGGATTCAAGATCAACGTGGGGCAATTCCCGGCAAAGCTGGAAAGTCTGAGCCGGAAGGCTCAACGGGTGGACAAGTGAGGTGAAGAAATATGCCGCGGATTCGGCAGAACGCGGAGCGGGACACGATGGCGGACTTCCTGGCGGAGGTGAACGCCCAGCGGGGCCGATTTGGCTACAGTACCCAGAAAGCCTTCGGCGATGCCATCGGCGTAAGCATTGCCCTGAACGCAAGCCAGAAGGCAGAGGCGGAGGCACTGCTGGGAAGCTACGCAGATTACCGGAAGCGGTTTTTCGGAAGTGTGAACCTCTCGGACAAGGCAAACACCAGTCTTGACCAGTTCTGGACGGAGATGAGCGAAATATATCCGGACATCTTCCGCAAGGACGTGAGCAGCGCGGATATGCCCAGAGAGCTATACCAGGCGGTGGACACCCTGCGGAACCTGTACGAGGAGAACGGGGGAAATCCGGAGGAGGCAGAGGCGGTATTTCTCAACGAGCAGCGCATGAAGGTATGGGAAAGCTTCTCCACGCTCAAGCCCATCCGAACCGTGGCGGATAAGAATCAGGCAAAGGTGGAGGCCATCAAGGAACGGTACAACACTAAGCTCCGGGACATCCAAAGCCGATACGAGAGCCAGAGGCAAGAGCTGAAGGCTCAGCGTCAGGCAGACCTCCAGGCGGTGCGGGAGCGGCTCCAGGCCAAGGCGGAAAGCACACAAGCGGCTGCCCGGGAGCGATACCGGCAGCAGCAGGCAGATCTGAACGCGGCACGGCAGGATATCCAGACCATGGAGCAGGAATTCCTGCGGATCGCCCGGGAGTACGACAAGGCAGGCCGCGCCGGCAACGCTGCCCAGGAAGCGGCAGAGGAATTCCAGAATGCCCTGAAGGCGGAAATCAAGAAGCACAAGCAGGACAACGCCGTCTGGCAGGCGGAATTCAAGCGGCTGAGCCGGGAATACGAGGCCATGGGAAGAAACGCCCAGAGACTCCAGAACCAGCTGGAGAGAAACCGGGCGGCTGCCCAGGCACGAACGGAAAGCCGGAAGCAGACCGCCGTGCGCAATCAGATCCAGGACATCCACGGAAAGCTCCGGAAAATGCTGCTGCACCCCCAGAAGAGCGTGACAGGCCACGCACCTACGGCACTGACCAAAGCGGTGGCTGAGGTATGCGACCTGTTCACCGCCAATCTGGAGCAGGCCGGGCTGCGCCGAATGGGCGAATACGACAGCCGGATAGAAGCTCTGGACGGGAAGCTGAGGGAAAAGCCGGAACTGAAATACGCTCAGAACGGGGTGGAGGCGGCGAGCCGGCAGAAGGAGCGGATCGCAAAGACCGCCGAGAAGCTGAACGCTCTGCGGGAAACCTACGCCAGGATTCAGCAGGACAGCCGACTGGACATTTACTACGATGCCCACACGGCAAGCCTTCTGGAAGCGGTGACCCGGGAGCTATCCGGCAAGGACATCTATGAAATGGACAGCCGGGAGCTGACCCAGGTGAAAAACGCCATGGCAAGCTTCTACCACGCCATTGTGAACGCCAATAAGATCCAGCTGGGAGCGCGGGAGGCGGGTCTCATCGAGACGGCAGCCAAGTGGGGCCAGGAAATCAGCGACGTGAATTCCGGCTTTCTGAGCAAGTATCTGGGACGGTACTTTCACTACCAGATGAGCCCGGACACCTTCTTCGCGGCCACCAGCGGCTTTGCCAAGGACAACACCGGCTCGGAGGTTCAGAAGATGTTCCAGCGGGGCACGGAACGCTCCCTGGAGGTGCAGCGGGAATACTACAATCTGTTTTCCGAAATCACCGAGAACAAGCAGTACCGCAAGGAGCTGAGGGCACTTCTGGACAACCCCACCGGAGGTATGGTGGACGTGGGACTGCGCAACGAGAAGGGCGAAAGTATGAAGATCACCCGGGGCATGGCCATGCAGCTATACATGCTGCTGGGGCAGAAGGACAGCTTTGAGGCACTGGTGTACAGCGGCCTGAAGGCACCCAATATGCGGATGTACTACCGGGACAGAAGCCGCGCCTACGGCGGGCAGGACATCCGGCAGATGTACACCACGAAGCTGGGGGACGAGGCTTTCCGGCTGAGCCGGGAGCTGGAGGCCGGGGAAAAAGCCCTGCGGAAAAAGGACTACGGCGGCATGACCGAAAGCCAGCTGCGCAGTCACCTGGAGGAAATCCGAACCCAGAGAGACGAGCTGGTAATGGGCGAGGAGGCACGGCTTTCTCAGATCCGGGAGAACATCGAGAACCTTCTGACCCCCATGGAGAAGGAGGCCATTACCCTGGGGCGGCAGTGGTACCGTCGTTCCGGCCAGCTGATGGCCGACGCTCACGAGCAGACCCACGGATACCGGCCGGGGCTGGTGGAGGACTATGTGCCCATCCACCGGGACGGAACCACCGTGTGGACGGATATCCGGGAAAGCGACGGGGCGTTCAACCTGGAAAACTCCGGCTTCCTACAGGAGAGAACGGAGAACCGGAACGCGGTGCTGCTGACGGACTTCTTCACGGAGCTGGGCTCCCAACGGGATGCCATCGCCCGGTACTACGGCTATGTACAGGCTCAGAAGGACTTCAACCGGCTCTGGAAAACCAGGCTTCCCGGAGTGGGAAGATCCATCAACAGCATGATCGCCGCCAAGTTCGGCACAGGAAACACGGGACTGGGAATCAGCGGCGTGGACTATGTGGAGAACTACATCAAGGACATCGGCGGAGGCCGGGACAAAAGCGGAGGACTGTTCAGCCTGTTCTACGGGGCTTCCGCCAGCGCGACGCTGTCGCTGAATCCCAGAGTGGCGGTGAGCCAGCTGGCCTCCATTCCCACGGCGGCGGCCGTGGTGGGCTGGAAGAACATGGGCGTGGGCTTCTGGAAGGGGCTGGGCACGGCACTGAGCACGGAAAAAATGAACGACCTTGCCCAGAAGAACGTGTACTTCTTCCAGCGATACCGGGGAAACGGAGGCATTACGGAAATCGCGGATATGCAGACCGGCAGCGGCATGTGGCAGAGAATCGCCAAGAGCAAGGGAGGAAAGGCTCTGCTCAACTGGTGCCAGAACATGGACGTATTCGCCACCTCCACCATGTACGCCATGGCAGAGGAGGCGGTGAAAAGCCGGGGGATGAAGAGCGGGGATGGGGGTTTTGAAAAGGCCGTCAATGAGATGTATACTGACATTATCCGAAAGACACAGCCCAACTACACCATCACCGAGCGAAGCGAAATGCTCCGGGATTCCCGGGCAGGGGCCAAAATCTTCAGCATGTACAAGACTCAGCCCAACCAGAACCTGAACATTCTGATGCAGGCGGCGGGGACGCTGTCGAAGGTGAGCCGGGACTTTAAGGCCGGGGTAGGCGGCGTGACGGCGGCGGACGTGCGCAGAGCGAAAACTGACTTCGTCAACGCCGGAACGGCGGTGGTGGTAGGCGGAAACCTGATGTTCGTGCTGGTGCGCACGGGAGTGAACCTGATTATGGGTCAGGTGGCCGGATATCGGGACGATGAGACCAACGAAGTGACCTCCGACGCGGTGCTGGAAGGCATGTTCAAGGAATTTCTGTCCTCCATGTCCGGCATGTTCCTGCTGGGCGGCCAGGCCTATGACATCCTCAACAGCACCGTCAGCGGCGAGAGCTACTACGGCCTATCGGACAACGCCATTAAAACCGTGGGGGATCTGACGGAGAAAGGCTTGCCCAGCGGAAGGCGGCGGGGAAGCTGCGCTACTGGTACCGGATCGGCCCGGGGGCGCACCACATGGACATCGAATAATG
>OHQF01001060.1_pt1 | contig 15135 bp, 15 predicted proteins | sample 1578001 | NCBI WGS metagenome assembly OHQF01 (sample SAMEA3879538, study PRJEB24766) | human gut metagenome | biome: human-associated habitat; feature: feces | place: USA | collected 1985/1987 | reverse complement strand
CTGATGGGCAATCAAGGCGGGAAAGCCCTAAAACGGCTTCCCGCCCATTTCTAAGAACTGATAAGTCAGATTTGCTGAAAAATCCAAATCCACAGCGGGGACGGAAGTAGAGAACAATAAATAAGAATTTACAGGAGGAAAATCAATGGAAAATTTAATTAAATTTTTGGAAGAAAAGATAACTGATAAAATGCCGGTGGAAGGAATTGTTGATGTGTTTGAGCAGATGTGCAGCACACCTCTTGAAGAAGATATGGTTTTATTTGAAACCGGAACATTTACTGATTTTTCAAAAGAACCGTTTTTTCAAATTTCATTAGTACGACAGTTTTCAAATGATGATGAAGAGTTTTATCAAATCCATGTGGACATCTTGTATGAGCCAACCGCTGAAAATAAAATTTTCAGCGAAACAACATGGGACGAAGATTTAGACGAAAATATATTTGACTATATCAGAAAATCAGCGTCGTTTGCTTATGCAAGAAATCATGAATACATCGAGGTAAAAATATATATGGACGAAACTTAACTTCTCATTTATCAGGGAGATAGCAAAGCCCTAAAATGGCTTCCCCGCCCATTCCAATTTTGAGAGAAAAATCTGTTTGCTTTTTTGTGAGTGTGTCCACAAGTTCGGGACATTTTGTCCCGAAGTCCGGCGTGGGACGAGGAACGGGGGCTTTCATATACGCCCTGTCTGCTGACGAAACCAGCCCTGCGCTTGCGGCTCCACGACACGCAATCACAGCCCTGTTTTCCTGCTGCTTCAAATGCCCTTGCCCGACCCGGCGGCAACCTCATTTTCGCAGCCTTTATTTGTTGTCAGCAGCCCCCGTTTCGTGGTCTGGGTGTAGTTCCTTGTAAACTGACCTAAAAAGAGATAAGAACGAACATGAACAAGAACAGGAAGAAAAAGCTTGTCCATTTTTCACCATCCTCGACGATGGAGACAAACGCATTACATCTGATGATGTTTGTGTTTGGGGATTCTTTTCGCCAAATATGGAATCGAACTCGGCTTTTGATTGTCAGTATGGAATCAACATGATAAACTCGCAAAAGAATGAGTTTATTATCGATAAGCTTTCCGTCAATAACCATGACCTTTTACCAACAAGAAAGGAACTTGTTACAAAAGGGCTTTCCTTCTTGTTGCTTGTGTATGATCTTCCCAACATTGATTTATCGACCCTCAAACTTTATATCACTGATTTTAGCGGTAAGCATAGGGTCTATAAGTTAATGGTAAAGGATGATGTTGCTAGTGAATTTATTGAAATTTCAAAAAGCAGTCACTGAAAACAATTGATTTAAGGAAGAAGCCAGAAATATATTAGAATCATTTTGTCTAGAAGGTCGTGCCGAAAAAGGAGGCAAATCTCTTAATGTTCACTTATGATATGTTCCGTGATATCTGGATTCCTCTGCTTTCTGGAATTATCGGCGGACTCTTTACACTTATCGGCGTAATTCTAACAATAAAATATGAACGAAAAAAAGATAAAATTGAGCGAACAAGAAATATTAAGCCCTATTTAGCAATTCAGCATCTTATAGACCTTTCCGATGATGAAATTTCAAATATTAAAACTGTTTCTATCCCAGATGATTCTACTAATCATCCAAGTTCAGTACGGTCACAAGATATTATCTTTCACTGGGAAAATTTAGTACTTTCCAATATCAGTAGTAACACCTGTATAATTTCTTACATAAAAATCAATCATTCACCGTATGCTTTTCCCATCAAATCTCCCTTAAAAAGCGGTGAAATATTTCAAATCACAGGCAACTTGATGGCCATTTACATTTTTCCAGTTATAGATTCCATTACACTTGGCGTATACGACAGTAATTTCAATCTATATGAATACCCATTGCACTTCAGGCTCGTTGATTGCCCTGCCGAACAGAAATCCAAATTGCCGAATATAGAAAAGGTCATAGAGTTTGACACAATAGACTGTCAACCCGACTTATTGAAGTAAAAGGAGGAATCTAACCATGCCCCTCAATACCACCGAAAAGCAGTTTGAATCGGACATTGCGGCGGCGCTGCTCTCCCCTGCCGGGGGCTACATCCGCAACGGGGATTGCTACGACCCCAAGCTGGGGCTGTTTGTGGATGCCCTGATCCGCTTTGTGCAAAAGACCCAGCCCAACGAGTGGGCATTTTTTGAAAAGCAGAACCCGGTAAACCCGGTGCGGAAGTTCTGCACGGCCTTTAACAATGCCTGCGATGCGGACGGACTGCTTTCGGTGCTGCGGTATGGGTTCAAGCACCGGGGACGGCGGTTCCGGGTGTGCTATTTTCAGCCGGAATCCGCGCTGAACCAGAAGGACGCCCAGCGCTACGCCCAAAACGAGATCACCTGCAACCGGCAGTGGTTCTACTCCGACACCACCCACAACTCGGTGGACATGGTGCTGGCAGTAAACGGCATCCCGGTATTCGCCTTTGAGCTGAAGAACCAGTTCACCGGGCAGACTGTGGAGAACTCCAAGCAGCAGTGGATGCACGACCGGGACCCCCGGGAGGTGTGTTTCCAGTTCAACAAGCGCATTCTGGGCTATTTTTGTGTAGACCTGACCGAGGTGTGGATGGCCACCCGGCTGGCAGGCAAGGACACCCGTTTTCTGCCCTTCAATCAGGGTTCCAACGGTGCCGGGCGGGACGGCGGCGCAGGCAACCCGCCCAACCCCAACGGCTATCTTACCGCCTACCTCTGGGAAGAAGTGTTCCAGAAGGACAGCATGATGGACATCCTGCAAAAGTTCATGAGCCTGCAGGACGGCAAGACCCTGATCTTTCCCCGGTACCACCAGCTGGACGTGGTGCGCAAGCTGGTGGCAGATGTGCGGCAGAAGGGTGCCGGGCAGCACTATCTCATCCAGCACAGCGCCGGGTCGGGCAAGTCCAACTCCATTGCATGGACAGCGTACCGGCTGGCTTCCCTGTTCAACACCGAGAACAAGCCGGTGTTTTCCAGCGTCATCGTGGTGACTGACCGCACCGTGCTGGACGCACAGCTGCAGGAGACAATCTCCGGCTTCGACCATACGCTGGGTGCGGTGGAGGCCATCGGCGAGGACAAAAACTCCGGCGACCTGCGGGATGCCATCAACAACGGCGCACGCATCATCATCACCACGCTGCAAAAGTTCCCGGTCATCTATACTGAGGTGAACAAGACCGCCGGGAAGAACTATGCCGTTATCATCGACGAAGCGCACTCCTCCCAGACCGGCACCTCCGCTTTAAAGCTGAAAGCAGCCCTTGCCGACACCGAGGATGCGCTGCGGGAATATGCCGAGCTGGAAGGCAAAGCGGAGGACGAGATCGACCCGGAGGATGCACTGGTGAAGGAGTTGACCTCCCACGGACGGCACAAGAACCTGTCCTTCTTTGCCTTTACCGCCACCCCAAAAGCCGCCACGCTGGAGCTGTTCGGCACCGAGTACCCGGACGGCAGCCACCACCCTTTCCACATTTACAGTATGCGTCAGGCCATTGAGGAAGGGTTCATTCTGGATGTGCTGCAACCTGAACGAGCTGAACAGCAGCTATTCCGGGCGGAATGAAGCCATCGACAAGCTCTGCCGCTATCCCCTGCTCATCATTGACGATTTTGGGATGGAGAGAGGTACCGAGTACGCACTGGAACAGATCTACAACATCGTGGACAGCCGGTACCGCAGCCGAAAGCCGCTGATTGTCACCACCAACCTGACGCTGGATGAGATACGACACCCACAAAATACCGCCCATGCCCGTATCTATGACCGCCTGCTGGAAATGTGCGTTCCAATCTCCTGCATCGGCGTGAGTTTCCGCAAAGAAACAGCGCAGGAAAAAATGGAACGTTTAAAAAGTTTAATCGGATGAATCAGAAAACATTTCCAAAAAATCCGCAGGACTGTCAAAGTTCTGCTACAAGGAAATGGAGCTGCCTATTGAAAAAATACTATGACACCGAAACTGACAACGCATCCTTTGTACGCTGCATCGATGTTATGGCAAAGCTGATTCAAAAATATGGCTCAACCGTACTGGAGCAAAAAGAGTCTACGCTTTGCGCGACCAACCGTAAAGCCGCATAAGCAGATTTACACGTTGCGTAATTTGTGATTTTATGTTAAAATAATTGCGTAGCGTGTTTTACATATATGAGGGCAACTTTATGGACTGCAAAGACAAAATCCTCGAACTGCGCGAATCGACCGGGATGAACCGCCGGGAGTTTTGCACTTTCTTCCAAATCCCCTACCGCACTGTAACGGAATGGGAACTCGGCCACCGCCATGCGCCAGAGTATGTACTCCGGTTGCTGGAATATTATATCCAGCATGAAAATCTCACACAACAACCAACCGCCGAAAGTGAGGATTTCTTATGAAAAAAGCACGCACCAAATGCTACATTTATACTCGTGTATCTACGGCCATGCAGGTGGACGGTTACAGTCTGGATGCCCAGCGTGAAAAGCTGCGCAAATATGCCGATTATGAAGATATGGTCATTGCTGGAGAATATTCTGACGAAGGATTTTCCGGTAAGAACATTCAAGGTCGGCACGAATTCCAGCAAATGCTACGAGATGTGCAAGATAGCAAAGACGGCGTTTCTTACGTCTTGGTGTTCAAATTGTCTCGTTTTGGGCGCAATGCGGCCGATGTTCTGAACTCCTTGCAGCTTATGCAGGATTTCGGTGTCAATTTGATTTGCGTAGAAGATGGCATCGACAGTTCCAAAGATTCCGGCAAATTAATGATTTCTGTTCTTTCTGCTGTTGCTGAAATCGAACGCGAGAATATCCGTGCCCAAACGATGGCTGGCCGTGAACAGAAAGCCCGTGAGGGCAAATGGAACGGTGGCTTTGCACCCTATGGCTATAGGCTGGAAAATGGCGAACTTTCGATTGCAGACGATGAAGTGGACGTTATCCGCGTTATTTTTGACCGCTTTATCCATACCAACGATGGTGTAGCAGGTATTGCCCGGTATCTGAACACCCATGGCTATGTGAAAAAGCTCCGTCAGAATGGAACTATCCCAAAGTTTTCTGCTGTATTTGTTAGAGGTATTCTGGACAATCCCATTTATTGCGGTAAGATTGCATTTGGTCGCCGCAAGGTTGAAAAGAAACTTGGCACTCGAAACGAAATGCACGTTGTGAAGCAGTCTGAGTTTCCCGTCTATGTCGGTCAACATGAAGCCATCGTTTCCGAGGACGACTGGAATCTTGCACAGACCAAGCGTCAGTGTACCACAGGGCGGCGTGAAAAGGTCCGTGACCCAGACCACGCACATATTCTTTCCGGCATTCTGAAATGCCCCTGCTGTGGACGGAATCTGTACGGAAATGTCTCTAAGGCTCACAGCAAGGATAACAAAACTCGTTACTACTACTTCTGCAAGAGCATCAAAGGGCAGACTGGACACGAATGTTCTTTCCGGTTGAACATTGAACAGAACGACATCAATCAGATGGTCGCATCCATCGTATCCGCTATGGTTCACGACCCACGCTTCGTAGATGCCATCAAAGAGAAAATCGGTTCCGCAGTCGATACCAGCGAGTTGGAGCATCAGGCTGATACAATCAAAGCGCAGCTCCGCCAGCGACTCAGTACGAAATCCCGTCTGGAGCACCAGATGGACACACTGGACTTTAATGATCCCTATTATGACCGTAAGTCTTTGGATTTGCAGCGGCGTTACGATGAGCAATATGAACTGATTGAGGACATGGAAACCCAGCTCGCTGAAATCCAAGGTCAGATTGATGACATTCATCAGGAGAAGATCACAGCTGACAACATCTATCACCTGCTTCTGGCCTTCGATGAAGTCTACAATGCCGCCACTGAGGTGGAGCAGAAGGAATTCATGCGCGCCTTCATCGAGCGCATTGATATTTTCCCGGAAAAACAGCCGGATGGCAACTGGATTCGGAACATTGTATTCGCCTTCCCTGTTCCCTATAATGGAAAAGAGATTCGAGAATTTCCCTTGGAATCGCAATCAACCGTTGAATGTGTCATTGCGCTTTCCAAGAACGAGATCGACTCCTGAAAGGGATGCACTGAAATACTTTAAGATGATTTAAACCCAAAGCACAGCTCGTTGGAGCATTATGTTCTCTGCGAGCCGGTGGTTTTCCCTCGCTCAAGCTACTCAATAACAAAAAACGGTCGGAGTTACTCGTCAGGCAACTCCGACCGTTTTTTCTCTTTTTATTCCTCTTCGTCCCTGGCCCAGTGATAGGCGCAGCGGACAGCCTTATTCCAGCCCTTGATGCGCTTGGTGCGTTCCTCTTCCGAGATGGCCGGGCAGAACACGCGGTCCACCGACCAGTTGCGGGTGATGTCCTCGGCGGACTGCCAGTAGCCTACGGCGAGGCCGGCCAGATAGGCCGCGCCCAGCGCCGTCGTTTCCACGCAGCGGGGGCGCTTGACTTCGAGGTCGCTAATGTCGGCCATGGTCTGCATGAGGTAGTTGTTGGCCGACGCGCCGCCGTCCACCCGGAGAGACTTCATGGCGATGCCGGAGTCCGCCGCCATGGCGCGGAGGACGTCGTTGACCTGATAGCAGATGCTGTCCAGCGTGGCGCGGATGATGTGGTACTTGTTGCAACCCCGGGTGAGGCCCACGATGGTGCCGCGGGCGTACTGGTCCCAGTGGGGCGCGCCGAGGCCGGTAAAGGCCGGCACGACGTAACAGCCGTTGGTGTCCTTGACCTTCTGGGCCATATACTCGGAGTCGCGGGCCTCTTCCAGCAGGCGCAGCTCATCGCGGAGCCACTGGATGGCCGCACCGGCCACGAAAATAGAGCCTTCCAGCGCATAATTCACCTTGCCGTCGGACCCGCAGGCGATGGTGGTGACAAGACCGTTCCGGGATGTGACCGGCGTCTCACCGGTGTTCATGAGCAAAAAGCCGCCGGTGCCAAAGGTGTTTTTCGCCTCGCCGGAGGCAAAGCAGGTCTGGCCGAAGAGGGCCGCCTGCTGGTCGCCTGCCGCACCGGCAATTTTTATCTCGCCGCCGAAGTGCATCGGGTCAGCGTACTCATAAAAACCGCTGGACGGCACCGGCTTCGGGAGCATACATTTCGGGATGTTCAGCTCCTGCAGGATCTCGTCGTCCCATTCCAGCGTGTGGATGTTGAACATCATGGTGCGGCTGGCGTTGGTATAGTCGGTGACATGCAGTTTTCCGCAGGTCAGCTTCCAGATGAGCCAGGTCTCCACGGTGCCGAAGAGCAGTTCTCCCCGCTCGGCCCTTTCGCGGGCGCCGGGGATATGATCCAGTATCCACTTGAGCTTAGTAGCCGAGAAATAGGCGTCGATGATGAGGCCGGTCTTCTGCCGGAATTTCTCCGTCAGGCCCCGGGCTTTCAGCTCGTCGCAGTATTCGCTGGTGCGGCGGCACTGCCAGACGATGGCGTGGCAGATGGGCTCCCCGGTCTCCTTGTCCCAGACGATGGTGGTCTCCCGCTGGTTGGTGATGCCGATGGCGGCAATGTCCTCGGCTCGGGCGCCGACTTTGTTCATGGCCGAGAGGGCCACGCCCAGCTGGGTGGCCCAGATCTCATTGGCGTCGTGCTCCACCCAGCCGGGTCTCGGGTAATACTGGGCAAATTCCTTCTGCGCGACGCTGCAGATCTCACCCGCTTTGTTGAACAGGATACAGCGGTTCGAGGTGGTTCCGGCGTCCAGCGCCATGATGTACGACATAGGCTCTTTTCTCCTTTTCCTGCTCTGGTTTTATAGTGTCAGAACGCCAGCGCGGGGCTCACTTCATTCCGCCGCTGGGTCTGGACGATACAGTCCTTATCCGGCACGACGCCCGCCGCACCGAGGGTGGAAAAGACGGTCTGCAGCGCCAGCATAGGGGTGTTGTTCTCCTGCGAGAGGTGGCAGAGGGCAAACTTCTTGCAGCCCTCCTGGATGAGTTCCAGCAGCTTTGCCGCGCACTCATCGTTGGAGAGGTGGCCCCGGACCGACTCGATGCGGGCGCGCAGATAGTAGGGGTACGGCCCGCTGCGGAGCATATGCAGGTCGTAGTTGCTCTCGAGGGCCACAAGGTCGCAGCCGGAGAGGGCTTCATGTACAGCAGGAGTCAGCACACCGAGGTCGGTGGCGATGGTCATGGTCTTCTCGTCGGGGGTGTGGATGCGGTAGCCCACACAGGGGACGTCGTGGCTGGTGGGGAAAGCTTTGACCCCGAAGACACCGATGTCCTCTTCCCTGCCCGGCGTCAGAGCTGTCATGTCGCAAGTGGCCGGGACAACGCCGTTTGCGTCCAGAAATTCCAGTGTTTCCTCTGCGCCGTACACTGGCAGCGGATATTTTTTCAGGAAGGTGGAAAGGCCCTTCACATGGTCGCTGTGCTCATGGGTGACAAGAATGCCGTCGCAGTCGGAGATGTTCAGCTCCAGCTCCTTGAGGGCTGCGCCGGTGGTGCGGACGCCTTTGCCCATATCCACGATGAGATACCGCTCCCCACAGCGCACGACGCTGCTGTTACCGGAGGAACCGGAATAAAGAGAGATAAATTCAGACATGATAAACCTCAACAAATAAAACCCCTCCGTCTGCTGCGCAGTCATAAAAACGCAGGGACCTGACAGACTGCCAATGCCTCCCCTCGACAGGGGGAGACGGCACGCCGCAGGCGTGACGGAGAGGTTTTTCTAATTACAGGGCCTGTTCCAGTGCAGCGGGCATCCGCTCCACCTTCCTGATGTCAGCACCGAGGCCGCGCAGCTTCTCCACGATGTTCTCGTAGCCGCGCTCGATATGGCCGATCTCCTCGATCTCGCTGGTGCCGTCGGCCATCAGGGCTGCAACGACCATCGCTGCACCGGCGCGCAGGTCGGAAGCGCGGAGCGGAGCGGGAGAAAGCTTCTCCACGCCCTCGAACACGGCCACCTGACCGTCCACCTGGACATTCGCGCCCATCTTGCGCAGCTCATCCACATAGCGGAAGCGGTTATCCCACACGCTCTCGGTGACGGTGGAAGTCCCCTTTGCCACGCTGAGCAGAACGCCCATCAGGGGCTGCATATCGGTGGGGAAGCCCGGGTGGGGCATGGTGTTGATCTTGAGGGGCAGGATGTCGCCGGTGCGGCGAACCCGCACAGCATCGTCAAACTCCTCCACCTCAATGCCCGCACGGCGGAGCTTTGCGGTGATAGGCTCGAGGTGCTTGGGGGTGACGTTCTTCACCAGCACATCGCCGCCGGTGGCCGCTGCAGCCACCATGTAGCTGCCGGCCTCGATCTGGTCGGGGATGATGCTGTAGGTGCAGCCGTGCATCTGCTCGACGCCGCGCACCTTGATGACATCGGTGCCTGCGCCGCGCACATCAGCGCCGCACATATTCAGGAAGTTGGCCAGATCGACCACATGGGGCTCCTTGGCACAGTTTTCCAGAATGGTCTGACCCTTGGCCATGACAGCGGAGAGCATACCGTTCATGGTAGCGCCCACGCTCACCTTATCAAAGAAGATATGAGCGCCGTTCAGCTCGTCGGCGTGGACGGTGATCATGCCGTAGTCCACACTGTCCTCTGCGCCCAGAGCGCTGAACACCTTCAGGTGCTGGTCGATGGGGCGGGGGCCGAGGTTGCAGCCGCCGGGCATGGCCACCTCGGCCTTGCCGAAGCGGGACAGCAGTGCGCCGAGGAAATAGTAGCTGGCGCGCATCTGGCGGGACAGGTCGTCGGGGACGTTGGTGCCGGTCAGATGGGTGGTGTCGATCTCGTAGGTGTTCTTGTTCAGCATCCGGACCTTAGCGCCCAGCACGCTGAGGATCTTGAGGCTCACCGCCACATCGCTGATGTCCGGCAGGTTCTCGATGACGCAGACGTCCGCTGCCAGAATGGTAGCGGGCAGGATGCCCACAGCCGCATTCTTCGCGCCGGAGATGATGACTTCGCCGTGCAGGGGCTTACCGCCCGTAATAACAAACTTTTCCAATTTTATGATCTCCTTGTCACAGTCCCGCTCCCCGCAGGCCCAAAAGGTCAGTTCAAGGTACGTTATTCCTTCTCGCTGTACAAAGCTCACAACCAGTTGGCATAATTACAGCTACTTTATTATACACAACTTCCAGCAAAAAGCAAAGCCCCAATGCACGCTCGTCGATTATTTTCTGTTTTGCCCAGTTTCTTTTCTATTATTCTCGGATTTTGTCTCTTATTTTCAGGAAAATTTTACATTTGCCACTGCTTACCACACACTATCGTCGCAGCGGGTCTCCTTGATCCAGCCCAGCTGATAGGCCCGGACCAGCTGTTTGAGGTCGTGGACCTTCTCCCGCAGGATCTCGCCCTCGTCGGTCTCCTCCACGAGGATGCGGTGGTTCTCCGTCTCGAGGATGTTCTTCTGGGAGAGGATGTCCAGATTCTCGTTCACAGCCTTTTCGGCGCTCTCGAAGGGCTGGTGGGTGCGCAGGGACATGGTGCGGCTGGAATAGACCAGCGTGTAGCCCGCGATGCCGGTCTTTTCGTGGTAAGCGCGGCAGAAACCGCCGTCGATGACCACGAGGCGTCCGCCGCCCTTGATGGGGCTCTCGCCCTTCTTCTCCTGCACGGGGACATGGCCGTTGACGATGTGGCTGGTGCCGGGCAGGCCGAACTCGGCGAGGATGCTGCGGCAGACAGCTTCCTCATTATACCATGTATAATAGGGGTCCTTCACCTCAGTGTGAGTGGAAGCGTCTTCGACATACAGCCGCTCGAAGGTGGTCATGGCGCTGCGGCCATACAGGGGCGACAGCTTGCCGCACCACAGATACCACAGGAAATCCTGTCCGCTCTGGCGGGCGGCGCTGCCCTCGGGGGCGAAGTAGCCCCGGCGGGCGCGCTCGTCACAGTAGTCCATGAGGGCGCGGCCCGAGTAGGCGTGGCCCTCGAACCGCTCCACAGCGAAGGTGCCTTTCTTAGTCATCGGCACAGCGCCGTGGTAGAGCAGGTTGCCGTTCTCGATGTGGTAGACACTGCCCTTGGCGTATAGGAACTCGACGTGCTGCTGTAATTTCTCACTCTGGCGGAAGGACTGCACCAGCTTTTGCAGCACCACCTTCTCGTCGCTGTTCAGCGCGGTGGGGTCGGCGGGGTCTACCGTCGGGAAAGACGTATCCCGCAGGGGGTACTCCCTGCCGCCCACCATGACGGTCCCCTTCTCCCAGTTGATGCGACGCAGGAAGTCGCGGTCCTGCATCTTGAAATCCGGGTTGCGGTCGATGACCTGACACTCGAGCTTGAGCATCAGGATGGTGATGGCCTTATGCATGACGGCGCAGCGATGGAGCATACCGGGGGTGTAGGGGCCGCGGGCAGTGTCGGTGTGAGGCATCCAGATGGTCAAGTCGTCGTCGCCATAGAACTGCTCGGCCATCCGCTGCAGGTGGCGGAGGTTGATGCCGTAGCAGTCCTCCACCATGCCGTGGTTGTGGTAAGAGAGGGTGGTCTTCAGCACCGTGCAGATGCAGATGGGACTGCCGGCCGCCGCGCCCATCCAGACCACGTCGTGGTTGCCCCACTGGATGTCCACATCGTGGTGGCGCATCAGCAGGTCAAGGATGACGTCGGGGCGGGGGCCCCGGTCGAACAGGTCGCCCACGATGTGGAGCTTGTCCACGGCCAGACGCTTGATGAGCTCACAGAGACGGACGATGAACTTATCGGCGCGGCCATTCTCGATGATGCTGCCGACGATCTGGCCGTAGTAGAGGTCTTTGTCGTGGTCCTCGAAGTGGGCGTGGAGCAGCTCATCCAGAATGTAACCGCAGCTGGACGGCAGGCAGGCCCGGACATGCTCCCGGGTGTGCTTGGAAGAGACGAGGCGGCAGATGTCGATGAGCCGCAGCAGCGTCTCACTGTACCACTGTTCCAGCGCTTCCTCGTCGGCGCAGCGCTCCTTGAGCTGGGGCAGCTTCTCGTTCGGATAATAGATCAGAGTCGCCAGCTCGGCCCGCGTCCCCTCCGGCACGGTATCCCCCAGCACAATGTCTACCTTTTCGCGGATGACGCCGGAAGCGGAGTTCAGGATATGTACGAACGCCTCGTTCTCACCGTGCAGGTCGCTCATGAAGTGCTCGGTGCCTTTGGGCAGCTTGAGCAGTGCCTGTGTGCTGATGATCTCGCTGGCGGCCGCTGCCTGCGAGGGATAGTCCCGGGCCAGAAGGCTCAGATATTTCAGGTTGTCCCGGATCTCTTCGGTCTCTGTACGCATGGTATCCTCCAAATCATGTAGTATTCTTGCATGACATGCAATATTCAATCTTAGTATACCACTTACGGGGGCAAAAATGATATAATAGCCTCGGATAATTTAATATGATTCTTTCTCATAGGAGTTGGACAATATGTCTAAAAACATTTCCACAACGCCGCCTGTCTCCTGTACCCTCTGCCCCCGCCGCTGCGGCGCAGACCGCGCCGCCGGGCAGACAGGCTTCTGCGGGGCGGGCGGCACCCTGAAAGCCGCCCGTGCGGCCCTGCACTTCTGGGAAGAGCCCTGCATCAGCGGCACCCGGGGCAGCGGCACCGTGTTTTTCTCGGGCTGCACCCTCAAGTGTTGTTTCTGCCAGAATTACCCCATCAGCGCCGAGGGACTGGGCAAAGAGATCACGATAGAGCATCTGGCCGAAATTTTCCTCGATCTGCAGAAGCAGGGCGCCCACAACATCAACCTCGTCACCCCCGGCCAGTGGCGGCCCTGGATCATCGCGGCGCTGGACATTGCCCGGGCCGAGGGGCTGCGTCTGCCCATCGTCTGCAACACCGGCGGCTACGAGACGGTGGAGAGCGTGGAGGCGTGGCGCGGCTATATCGACATCTGGCTGGCCGATTTGAAGTACGTCTCCTCTTCCCTCTCCGCCGAGCTTTCCTCTGCGCCGGACTACTTCGCCCAGGCCAGGCCCGCCATCGAGGCCATGATGGCGCAGGTGGGCCATCCGGTGTTCGACAGCGAGGGCATCTTACAGAAAGGCGTTATCCTGCGGCATCTGGCCCTGCCCGGCCACATCGACGACAGTTTTGCCGTCCTCGACCGGATGGCCGCATGGAACGAGGCCGACCCCGGCTGCTTCATCCCCAGTGTCATGAGCCAGTACACCCCCTTTTACAAGGCCGCAGAGCACGGCATCGGGCGGCGCATCACTACCTACGAGTACCGCCGGGTGGTCAATCATGCCATGGATCTGGGGCTGACCGCCGGCTATATGCAGCAGAAGAGCAGCGCCCGGGAAGAGTATACACCCAGCTTTGATTTGACGGGCATTTAACCAGCCGGTAACCCTATCAGAGGCAGGTGGAGGGGAGTTTTCCAAGCAAATGTCCAGAGAAGTGGGGTCCCGGTGCGAAGCGTTGGGGCGAAACCGTGGGTTTCGGGTCCCATTTGCGGGGAAACTACCGGACGGCCTGCCGATACGCTTTCCGTCACAATCCACAAAAATCCTACCAAATTTTCTCTCGCAGTGTTTTTCTTTTCCTTGCAAATCCTCTCCGAAAGCACTATAATGGATACAACGATGTGCGTCATGTGGGGTCTGGCTGCCCTGCTGAGCACCAAACGCCCCGTCTCAAGAATGGTATATGAGAGGCGGCGGCTCAAATGCCCGAGAAGAGCAACAGGAGGACCGTTATGGAACATTTCAACCCCATTCTGGGCCACGAGACGACCGGACCGAAATTCATCACCTGCGGCGAGATCATGCTGCGCCTGACCCCGCCGAACTACGAAAAGATCCGCATGGCCTCCAGTTTTGAGGCCAGCTACGGCGGCAGCGAGGCCAACATCGCCCTCGCACTGGCAAACCTCGGCGTGGACAGCACCTTCTTCAGCGTCGTGCCGAACAACAGCCTCGGCAAGAGCGCCGTGCGCTGGCTACGCTCCAACGACGTCCACTGCACCCCCATGATCCTCACCGAGCCGGATGAGACGCCCTCCAATCGTCTGGGTACATACTACCTCGAGACCGGCTACGGCATCCGCCCCTCCAAGGTCATCTATGACCGCAAGCACAGCGCCATCACCGAGTACGATTTCTCTCAGGTCGATCTGGACGAGCTGCTGGAGGGCTTCGACTGGCTGCACCTGAGCGGCATTACCCCGGCTCTGGCCCCCAACTGCCGCGGCCTCATCATCGATATGCTCAAGGAGGCCAAGAAGAAGGGCCTGACCGTCAGCTTCGACGGCAACTTCCGCTCCACCCTCTGGACCTGGGACGAGGCCCGCGACTTCTGCACCGAGTGCCTGCCCTATGTGGACGTGCTGCTGGGCATCGAGCCCTACCACCTGTGGAAGGACGAGAACGACCACTCCAAGGGCGATTGGAAGGACGGCGTGCCTCTGCAGCCCAGCTATGAGCAGCAGGACGAAATTTTCCAGCACTTCATCGAGCGCTACCCCAGCCTGAAGTGCATCGCCCGCCACGTCCGCTATGCCCACAGCGGCAGCGAGAACAGCCTGAAAGCCTTTATGTGGTATGACGGCCACACCTTCGAGAGCAAGCTGTTCACCTTCAACATCCTTGACCGCGTGGGCGGCGGCGACGCCTTCGCCAGCGGCCTCATCTACGCCATGCTCCACAACTACAAGGCCATGGACATGATAAACTTTGCGGTGGCAAGCAGCGCCATCAAGCACACCATCCACGGCGATGCCAACATTACCGATGATGTGAGCACCATCCGCAACCTGATGAACATGAATTACGATATCAAGCGCTGAGAATAAGTTTGTTTTCAGCAGTGCCCCAAAACGGTGCAGCAGGCTGCGGCTTTGCTGCACCGTTTTTGTATGGGGGTAAGATTGGTTTAGAACCGTTTAAGAATGTACAAACCTTGCATCCCGTGTTATAATAATGCCGAATCAGTAAATGAAAAAGGTGGGTAGATTATGGAACAAAACACCGTTCAAAAACCGGATTGCGCCGCCATTACGGCGCAGGCACGCCAGGCAGCGGAAGAACTGCTGGCGGCTGCACACCTGCGCGCCGGGGATATTTTTGTGGTCGGCTGCTCTTCCAGCGAGATCGTTGGCGGGCATATTGGCAAGGACAGCAGCATGGAAGCCGCCGCGGCTGTGCTGGCGGGTATTCTGCCGGTGCTCAAAGCG
>OHQF01001040.1_pt1 | contig 15353 bp, 16 predicted proteins | sample 1578001 | NCBI WGS metagenome assembly OHQF01 (sample SAMEA3879538, study PRJEB24766) | human gut metagenome | biome: human-associated habitat; feature: feces | place: USA | collected 1985/1987 | reverse complement strand
AAAGTCCCAACGAAAATTTGCTCGTGTTCCGGTTTTTAGAGAACCCCCATAGTTATTTTGTCAATGGTTTGCTTTTCTGTACCATTCATAACAATTGTATGTTTTCTGGGTACATTGAAATTGTAATGATTCGCATAAAACTGAATAAGGTCACCCATTACTGTACTGTAAGCTCATTACCATCAAGATCAAGAATACCTCTTGCAGATAAAAATAACCTTCAATTGTTTCGTCTTCCTCAAGAGTCAAACCTGCACGTTCACCGTTCGCAAATGTTACACTGCAACCATTTCTGTTTATTTTCCCTACATTTTTGGCATCACAAACTCTACGCCATCAATAAAAAGATCATACTATCAAGAACATAAATTTCTAATGCAAAATTGTCTACATTATTGCAACAGTCAATATCCCTGCCGTAAATTGTTTAATTTTCCTCTTAACGCGTTGTGCTAACATTGCTCCCCATCATTTTTACTCTTATTTATAATTGCATTACTTGTCTTCAACTGTATATCCAAAGCGTACTTTGAAAATGTATCATCCATACTTGAAAAACAGGTAAATACTCAGGTCGATTACTATAAAAAAGCTAACAGACTTAATGAGGAACTTAGAAATTTCAAGCACGATTATAAAAATCATATGCTTTGTCTGCAAGGATTGCTTGACGGTCAGGAATATGATGAAGCGAAGGAATATATTCACGACATAACTTTATACAAAACCATTTTATCAAAAGAGTATTCTTCCGGAAATACTATTGCAAATGCAATATTGTCGGACAAATCCGAACATGCTGAGGAAATTGGCGCAGAAATACAGTTCAGTGGAGTTATTTTTGAAAATATTCCTGCGGCTGATTTATGCACAATTTTATCAAATGCCCTTGATAATGCTATCGAAGCCTGCGAGAAAATCTCAGTTGATGAGCCGAAGATTATTACTGTCAAGTGCAGCTACATAAAGCATATTCAATTTATTACGGTAAGTAATCCCGTTGCGGAAAATGTAAAAATTACAAATAATGCTGTTGAAACCTCAAAGTCAGACAAAAACATTCACGGAATCGGACTTTACAACATTCGCAAAACGGTTGCAAAATATGATGGGGAATTTGAAATATCCTGCAACGATAAATCATTTGTGTTGGATATCGGATTTAAAGTACAATAATAAAGCATAACAAAAATGCCTATATCAGCTGACAATAAGTCTGATATAGGCATATATTTATGTCATAATGTGTTCACAGCTTCTATGTTTCCTTTCCTCATCAACTACAACAGACCTATATCCCTGCTCGCCAATGTTATCCAGCCAAGTATCCATAAAATCAAGCACATCATTCTGCTTTTTTACGCTTTCAGACGTAGGTTCTGCATTAATGTCGTACTGTTCATAAACACCCAAGCTGCTGTTTTCATAGCTAATAGGAATTACCTTCTGATTGACAAAATCAACGTTTAAGCAAATAAGCGGATCATACATCAAATCACCGTTCTGTAAATAGGTGTGCGCAATAGAGAATACGTTATTATGAAGTTCAACAGACAGCTTATCCCAGCCCTCACCCGCTTCAAGTTTAATTGCACTTTTGTCACCGGACATAACCTCCGGAAAATCCTCAAACAAACGCTCATAGATTTCCTTATGCATTGTATCATCGGTAAGCTCAAACTTTGTAAGCTCCTCGTGAACCTCCTCTAGTCTCGATTCAGCCTTAAACAGCTCATCAGCCTTCGGAAACGGTATATCAACATCAACTTTCATCTGTTCAAGTTCTGAGTTCATCGTGTCAACCTTTTCCTGCAACTGCTGCACATCCCTCATAATATTGTTAATGCAGTTATCAAGTCGGATAAGATTACCGACAGTTGTTTCAAGGTTAAGGTCACAATAATGATGCTTTTCACCTTGCAGACAAGCTTTATTTGTCTTGGATATCGTATCAAAGAGTATAGAAAGCTGCATACCTCTGTATTCACCTATGTTTACCGTCTTTCCCTCTGCTGTTGCACTGATATTTTTCAGCACGGATGCCTTTATCGCTTCACCCGCTTTAGCTCTGTCTGTATAAACGGTATCACCAATTTTAATCGGATAGCTCTCTTTACCCTCATCATTGATGATTTTCGGCTGTGAATTTGCCAAATCAAAATCTGACTTGCTATGCTTAATATGAAGCTCGGCAGCCTTAATAGCCGCAGGAATTTTAACACGGATATTATCCTGCAATTCATATATTTTTTCAGAATAGCGAGATTTCTCCGATTTAAGCTCCTTAATCTGTGTCTGAAGCTGCATCTCTTCCTTGATGAGCGGATTGCCCATCAAAACAAGAGAGCCTAAAAATCCTTAAAAATAATAGTGTATATCTACACCTTTTTCTGTCGATATGTATATCTTCTCGATCATCATTCGGGCAAGACTATTTTTCTCCTCAACAGTAAGCGTATCCCACCTGTTAAGCGGATCAAGAAGCGGTTTCGTATCAATTTTCTTAACACGTCTGTCAACAAGCATCAGCTTTTTTTCAAGCTCATTTTTTGTGCCGTGAAGCTTACCGATTCTGTCCTGAATATACCCGAAAAGCACCTCATCTGCATCGGCAAGCTTTTCCATAAGCTTTGAAGTTTCCGCTTCGATTTTCAGTATCTCGGAACGCATCTTCTCAACTTCTGTGGAAGGCTTTTTATCAATTTTCCTTGCTATCTCAAAAGCCTCGATATGCTCTTTCATATCGTTATACACCAGCTCTTCCACCTGATTGACATTCATTTTGATGCCCGATGACCTACAGCCACGAACACTGTTGTATCCGCTGCAAGTAAAGTATCTCCAGCTGCTTCCCGATTTTGGATTGTATGTATAATCAACCTTTACGGCATGGTCGCAATGACCGCACCTGAGCAGACCCGACAGCCACGAACGGAGAACCTTGCCTTTTCTTATCGGTATCTGATGATGTGAAAACTTGTCCTGCACCGCAAGCCAGATGTCCGCATCAACAAGTCCCTCGTGATAACCGACTTTAACATATCTGTCGGTCTTGCTTCTGTAATTGTGCCAGAATAAACCGTGCTTTCCGTCAAATGCGTCCACATCATCAATTATGCGGTAGTTGTTTTTCAGCAGATATTCATATACGTTCTTATCTGCCCTTACATAAAGCGGATTTTTCAGAACGGCGGCAATATTGCAGGCATCAAAACCTCTTGTAACAGTACCGTCGCCGTGAGGAGCTTCCATCGGAAGATGATTTTCGTTTATGTACATTATCACATCACGGAGCGATGCATCGGGATCCGAATACACATCATACATTGCCCTGACAGTTACAGCCGAATCATACGGAACAAGAACGGAACCCGTCTTTTCGTTAATAGTCTGCCGTGAACTCTGATACCCGAAATACACAACTCCGCCTTGATAAAAGCCTGTTTCCTGTGCTTTCGTGTCATAGCTGTCTTTAACTCTCGCAGCTATTGCTTCACGCTCAAATTCCGCAAAGTTCAGAAGATTGTTTCGCATCATTCTGCCCTCTTTGGTATCTGTATTGAACGGCTCGCAAAGTGATACAACACTTACTCCCAGCTTGTCAAGCTCATCGGTGATGTTCAGATATTCACGCATATTACGGCTGAAACGGTCGTATTTTTTCACGACGATTTTTGAAACAAGCCCCTCTCTGCAATCCTCGAACATACGCATAAAAGCAGGTCTGTGCTTTATGTCCTTGCCCGACTTTCCGTCCTCTTCGTAAACCTTGTAAAAAGCATCCTCCCCCACAAATCTGATACAGTCCGCAATCTGTGCAGGAATGGAAAGTGAGTTGTTTCCTCTTTCCTTGTCACTTACAGAACGGCGAACATAAATTGCTATATACTTATTCATTTTAAATTACCTCCGAAACGTTTTATATAAATTCAGAGGCGATTTTACGTCATATTCATTATAACATATCCGCCCCTGAATTTCAATACTTTAAAGCGACGTTTCCAAATTTATTTACGCTGTTTTCTCAGATTCGGGCTTGTCCGCTTTACCAATTCTTTTATCGGCAGCGACAAGAATATCATATATCTGATTGATCTTATTCTGCTTGAAACTCTCGCTCACATCTTCGGGAATGTGAGAAGTGACCTTGATACCGTTAACGGTGCGCTCGATTATTCTTTCTTTCATTGGCGTTTCGCTCCTTTCGGTTTTCTTTTTGTTCTTATATTTATTGGAATTGCTTTTAGATTGGTGAGGCAAAAATTAACCGCCCACTGTGAGAATAAAAATATTTTTTAGCGGTTCTTAGACGGGTTCTGTTTTATGCCGTATAATCAGCAGGGCGAAACCTCCTGCAACTGCGGAATTGCTTTTGAGTTGGTTTCGGCAGCGAAAAACAACGGCATAAAACAGGTTCGGTCAAGAAATTGCGTAGCAATAGTGTTAAGAAAAATATTTTTATTCGGGCTAACGTCAGCGGCAATAAGTATCCTTACTCCGCCGTGCTTCTCTTTCTCTCATCTCCTTTTCCATTCTCCTCTGTTCCATAATGAGCCTACGCTGTTCTTCACGTTCATCGATGAAATCAAGCTCGGCATTTCTTTCTGCTGTGGGTTCAGGCTCGGCTTTGTATGTACCGTCCTCCTGCAATTCTTTTCCTTCGTGATACATTTCTATCTGTGTGCGAAGTTCTTCCCGTTCCCTGATTCTGTCATAATCGGTTTTCAGAAATTCTTTCAAATAATCCGATGCGTTCTCAGCTGCTGCACGCATTCTTGAAGCTCTGCCCATTTCCTCGGCAAGACTGTCAATCTGTGAAATATCTCTTTCAAGCTTCATTTTCAATTCCGACAACCAGCCTTTTTGATGAGTATCCCAACCACCGATACCGCCGCTTGCAACAAGCTTCCAGTGAAGCTTCTCCAGCCGTTTCTGCTGTGCTTCATCTCTGTTTTCAATTTTGAGCAGACGAGCATATTCATCTCCAAGATAATTCAGCACTTTCAGCTGCTGCTTTTTCTCCTCGCATTTGAAATATTTGTTCACAGCAACATCTTCCATTCTGTTTGCAGTTTTCAGAACCTTTTCCATATCGTCAAGGGAATGAATATGATTGTTGTGAACGAAATTCAGAACATCGACTGTTCTTTGAAGATCTGCGTATAACGGATAATTTCTTTCGGGAGCACGATAAACCTCGTACTGCTTTTCACGAATATCGACTGCGACTTCCACCTGAAATCCCACAAAAGCACTTATCTTTCTTCCCACAAATTCATTCTGCTTGTTATTTATCCTCTCCACAAGCATCTGATAAGAATATCCGAATCCCAACTTTGCAATATTACAGCCGTATTTCACATTTTTCGGCTTTGCGATAAGTCGGCTTTCGTTAGTAAATGTGTAACCGCACTCACGCATTTTTTCGATAAGTGAAGAAATATCCGTAACATCATTTTGCAGAATAAGCCTGTCTATCGTATCAGCCATTCTGACCTTCCATGAGCATTTCTTCTTCCGTGAGTCCCATTCCTTGTAGCTGATAATGCTGTTTCTCTTCGGATTTCTGATAATGTCAAGATCGTGTTCCAGACAAATTTCATCAGAACGCTTTCTGACAAAATCCAGAGTTTTTCGATTACTGTGCCAGCGTATTCCGTCAAGGTCATAAGGACAGACAGCAATATGATTATGGCAATGATCTGTATTGCTGTGTGTACTGACGATTATCGGTCTGTTCTCACCAAACACTTTTTTCGCCCATTCAACACCTATGCGATGTGCTTCTTCGGGAGAAACGGAACTGTCAAAAGATTGAGTATATGAGTGGATTCGGATATTACGCTTTCCGCTTTTTGTGGAAGTTCCGTAATTATCGAAACTCTCATCATTGTACTTTTCAAAAATTTCTTTGAAATTGTCATAAGCTGTTTCAAGATCATCACCGCAGCAGATGCCCGTGACATATTTCATTTTCTCATTTTTTTCGGGATTCAAGATGTACTTCAAATGAGCTTTCGGAGTTGTATGTATTGCCGTGTGCTTAACATAAGCCACATCACAGCACCTCGTATGACAGCGGTTTAAGATGCTCGGCAATGCTTCCGCTCATTTCATTAAGCTGCTTCCGCAGCTCTCTAACATCGGACAAATACACCGACCTGTTTGAATTTGCCACCATAGCGATCTGATTGATGTTGTTCCCGATACGCCTGAGATCGGAACGAAGTCCGTAAATGTCGGCGGTGTTGTAAAGCACCACCTGACTTTTCACGGCAGATGTTCTCAAAAATCTGCTGATGTTCATTCTAGCGGCAGCGGCTTTGCGCCTGATCTCAGCCGCTTCTTCCTCTGTCGCTCGGAATTTCATAACTATGTTTCTGTTCATGATACCTCCCGTCTATTTCTATGAATATACTTATATAAGGACTGCGACGGCGAACGCCGTCTGAATTTGGGTACACAAATTCTATGCTTGCTAAATCATAGCAGCCACTCCTTTCGTAAAATTCATGCGACTCTCCCGATTATCCGCAAGTGACCTGCACATATTTGCAAGCATTGCAGATATGCTATTTTTTACGTCCGAACAAGGACTTTTTCGTGCTGTTCTGTTTCGATGCGTCCTGTTTTGCAGACTGCTTATCCTCAAATTTCTGAAGTTTAGTTTTCAGAACCTCAATTTCTTTACGAAGCATTACTATCTCATCATCTCTCTTGGCAACGTCCATATTAAGGTTAGAGATCTCCACTCTGTTTTCCTGCAGCTTTTTCCACTGTTCATTATTCTTTTCGTTGGAACACTTGATTTGCCCTTTCAGCTTTTCAACCTCAGCAGTCAACCGTGCAATTTCCGATTCGTGTGCTTCGTTTTCCTCACTGCATTTTGTTTCATACTGTCTCTTAAGCCTATTTGCTTCGTACAGTTTACTCTGATACTCTGCATTTTGATTTTTTAGATTGGCATTTTCGTCCGCATATTTCTTGACCTGCTTGCTCATAAACTCAATAACGGCATCGGAATCGGCTGTTTTTGAAGCCAATTTATCACGTTCTTCCCGAAGCTGCTCATTCTCTGAAACTGTTTCTTTATAGATATTTTCCAGATACAAATTACGTTCTTCGAGAGCCTTGTAGGTTTCACGTTTGGGTTTCAGAAGCTCTACCGCATACGGATCCAGGTCGGTCACATTTCTCTCGTCTTTCGTGATATGCCCTTCCAGCTCGGCAGCATGATTTTTCATTTTATCATGTACTGCCTGATGAGTAATATTGAATTTTTTACAAAACTCGCTGATTCTCATATTTCACTTGCCTTTTTGAAGCTGATACCACTTTACTGTTTTAATTTTCAGCTTCAAAACATTTGAAAATTGATACTGCTTACAATTTCAGCGTTAATATGGGGCATAATTCATACCACATTTTCGGCTTCATTTCTGCCCCATATCAGCACCGCATTACGATTGGCTTCAATTATCCCACGTTCCGATACCATATTTTCAACTTCAATTTTGGCTTTTTTAATACTTATATCAAAACATCGGGATATTGAAGCCACACCACTATGAGAAAAGTTATACTAATCGACGAAAATCTCACATATTCAGAAAATCATCATCGACGTAATCTTCATTTTCATCATAATCGGCATCTGCGGTATTTTCAAAATAATAGTTTTTCGAATTTTCGCTTTTGGGAGCTTTTGCAGAAATTACAAATTTCTCGGAAACGCTCTCCTGCACAATATCCGCATTTTCAAAAACTGCACTTATCTCCTCTCTGACAATTTCTCTGATACCGTCAAAAAGATGTTTGCGTTTTTCTTCATTTTCGGAAAATGAAAGAAGTGCAGCAACGATAGTTTTTGTATGGCTCATCTCGGAGTTCTGCAAAATTTCATACGCCTTTCTGTGATTCGGCTTGTCAAGGTTAAGCCTGAGATTTGTTGTCTTTACCATCTGCACACTTCCTCAGATTTCTCTTTGCCTGAAATTCATATCCCTTTGCGTTTGCACAGATGTCTGTAATGAACGTTGTGTTGGGAGGAATGGTATTGTGATTGCTCATGACGATCGCTCCGCCGCCCACCACATACAGCTTCATCAGCTTTGAATTGTACTCGTTATTGTACAGAGCTGCAAGAATGTCCGAACAGTAATCGGATGTGCAGCTCTCCATAACCTTTCTGTATTCTTCGGGAAGCTCCTGCTCTTCGTTTCTGAAAAACTTTGTGATAATGCTCTCGTCAATACCTTCGTGAAATTTATTCATGACCGCATTGCGGATTCTGAACACACACCTCTCAACTCCGAGCTTTTCGGTACGGCAGCTGTCGATGATGCACTTGTGGTCAATGACCTTCAAAATGTTCATAGTGCCGTTCCCGATATCTGCGATCATATTTACTCCGTCCATATCTCTGAGCTTGTCATAAACCGCACAATATCCCTGAGGATAAACTGAAATGCTGTCAATGTGGATATGATAGATTTTGCCGTTATACGCAAACTCCACATATTCATTCTGCCTGAGATACTCGGCAAAGCTCTCACGCTGCTCGGAATACCACATAAGCGGAAGCCCCACTGCCAGATGAACGTGGCTGTCTGTGATACCTGCAAGGGATAATTCCTGTGCGATCCCGTAAAGGGTAAGGTAGTAATTATCCATATCGGCTGTCTTATCATCTACGAAAAACTTGTGGTTCTCACCGACGCAGATGTACTTTCCGTTATACTCCAGCACGAACTTCTTGAAGGGCGGTTCAGATTCGTGGATCTTTACACCCGACGGAGTAACCGTATTGGCTGTTTTGAGATTTCCGTAGCCGTGGTCGATGCCGATTATGTAGGTGTCGTTATACTTTATCATCGTGTTCCTCCTTTTTGGTCTGCTGTGACTTTTTATTGACCTTCTTTGTGAATGTCTTAAAATCCATTCCCTCGGGAATGCTCTCCAATACATCCATAAGGTCACTGAGCGTCCAGTTTCTCTCCTTGCACATATTCAAGAGCCTTGTTCTCTCAATTTCCTTGATTTTTTCTTTGAGATCTGTAATACGCTTATTCAATGACTTTTCCTGTGTCTTTCTGCCTGCCTTTTCAGGAGCTTGTCACGCTTTGCATACAGTTCCTGAAGCTTTTCCTCATCGGTACGCTTCACCTTTGTGGATTCGGCTTTGGGTGTGGTCATTTTTTCATCGGTCATAAATCATTTACCTCCTAAATTCTTTTGATTTCGGATTATTCTCTGTCTGTCCTCTCCTGTACCGCAAGCCACTCCAGGAACTTCTCCCGTCTGATAAACTTACGCTTACCGATGCGGATAACGGGAATGTCCTCACGATTGAACAGGGCGTATGACATAGAACGTGAAAATCCCATATCCTGCAAGTCCTTTGCGGAGAGGATTTCGGGTGTGCTGTTCTTTCTGTCCTCCATCAGTTTCACCTCCTTTGCGGCTTTCGTTGGTTTGATTATATCACCGATTTTTTCATTTGTGACAAATTTGTAGAGTGATGGGCAGTCAATCGATTGCAAATGCCCTGTCAATCACTTTGATACTGATTGATTTTGTCAGACTTGATTGACAAATACGTCTTATTGTTGTATAATATGACTAACCGAAAGAATAAACATACAATCAACATTTTGGAGGATACATATTGAACATAAAGAACATAATTGCAGAGGATAAGACAGCATCTATCGGAATCAGCTTCGATGTTCCAAATGAAAAGGAAATTATCGCTATTGGAAGTCCGGACAGACTGAAAGCATTTTTCACTCTTGGCGTTGACAGTCCCGAAGTCGAAGTGCGTACCCGTAAGCTCGGCAGCCTTGTTGATGAGATGAACGAACTTGCTCAATCTGAGGAAGATGGCAAAATGCAGACTCTTGCCGAATGTGCCAACGGCTTATGCGGTATCATCAGCGAAGGACAGGGCAACAAGTCGGCGGAGGAATATATAAATGCCCTCGCCAAACTGTATGACAGTTCAAGCAAGGGCAATATGCTTTTGAATTTTATGATTTTCTTCATTCTGACGAATTATCAGTACAACCACAAGACGCTCAGCTCCGAATGGCACGTTTTCATGTCCTCAATGAAAAAGTCGGCAGCTCGATTTGCGGAGCAGTTCAACACCTGTGTTTCGGATATGCTCCTGCCGTTTCGCAATTTGCCCACTGTTCCCGAATCGAACGTGCGGTATTGGAACATTCCCGAACAGATAAACGCTTCGCCCACCGATTTGACGGTACATATCTATTACACGCACCTTAACGGCACTTGGCAGACAGCCTATGTTGCCGATGACTCGTTTCTTGCTGTTCTTCGTATTTATGTGGATATGCTCAAACAGGCAAACCGCATAGTTTCAAACTGCACGATCTGCGGAAAGCTCATTATAAAGGACAAAACCAACAATTCCGACTTTTGCAGTCAGGAGTGCCGCAACGTTCACAAGAGAGAATGGACAAAGGAAAATCGCATAAAGAACGCCGAAAGCGATGTGCAGTGCCTTTACACTCAATTCTACAACAACACCAACAATCAGAAACGCAAGCTCAAGCGTTCTCCCGAAGCTCTTGAGCAGTACAATCTTCTTTTCAATGAGCTGAAGGAAAAGGCTCTTACTATGAAAAGAGGACTGTCCGATGACAGTCCTATATCTGAAATATTGGCTTATTCCGAGCAGCTGCTTGATTGGGAAACCGAACTTAGAGGATTGGCAGATCAACTAAGAGAGAAGATGGGATAGCTTTATAAAAATACCCATAAATCACTACAGGATCGTACACCAATAGCAGCAAATTCAGTCAAAAACCGAAAGGCTAGAACAGGGTATTTCGTTGATAAGAATATTCAGGTGGCGGCATTACACTGGCCTGTCGGAGTACATAATCTCAAGCTCGCCCAACACCTTACCTCAGTCACGAAGTGGCATAGTCAATTTCTTGGATATTTCCAGCACTGCCAGGTACATCGCTATCAAAAGTGCGTAACAAATGGGAAATACGCTTGAGAAATTGGTTGGCAGATACTATTAATATGCCTTGACACCTGCCTTTTTCAGTATCTTAACAATATCATCTCTGCCCATGCTTTTTGCAGCATCAATAAGTGTTTCCTTATCTTCATCGTTTTTATAATCAAGTGATGCGCCGGCATTAAACAGAACATCAAATGTTGCTTTTGATGATTCGGTAATAGCAGTATAAAGCAATTCCGGATCTAATTCCGCTCCATAATCTATTAGCAGCTGCACAATTTCCGGGGTACCATACATGATCGCCGCATTCCTGCAATTAGGGAATTTAGGAGTTGCAACAGCAATGCATTCATCATAGGGCAAAAGATAAATCATATTATCCTCAATATCTGTGCTAAAATCAAAACTGGTTTGATTGGGATCAGCGCCCATATCAAGAACCAATTTGACTGTTTCTGCATTTTTTGACCTTATTGCATTTCTTAAATCAAATACTGATAAATTTTTACCCTTATCAAACATATACTTTAATGTTTGATAATCAACGTGATCATTCACGAAAACTTGCATATTTAAATTGCAATCGTCCATAAGACAGTCAATAACATCTTTCGTAAATTGATTCCATTCAACAACCAACCGATCAAAAATGTTACATACATCTAATTCGTTTAACTGACCATTATCTTTAAAAAAAACTGCAAGCAATCTGAACACATCTATATTTTTCCCTTGAAACGCTGCAATTAAAAAATCTGCGCAGCTTATTTGTTCCTCCAAATTTCCATTTTCAAGTATGTACTTACATATATCATAGCTTCCCGCCTTTGCTGCACACTTCAATGCAGTATCGATAGAAAAATCTATTAATTGCTCATCAAATAAATATTTAACTATTTCGTAATTGCCTTCATACGCAGCAGCATTAAGCATTCGCCATGGTTTAAGCTTATTATACTCATATATATTTATTTGTCCCGAATAGATCTCGTCCCATATTCTAATTGCTTCGGCATTACAAAAGCGGCATATAAAATGCTTTACGTTTACTGCTGCTTTTTCATCAAGCTCTGCACCATTTTTCAGCTCTTCAATAAGCTTGTCACTTTCGCCGAGTATCGCATATTCCTCCGCTTTTGTAAAAGGAGACTCTCCCGTTCTCTCCATATAGCTCTTAAATGCCAACTGATATGATTTTGCGGAACCCTCTATATCATCATTATGCACTTCATCAAGAATTTTAAAGCTTACTTCTGCACCATAATTCAGCATATCTTCGGCATTTGTATGCGTTGGTTTGTAAATTTCCCAATATATGGGCAGTAAAAGCTTTTCTTTATTTGATTCGCCAAGATCTACATTGTAAAAGCCCGCTGTATTTCCATTATTGGGGTCAGCACCATTTTCAAGCATTGTTTTTACTAAGTAAGGATTTGATGTATATTCAGAACAAAGCAGATCCAACCCATAATACCCGTTTGAAAATTTTAAATTTGGATCCAACCCGTTTTTTATTAAAAGCTTCAGCATTTCGCTTTGATATATGCTATCTGAATATGTAGAACATATTACTTTTAAGGTTTCATAATTATATCCTCTGTATTTTGATTCTTCATTGCTGTAATAGTTCACATTAAAATCAGGATAATTTGTAATTATTTCTTCAAGCCATTCTATATTTGAATTATTAACAGCTTGTTGAAACTGTTTAGTTACACCCTTACCATACTTTATTTCATTCTTCTTGTATCCAATATATCCGCTGTCAATTATTGATGAACAGCTTGAAAGCAGCATGGCAGAAGCCATCACCAATGATAACAAGCTGATTTTTTTCATTGTATTACCTCCTCAACGGGCAATGAGCAAAAATATATGCTCATTGCCCGTGATTATTTAAGGATGAATTTTATCTATGCATTTGTAGATGTATAACAAGCTGTAGGTCATGCCGGGAAGATGATTCATTGCATAAATGTAATCCCCGTATTCAACGTCAGGCGAGCCCTTCTCGGAATCGTAATACCACTTTGTTATGCTGCTGCACAATGTTTTTTCATATTGAGCATACCAACGGGGATACCATTCATATAAGCAACCGCTTTCTCCATATTTATAAGTCAGTTCAATAGGCTTTTACCCCGGCTTCTTTAAGTATCTTAACAATATCATCTCTGCCCATGCTTTTGGCAAGGTCAACAAGGGTTTCTTTATCTTCATCATTTCTATAATCAAGTGATGCCCCAGCATTAAACAATACATCAAATGTTGCTTTTGATGTATCATAAACCGCTCTATACAATAAATATTGGTTATTTAAATCTGCTCCATAATCAACAAGCAACTTCACGATTTGGGAATTACTGTGACTTATTGCTAATGCCAAACATGATTCAGCATATAAATCATACTCATCTGTTTTCTCTATATCAGATGAAATAAATTTGTTATATGGTGTATCATAGATAAAGTCTTTTTCATTAACAGAAGAACGCGTAAAATAGTCTCCATACATTCTTTGATTTGGGTCTGCACCTTTATCCAAAACTAACTTTACCATTTGTACGTCATTCATACTGATTGCACATTGAAGATCAAGCGGAAAAAGCTCTTTTCCGTTATCATATAAATACTTTGCCGTTTCAACATCAAGATTTTGCAATGGTATACATAACATACTTAAGCCATATTTTTCTCTCAAATAATCCATTGCAGACTTAGTGAATTCGCTCCACTCAATATCGCTGCTGATAAAACAAAATGCATACTCATTCAAATCAAACAAACAATTTGTCATATCGATAATACAAACAAATTCATCAAAATTTCTGCTATCAAAGGCAGCATTCAGCATTTCGATACCTGCACTTTTTTTATCGAAAAGCTCTTTTTCAATAATATACTTGCACATATCCATGTCATTTTTAGCCGCATAATGAGCAAGTACATTTGAACCCATACCTCTTATACAATAATCATCTATATCCACTAAATCATTTTCTATACTATATTTTATCATTTCAATTAAGTGCATAATTAGGATAAAGCTGATTAAATACTTGTAGTGTTTCAGGGGAACAACAGAAAAGTATATAATTCCGTACAGTCTTTATTTGCTCACTTTCAAACAATTGACTTTTTCTTAATTCATCTGTCAAAAGCTCATTTTCTCCCAATACGGCATACTGTTCGGCTTTACTCAAAGGAATTTCAACATTATTTTCTATGCAGTATTTCATCAAATACTGCATAGCCAACGGTTCTTCACCTACATATGAAAAATTCTCAAAAAGCTCTGTACTAAGATTTGCTCCTTTTTCAATCAATATCTTGGTTTTCTCCAATGAATCTCGCCCAGCCCAATATAATGCGGAACGTGAATTACCGTTAATATTCACATCTACATTATTTTCCAACAACATATTAAACAAATCCATATCTGTGCCCTTGCTTGCCAAAGCAAGTAAATTTCCATTTCCTGCTGTATGAATACCAATATTAGGATCAAGTCCATTTTCAAAAAGATACTTCAATAAGTTCTCATCGCCACCATTCCCCTCTGCGGAAGCTATCATAATAGTTTCATGCAAATAGCTCCCTGCCTGCATATATTCACGCATAATATTACCGCAGTAATTCACATCAAAATCGGGATATTTTGTGAGTATTTCGCCAAGCCATTCAACATTGCCGTTTTCTATGGCATTGTCAAACTGCTTTGTAACCACTTTGCCATACTTTATTTCATTTTTCTTCTCAAATTCTAATTCATATTTACCACTTTCTATAGCATTGAATTCAACATTGTATTCATATAAATTTTCATCAAATTCAGTTATATCATACTCTGGTGTTTTAAATGAAATTCCTGCTATGTTAGGATCAGAATTTGCTTCTCTATATACTGTTAAAGTATAATCAAAAATTTCATCCAATGCCTCCATGGCGGCACGCAGGGCTTCGTCCAGTGTGCCGTTGTTGGGGATTACGGCGTCTGCTGCGGCCAGATACAGCGGGCGGCGCTGGGTTTCCATCTGGCGCAGAGCGTCCATGCTGGAAGAAAGCGGCCTGCCGCCGCCCAGGCGAGGATCCAGATGAGGCCGATCAATAATATCGTGATGCGAAGAAGCTGTTTCAAGGCGTGTTCCTCCCTGCGGCCCACGGCCGCGATGCTTAAGTGACAGTGTTTTTATCAGTGTATGACCGACTTGTCCGCAAAATGATTCATGGACAAACGGGGATGAGTGTGCTATCATCAATAAATAGATGTTTTCCGGCGCTGTGCGCGCCGTATTCCGGAAAAAGAAAGGGTTCGGTTTTGTGAAAATTCTTCATTGGCTTTTGCTGGTGCTTTTTT
>OHQF01001032.1_pt1 | contig 15402 bp, 10 predicted proteins | sample 1578001 | NCBI WGS metagenome assembly OHQF01 (sample SAMEA3879538, study PRJEB24766) | human gut metagenome | biome: human-associated habitat; feature: feces | place: USA | collected 1985/1987 | reverse complement strand
CCTTCTTTGTGGCGGACACCTGCCACCCCCAGACCATCAGCGTCATCCGCACCCGCGCCGCCTTCCAGGGCGTCAACATCCTGGTGGGGGACTGGACCTCCTTTGACCCCGCCTCCGTCGGCGCGGATCTAGCCGGGGCGCTCGTCCAGTATCCGGACACGCTCGGCCGCATCTGCGACTACACGGACTTCTTCTCCCGCGTGCATGCCACGGGCGCGCTCTGCGTCGTGGCGGCGGACCTGATGGCCCTCACCGTCATCCGGGAACCCGGCGCCTTCGGGGCTGACATCTGCATTGGCAACACGCAGCGTTTCGGCGTTCCGATGGGCTTCGGCGGCCCCCACGCCGCCTACATGTCCTGCACGGACGCCCTGAAGCGCCGCATGCCCGGCCGCCTCATCGGCATGTCCATAGACACCCAGGGCCGCCCGGCCTACCGCCTGGCCCTGCAAACGCGGGAACAGCACATCCGCCGCGACAAGGCCACCTCCAACATCTGCACCGCCCAGGTGCTTCTGGCCGTGCTGGCCGCTTTCTACGCCGTATACCACGGGAAGGAAGGCCTCAAGCGCATCGGCACGGAAATCCACCGGAAAACCAAAAGCCTGTACAAGGCGCTCACGAACGCCGGCATCACCATTGAAAACAAGGACTTCTTTGATACCCTGCTGCTGACCGTCCCCGGCCAGGCGGACGCCATGGTCCGGAAAGCCCTGGAAGCGGGTTACAACATCCGCAAGGTGGATGCCGGCCACGTCACCATTTCCCTGGATGAAACCGCTACCTGCGCAGACGTAGCGGCGCTGGCCTCCGCCCTTGCGGGCGCGGAAACCTCCGCCCCCTGCTGCTGCGAGACTCCCGCCTGGGCCCCAGTCCATACGCGCCAGACGCCCTTCTGCACGGAAACGGCCTTCAACTCCTACCATTCCGAAACGGAAATGATGCGCTACATCCGCCGTCTGGAATCACGGGACCTGGCCCTGAACGAAGCCATGATCCCTCTGGGCTCCTGCACGATGAAGCTGAACGCCGCTTCCGAGATGATCCCCATCACGTGGCCGGAAACCAGCTCCCTGCATCCCTTTGTTCCGGCGGACCAGTCGGAAGGCATCCGGGAAATGCTCTCCGTCCTGTCCGACCGCCTGGCGAAAATCACGGGCTTTGCCGCCGTCTCCCTCCAACCCAACGCGGGCGCGGCGGGGGAATACGCCGGCCTGCTGGCCATCCGCCGCTACCAGAAGCACGCCGGGGAAGGCCACCGCGACGTCTGCCTCATCCCGACCTCCGCCCATGGAACGAACCCCGCTTCCTCCGCCATGGCGGGCCTCAAGGTGGTGCCCGTCAAATGTGACGAAGGCGGCAACATCGACATGGAGGACCTGAAAGCCCAGGCGGAAACCCACCGGGACAACCTCTCCTGCATCATGGTCACCTACCCCTCCACGCACGGGGTGTATGAACAGACCATCAGGGAACTCTGCGACATCGTCCACGCCAACGGCGGCCAGGTGTACATGGACGGCGCCAACATGAACGCCCAGGTGGGGCTGACCTGCCCCGGCTGCATCGGCGCGGACGTCTGCCACCTGAACCTGCATAAAACCTTCGCGATGCCGCACGGCGGCGGCGGTCCCGGCATCGGGCCCATCGGCGTGGCGGAACACCTCGTTCCCTTCCTGCCCGGCCACCTCACGCTGGGCCATGAGGAAGGAGCTGTGGCCTCCGCAGCATGGGGAAGCGCCTCCATTGCCGCCATCTGCTGGATGTACCTGTCCATGATGGGACCGGAAGGCCTCAAGGAAGTCACGGAAATGGCTATCCTGAACGCCAACTACATCGCTAAAAAACTCGGCCCCCTCTTCCCGGTCCTCTACTCCGGAAACAAGGGGCTGGTGGCCCATGAATGCATCCTGGATCCGCGCCAGCTCACCCATGACGCCGGCCTCACCGTGGATGACATCGCCAAGCGGCTCATGGACTACGGCTTCCACGGCCCCACCATGTCCTTCCCTGTTCCGGGAACCCTGATGGTGGAACCCACGGAATCGGAACCCAAGGAGGAACTGGACCGCTTCATCGAAGCCATGGAACACATTCATGCGGAGATCACGGCCGTCATCAACGGCACGGCGGACAAGGAAGACAACGTCCTGAAAAACTCCCCCCATACCGCGGAAATGGTCTCCGCCGACGAATGGCGGCACCCCTACTCCCGCAGTGAGGCGGCCTATCCGGTATCCGGCCTGCGCATCCATAAATTCTGGCCGTACGTGGGCCGGGTGGACAACGTCTACGGGGACCGGAACCTGGTCTGCACCTGTGACACGGTGGAGGAATTCTCCAAAGCCGTGGAAGCGTAACGCCAAATATAACTTTTAACCTAGAAGGGGCTGTTCCATTCATTGGGGACGGCCCTTTCTATTTCCACAGAACAAGACCGCTCCTTCGAGGAAAATCTCTTCCCTGGGCATCGCGCCACCAACGGGCAACCCGGACCTCACTTGATAAACTCAAGTACAAACCGATTGACCAGCTCGTGCTGTTTCTCCGTTCCGCCCCCTCCCATGCCGCTATGCGTAACTCCCTCCAGCTTCACCACCCTCATATGAAACTCCTCCTGCTCCTTTATACCGGGCAGCACTCCCTCGTCCGCCTCATAATCACATCCCCTCAAGGTATACAGCCGCGGTTTCCGGATTCTCGGCATCTTCATCCTGCGGTGATCCAGGGAAATGGCCTTATCGACCAAAAGGGGATGCCTGGCCGCAAAAAGCATGACCATGTCCCCTCCGTTTGAGTGCCCTATGAGAATAAGCTTTCCCCAATCCAATCCCGGTTTCAGCTTCCTGAACTCCTGAATGGCAAACAGGATATTTTCCACTCCCCTTTCCCAATTCGGCATGCGGGCCTCCATCAAATTCCCTTCCATTGCCAGAAGCGGATCCTGGGGCAATTCATGCTGTATGCTGATTACATAATACCCCTTTCCTGCAAGAAAACGGTTCAAATAGGAATATGCCTGGCTGGATTTGACGTTCCTGTTTCCGTCATAGCCATGATTGAAAATGATTACCTTTGTCTCGGAGCTTTCCTTCTCCGGCTGATAAACGGTTACCGGAACCACTCTGTTCCTGCCGCCATCAAAAAGGCCAATGGTGAATTCCATCTGGGAGAAGCCATGGGCAGCGCTTTGAACCAGCACAACCAGTATAACAAAAAAACTGTTCATTTTCAATGCTGCAATCATGCAGAAATTCCCTTAACCGGACGTTCCATCCCGGCCTGTTCTCCTTCAATGCGTCCAGCTTCCGGCTTCATTCTTCAACTCCAGGGCGGATCACCGTACTTGTTCTCTCCCGGCAGGCTCTCCCCATAACACAAATACATCAACAGCAGCCAGCCCACTACGGGCACGGCCAGCCATATCAGGAAAAGGCCGCTTTTCCCCACATCATGCAGGCGCCGCACCATCGTAGCCGCCAGGGGGAGAAACAACACGGGAAGCACCACGTAAGCCAGGGGAAAAAGCAGCTCCAACAGGGGGGACACGGAAAAAAAACCGCTTTTCATGATGGACGGAACCCCTGCCACGACCAGCCACGCGATGCCCATGGTGGAATAAACCTCGCGCATCTCCTGTTTTCCGGCGCGTCCTTCAAAACTGCACCATCCCTTAATGATGCGCGTCCAATACTTCTTCCGCGTCCAGGCGGGAATGGCGGGCTCTCCCCCGGTTTCGAGCTCCGGCATGGCTGATTCCTCCATATCGGCATCCATGACGGTCATGGAGGGAATGAAGGAAGACAGCGGCTGCCAGCCCCCGTCGGGAAGCTTCCTCACCAGGGTACGGTTGGACAGCCGCCCATGGTTGCGAGCCTGAATCAGAAGCACCAGAGAGACGGGTCCCTTGGAGGAACCGTCAATCGCCTGGTACTCGTAAAGGTCGCTCATCGGAGGTTCTTATTCGGCCCCGCCGTCATGGCTGAACGCGGACGCGGGAATCTCCTGCTTGGACAAGCCGGGGCCTTGCCACTTCAAGACCAGCTTGGAGGCGGGACCGGCATTGCCCACATAGCCGATGCGGATGGGATGCAACCCGGCCTTTAAATAAACGGGATTCTTCCGGTCGCCCAAATCGGAGGAAACTTCGGAGCCCGGTTCGTAAGTCTTGTCCGCATCAATCAATTCCATGCCGTGCAGGCGGACAAAAGCCTTGCTTCCCTTATTCGCATCCGTGGACAGATAAAAAGTATACTCCCCGTCAGCGGGCACCTTCACGTACCCCGTCAATTCCACCCCGCGCTTCCGGGGCCCGTTCATCTTGACGGACGGAGACGGGGCCACGCCATGCGCGGCAGCCTGCTTCTTGAGCTGGCGGAAATCCGGAACCCAGGGGAACTCTCCTTCATAGAGGGACCACTTCAAGCCGGGGGAGGCAGCCCCTTTTGTCTCCACTGCCGGGACCAGCGCCGTATCAAACACCGTCTTGGAAGGAAGGGAGGCACGCCGATTGGACAGGGCAGCGGCCTTCATGCGGGCCTGAAGCTCCGGCTTGGAGGAAGCAAGGTCCTTGCTTTCCTGCGGATCATTCAGGGTATCGAAAATCATGAAATCCTTGTCCGCGTCCTTCACCCCCATGCGCAGGCCTTTCAGGCCGTCCACAAAGACGATCTGCTGCTGGCCCCGTTCCGCTCCCTTGTGTTCGCCCAGGAAATCCTTGTAGCCGGGCGTCTTGCCGCCGACGTTATATTCGGAATAAATAATGCCGGGCTTCTGCTGGTCCGCATGGCCTGTCAGCGTCGGCAGCAGGGAAACGCCGTCGCTGCGGGCGGGAACCGGCACTCCGGCGGCATCCGCCAGCGTAGCCAGCCAGTCATGGAACTGTCCGGGCTGGAGGCTGATCTGGCCCTTGGGAATGCGGGCGGGCCAGCGTACCAGCGTGGGAACGCGCATTCCGCCTTCCCAGCAGTCGCGCTTGATGCCGTCCATCATGCCGTAACTCTTGAAAAACTGCGGATTCTGCGCCCCATGCCTGTGCTTGGGGTCGGCGCCGCCTTCATTGTGGGGGCCATTGTCGGAGGTAAAGACAATCATCGTATCGTTGTCGATCTTCAAATCCTTCAGCAGATGAATCAAATCCGCCACGGCATCATCCACGCGGCGGATCATCGTGGAATGCCGTTTGGCCACCTCATTCGGGAAGCGGGCATTGTCCGGATAAATGTACGTGTCCTTGTCTTTTTCCGCCTTGGCGTCAAAAGCCGTATTTACGGATTCCGTGCCGTTCTTCTTCACCCACTGCAGGCCGCCTTTCAAACCGCCGCCGGAAGGATAGGGCGTTCCGGGAACCACCAGGTTGCCGTGAGGGGCCGGAAAAGCCAGGTACAGGAAAAACGGCTTGCCGGTCTTGCGGGCGGACTTGCGCTGGTCCACAATCCATTGCTTGGCGCGGGCGGCAAACAAATCCGTGGAATAGGCGGTCTGGGGAACCTTGTCCTTGATATTCTTCCATTCGGGATTGGAGGCGTAACCGTTGTACTCGAAAATGTCGCGGGACTCGGAAGGATAATGGAAATGCCCGGCCAGATGGTCCAGGATGCCGTAAAAATAATTGAAGCCGCGCTGGTGGGGACCGCCCGTCACCGGACCATGGCTTTCGCCGCCGCCGCCCACGCCCCACTTGCCGATGGCGGCGGTATCATAACCGGCGTCACGCATCACGGTGCCCAGCGTATGGGAATCTTCAATGGGATGGTCAAAGCGGTTGTTCCTCACCACGCGGGAATTCCCCTGGTGCACCCCCAGCAGCAGGGAGGCGCGCGCCGGAGCGCAGACCGGAGCGGCGGAATAATGCCGGCGCAGTTGAATTCCCTCCCGGGCCAGCGCGGACAAAGCCGGGGTCTTGAACTCGTTCTTCCTGTCCACCGTCCGCCCGTTCAGCTTCTGCTGGCTCCAGTTGGAATCCAGATCGCCCCAGCCCATATCGTCTACCAGAATAAAAATAACATTGGGTTTTGAATTCTTGACGGCCCGGGCGGCGGGCTTCGCAGCCTGCCCGGAAGCGCTCATGCACGGAACCAGGGCAGTCAGAAGAACGGATAGGAAAGATACCAGCTTCATGATTCAGATGAAAATAGACTCTAGGGGAAACGTTAAAACAGAGCGCGATCTTACATGAATTCTCCCATCTCTCAAGATAATTAAACGGAAAGGGAATTGATGATTGCTGTATCAGGCCTATAGTGAAAAAACTATGAAACTGCCCCATACTCTATTGATTGCATCCGCCCTTCTGCTTCCCTCCGGTACGCTCTGCGGGCTGGACGTGTGAATGGCTGACCTGGAAAAAGCCGCCGCACAAGCCGAAAAAGAGAATAAGGACCTGTTCATCGTTTACAGGGGGGGCGCCTGGAATCCGGAGGCATACGGCGTGCCGGAACGGCAGATCTTCCAAATCTGCATGGCAGGGCGCCATTTAAAAAAAGGAACTGTCTGCCGGACTGGAAATGCTGAAATCCGCCAGGGGCATGGCTCCATGGAGCAAACACGCCAACAAGGCCCACACCGATTTCCTGCGCATCCCAGGCAACCGGGATACGCTGCATAGGCTGTGGAAGCAGTACAAAAACGGCGCCGAGGAGGCGGGGACCGCCTACCGGAAAGGCATCCTCCTGAATCCGGACCCCGTGCCCATGGAACTGAAACTCCAGTAAAGCAGCCGCTCCCGTGGAAAAAACCGTTTCCGGAAGGACGCAAGTAACGTGTCCGGAACCGCGGAAGCGTCAGAACCGCTTCTTCCTGTCGTCCCTGCGGGGGCGGTCGCCCCAGCGTTCACCACGGTCACTGCGGAAGCCTCCGCGGTTTCCCCTGAATCCGCCGCGGTCGCTCCGGTCCCGGTCTCCGCGGTAGCCGCCGCGGAAACCTCCGCTGCGGCGGGGTGGACGCGGCCCGTCGGAATATTCCGGCGTGCCCTTGTCCTCGCGGACGTTGACCTCATACCCGCAGACGGTGGCCGTAGCCAGGGCGTCCAGGAGCTGGGGAGCTACGGAAGCGTCCACCTCAATCAGGGAATGCTTGGGGAAAATCCGGATATCGCCCACGGCGCCCTTCTCCATTTCCACCGTATTGTAAAACAATCCGGCGATGTCCTTGGGCCGCAGGCCGATCATCTTGCCGCCGTTCATGAACAGCGTGACCGTATCCCCCTTGTGCTGCCAGGAATCTCCCTTTTGCGGGCTCTCCGCCTCTTCTCCGGGCTGGGATACATGGCGCGTCCTGCGGGCGGGCTTGTCCTCCGGAATGGGCTGTACTTCCCGGTGCGTGCGCTCCCGGAGCAAATCAAACAGGGCGGCGGCCATGGCTTCCGGAGCGGCTTCCACTTCCTTCAATTCCTCCGGCAGAACGGCATCCGGCTTGAGGCGTTCCAGAATATCATCCACCAGGGATTCCGTCCGGAGCTGGTCCACCTGAACGGCGGTCAGCACGGGTTCCGGAGTCAGCTTGACGCCGATGAAGCGTTCAATGCGGCTCATCAGGGAAAAATCACGGCGCCCCATAAAAGTGATGGCCTTCCCCTTGCGCCCGGCGCGCGCCGTGCGGCCGATGCGGTGCACGTAATCCTCCGGATCACGCGGCAGTTCAAAATTCACCACGGCATCCACATCGTCCACATCCAGGCCGCGGGCGGCAATATCCGTAGCCACCAGCAGACGCAGGCTCCCCTTGCGGAAGGAATCCATCACGCGCTCCCGCATGATCTGGGGCATGTCCCCGTGGAGACGGTCCACGGGATAACCCCGGGCCGTCAGGCCGTCCACGATGTCGTCCACCACTTTCTTGGTATTGGCAAAAACCAGGCCCATCTTGATCTTCCCCGTGTCCAGCAAGCGGCTGAGCACCTCAATCCGGGAAGAAAATACCACCTCATAATAAGACTGTTCAATGGTGGGCACCGTCAGCGTGGGCCGCTCAATGGTGATCTGGACGGGGTCCTTCATGAACCGGTTCACCAGCCGGTTGATTTCCGGAGACATGGTGGCGGAGAAAAACAGGGTCTGCTTCGTTTCCGGCATGAACTCCGCAATACGTTCAATATCTTCCAGAAAGCCCATGTCCAGCATCTCGTCCGCTTCATCCAGAATCAGCATGCGGAGATTGTCCAGCTTCAGCGCACCGGACTCCATCAGGTCCATGACGCGGCCGGGCGTTCCCACCACGAACTGGACCCCGCGCCGCAGGGCGTCCAATTGCGGGCGGAAGGAGGAACCGCCATAAATGGGAACGGCGGAAACGCCGTCCATGAACAGGGCCAGCTTGTCCACCTCCCGGCAAATCTGGACGGCCAGTTCCCGCGTGGGGCAAAGGGCCAGCACCTGGACATTCCGCTCCTCGGGATCAATGCACTCCAGGGCCGGAATGGCAAAGGCAAGCGTCTTTCCGGAACCCGTATGGGACAGCCCCACGATATCGGACCCTCCGATCGCAGCGGGAATCGCCTGCTCCTGAATGGCGGAAGGAGTATCGAAGCCGAGCACTTCAATGGCTTCCAGAATCTCCGGCGAAATGCCAAGCGTCGAAAAAGAAGATGTTTGAGTCATGGGGGAAAAATGATCTGTCAGAGTCACGGGAGAAGCTGAACATTATTCACACCTGTGTCCAGCCAAAAGAACGGAAGATGCCGTTAGATGCCACGATTTCCGCGGGGCCGCCTGCGGAGGAAAAAACCGCCTCCCCCCGCTTCTGGTCTTTACATTCACACACGGGGTTGCAACTTGCGGGGACGCATCTGCGTATGATACAAGTACCTGCCTCCGAATTCATGGATAAAACGCAAAACAACTCACGTTCCTCCCTGCTGGGAATTTTCATCAACATCCTGCTCCCGGTATTGATTCTGGACTACTGCAGCGCGGGCCCCGCCAATCCCCTGGAACGTCCGGCGGGGGAAAGCTTCTGGCACATCGGCCCGGTATGGGCGCTCGTTTTCGCCCTTTCCCTTCCCCTGGTCTATGGAATCCGTTCCCTGGTCGTCACCAGGAAATTTGACCTGATGTCCGGCGTAGGCATGGCCGGCGTGCTGCTGACGGGCGTCATCAGCATCTTCGTCATCGGGCCGGAGGGGCGCATCCACAGCGCCACTCCCTGGCTGTTTGCCGGAAAGGAGGCCCTGATTCCCCTCATCCTGGCGGCGGCGGTCGTCGTCTCCCGCTCCACCGGCTCCCCCCTTCTCAACATGTTCATTTACACGCCGAAGCTGTTTGACGTGCGCAGGATAGAACAGGCGGTGGCCGCCAACGGCGAGGAACAGACCTACCAGCGCCTGCTGGCAAACTCGTCCTGGATTCTGGCGGGCACGCTGGTTGCCTCCTCCATCGGCAACTTCTTCCTGAGCCTCTCCTTCATGTCCTCCGTCATGCGCCAGCCTGAGGCGGAACAGCAGGTGGCCTACAACGTGGCCATCGGCAGCATCACCTGGTGGGGCTTCCTGATCATCGGGGTGCCCATCCTGGTCGCCCTCGTCTTCATCATGACGCGCCTGATCAAACGGCTCGGACGGCTGACCGGCCTCACACGGGACGAACTCCTTCTCAAATAACCTGTTAAATCATGCATCTCCATACTCCATGCATCCTGGCTGCCGCCATCGCCCTGAATGCGGCTTGGGCGGCCGCTCCCCAATTCGACCGGGTATTCGGTTCCCACATGGTCCTTCCCCACGGGAAAAACGTGCCCGTCTCCGGCACGGCTGATCCCAACAAGGAAGTGACCGTCACCTTCGGAAGCTCCTCCCTGAAAACAAAGGCGGATTCCAAGGGAAAATGGAGCGTCACCCTGCCCCCCATGAAACCCAGCGCAGAGGGACAAACGCTGACGGCCACCCAGAACGGAGACTCTTCCAAGCTGGACGACGTGCTGGTGGGAGAAGTGTGGCTGGCCTCCGGGCAGTCCAACATGCTGTTCCGCCTGAACCAGACCTCCACGGCCAAGGAAGACATAGCCGCCTCCGCGGACGAGCAGCTCCGCTTGTTCAACAACGTCCCACAGGCCCACACGAACAACGCCCCCTATTCCGACAAGGATTTTGACGCCGTCACTACGGACAAATTCTATAAGGGGCAGTGGGCCGTCAGTTCCCCCGCCGCCTCGGGCCCGATGGCGGCCGTCGGCTACTACTTCGGCAAAAAACTCCGTGAAGGGCTCGGCATTCCGGTAGGCATCATCCATTCCTCCCTGGGCGGCTCGGAAATAGCGGCGTGGATTCCCCGGCAGGTCATCAATGCCAACAGCAGCTTCCGCACCCTGCGCGGCAACCACTGGCTGGACTCACCCCTCATCTCCGACTGGGTAAGGGGACGCGCCAGAAAAAACATCTCCCCGCGTCTGGACCAGGGGTCTCCGGACCATCCCTACAAACCGGCGTTCCTTTATGAATCCGGCATCGCGTGGATGACAGCCCTCCCCATCACGGGCGTCATCTGGTACCAGGGCGAATCCGACGCTGAAATCATTGACAACGAACAGAACGGCATGCTGCTGAAAACCATGATCTCCTCCTGGAGAAAAGCCTTCCGCAATCCGGAAATGCCCTTCGTCATGATTCAGCTCCCCCGCATCAACGATCCGTCAAAAATCCGTGCCGGCTGGCCGGAATTCCGGGAAATGCAGGACACGGTAGCCAAAACCGTCCCGCAGGTCTACAGCGTCAACACCATTGACCTGGGTTCCACCAACGCCGATGTCCACCCCCCCTTCAAGCGTCCCGTGGGAGAACGCGCGGGGAACACGGCACTCAACAAGGTTTACGGCAAAAAGGTTCCCTGTGAAGGCCCCTCCTTCAAAGCCTTCAAACCCTCCGGCAGCGCCCTTCTGATCCAACTGGAACACGCCAAAGACCTGACCACGACGGACGGCAAGGAACCGGCCCAGTTTGAAATTGCCGGGGCGGACGGCGCTTACCATCCCGCCACGGCGGAAATCACGAACAGGAAAGGCAGCACCGCTGTCATCCGCCTCACCTCCCCGGAGGTCAAATCCCCCAAACACGCACGGTACTGCTGGAACCGCTTCGTGACCCCCAACCTGGTCAACGGCGACCAGCTCCCCGCCCGCCCCTTCCGCACGGATGCGCCCACTCCTAAAAAATAACCCTTCTCACTCCACCATACCATGAACCTTCATCTTCTCTTCGCTTCCCTGGCCGCGGCCCTTTCCCTGGGCACCGCGGCACAGGCCGTCCCCACCAAAGTAGCCTGCGTGGGGGACAGCATCACCTTCGGCTCCGGCCTCCAACCCGGAGATGCCCGGTATCCGCAGGTGCTCGGCACGCTGATGGGCCCGGACTTTGACGTCCGGGGATTCGGCAACCCCGGAAAAACGGCGGGCGACTATCCGGGCCAAGTGGGCCGCTGGTACGGCAGCACCAAGGAACACAAGCAATCCCTGGAATTCAAGGCGGACGTTTACATCTGCAACCTGGGCATCAACGATACGGGCCGCTGGTGGGACCCCAAGCTGTTCGCCAAGGGTTATGACGACCTGTTCAATGCCTGGAAATCCGCCAATCCCAAGGCCAGATTCTTCGCCTGGGGCCTGCTGGGTCCGGACTACCGCGGCCCGCTCAACAAAAAGGCGTTCCCCGGCAACTGCTACCCGGATGTGCGCAAATACGCAGGCTCGGACAACGGCTCCGCGGCCAACCGTCCGGAAGCGGAAAAACTGATCGCCACCGTGGCGCGCAAGCACAAGGTCGGCCTTTTTGACGCGCTGCACCCCCTTTCCGATCATCCGGAATGGTATGTGGACGGCCTGCACCCCACGGAGCCGGGCGCGCGGCGCATTGCTGAAATCACCTTCGCCAAGCTGGCAAAAAGCATGAAGCTCAAGCAGCCCGCCCCCAAGCTGGAACCTGGCATCGGCAACGTGATTATCAACAATTCCGGAGACTCCGGCATCCTGCTGGACGGCTGGAAGCTGACGGACGGCTCCAATACGCTCGTCTTTGAAAACGCTACCGTCATCCACCCCAAAGACAGGCTTATCATCACCATAGGCGCGGAAACTCAAAAGGACCCGACCAAGCCCCTGGAAATCAAATCCGCCAAATCCCCCTCCGCCTTCCGCCTGATTCCCGCAAAAAAGCATTGAACACCCCTTGAAAAACCTATTGAAGAGGCTGTCTGCCAGCCTCTTCAATAAGAAACATTATCTCCTTCTCCACCCGCGCGCGGCAGTGTCTGCCGGCAGGCCGGAAACTGCGGAAAGTGCCCGGCTTCTCCTCAAACGGAACGTCCGCGCAGCAGGCCGCTTCCTCCTGGTTCCGGATATTTCATTTCATCCTATTTTATTTGAGCATTTCTGCCGCACGAACGGTCTACAGTGCATGGAACAGAATAAATGCAAATCATCCGCGTGCTGCCTGCTGGGCTCTTTCTCCACCAACACCAGCATGGACTTCGGCGTCCTATTGCTGCGCCTGGGCGTAGGCGCGATGATGCTTGTGCACGGCATCCCCAAGCTGGGAATGCTCATCAGCGGAAACTGGGCGGCTTTCCAGGACCCGCTGGGAATCGGCAACTTCCTGTCCCTGCTGCTGTGCGTAGGCGCGGAATTCGGATGTTCCATCCTCATCTTCCTGGGGCTCTTCACCCGCCTGGCCTCCCTTCTCCTGATCATCAACATGTGCGTGGCTCTCTTCCTCGTCCTGGGCCTCTCCGGCTGGGGCGCACAGGAGCTCGCCGCCATCTATCTGCTGATTTACCTGACCCTCTTCTACACGGGACCGGGCAAATTCTCGCTGGATGCCTGGTGGCTCTGGCGCGACTGCAAGATAGAAGTGGAATAAAAAGGCTTCCTCCTGCGCGGCCTATGGCAAAAATACTTCTTTTTTCACTCGCCGCGGCAGGAGCCTTCCTTTAGGATGCTGGCACACCCAGTCCATCCGTTCAATGTCCGGCAAACTAACCTACAAGCAATCGGGGGTCGATACCAAAGAAGCAGCCGCTTTCGTATCCGACATCAGCTCTCACGTTAAAAGAACGCAAAAGCAGAGATCCCTGCACCAGGCCTTCGGTCTTTTTGCCGCCGCCTATGACCTGAGCTCCTACAAGGAACCGGTCATCGTCACCGGATGCGACGGCGTAGGCACCAAGACGGAAATCCTTTTCGAACTGGACATGGTGGAAACCGCCGGCAAGGACCTGGTGGCCATGAACGTCAACGACATCCTTACCACGGGCGGAGACCCTCTTCTTTTCCTGGACTACCTGGGCATCTCCAATCTGGAACAGGAACGTACCCGCATCACCCGCCTGGTGGCCGGCATGTGCGACTATCTGGAATCCTGCAACTGCATCCTGGCCGGCGGAGAAACGGCGGAAATGCCCGGCGTGGTTCCGGAATCCATCGTGGAACTCTCCGGCTTCTGCATCGGATGCTGTGAAAAAAGCAAGCTGATCGACCCCAAGACCGTTCGCCCCGGAGACGTATTCATCGGCTACAAATCCGACAGCTTCCATGCCAACGGCTGGAGCCTTATCCGCCGCATTCTGGAGGAAAACCCGGACGTGGTTGATGAAGAGGAACTCCGTTCCCTGCTACAGCCCACCCGCCTGTACCATGACGTGGTGGCGGACATGCGCCGCTTCAACGTCATCCCGAAGGCATACGCCCACATCACGGGGGGCGGCCTTCCGGAAAACCTGGAACGCTTCCTGGGCGACTACGGCGCGGACCTCACCATTCCCTGCTGGGACAACACCGCAGCCCAGAAAATCCTGAAGCATGTGGACCCGCAGGACCGCTTCAACACCTTTAACATGGGCATCGGCTGGGTAGCCATCGTGAAGCCGGAGGACGTGGAAGCCGCGCTGAAGGCAGGCCCCGGCGGCACCGTCATCGGCACGTTGAGAGAAGGCCGCGGCATTCATGTCAAGGTACAGGGCGAATAGAGAAGGCACCATCTCCTTGCAGCGGATACACCACACTTACAGGACAATCTTTTCATCACAATCCCATGAGCGATTTTCTTAAACACGAGTGCGGCGTAGCCGCCATTCGTCTGCTTAAGCCTCTCTCTTATTTTCAGGATAAATACGGCTCCACCCTCTGGGCGTTCAACAAGCTGCTCATCCTGATGGAAAAGCAGTACAACCGCGGCCAGGATGGCGCGGGCATCGGCTGCGTGAAACTGAACATGCCCCTCGGCCAGCCCTACCTGTTCCGCACCCGGGACGCCAGCAAGGACGCCCTCACCACCATCTTCAACGGGCAAATCAAGAAGCTTAACAAAAAAGTCCGCCGCGGTCAGGTCAACCTGAAAGACGCTGAAGACATTAAAAACAACTTTGACTACGGCGGGGAAATCCTGATGGGGCACCTCCGCTACGGCACCTCCGGCCTCTTTGACGAAGGCTCCTGCCATCCCTACCTGCGCCGCACCAACTGGCCGACGCGCACCCTGATGGTGCTGGGCAACTTCAACATGACCAACACGCCGGAACTGAACCAGCGCATGATTGAGCGCGGCCAGCATCCCGTCTTCGGCACGGACACGCAGACCGTCCTTGAAGAAATCGGCTACCATCTGGATGAAGCCCATACGGACCTTTACCGCGCCCTGCGGGACAGCGGCATGCCCGGCCCGGAAATCCCCCATGCCATCTCCTCCCGGCTCAACATCCAGGAAATCATTCACAACTCAGCCAGGCAGTGGGACGGCGGCTACGCCATCATGGGCGCCATCGGCAACGGGGACTACTTCTGCCTGCGGGACCCGCACGGCATCCGCCCCTGCCACTACCTGATTACGGATGAATTCATTGCCGTGGCCTCTGAACGCGTCCCGCTGATGACCGTCTTTGAAGTGGAAAGCGAACAGGTGCAGGAACTGCCGCCGGCCAACATGCTTTCCATCAAGGCGGACGGCACGCACGTCATCACGGAATTCACCACGCCCCTGAAACCCACGCCGTGTTCCTTTGAAAAGATATACTTCTCCCGCGGGAACGACCCCATCGTGTACCGGGAACGCAAGGCCCTGGGCGCGGCGCTGACCCCGCAGATCGTGGACTCCCTGGAAGACCGCTTTGACAAATCTGCCATCACCTACATTCCCAACACGGCGGAAACCGCCTACTACGGCCTGCTGGAAGGCCTGCGCGTCTACCGCCGCAAGCGCGTGCACGCCCAGCTACTGGAAGCCCTGAGAAACGGGACCCTGGATGAAAACATGCTGGACAGCGCCATCCTGAAACGGTGGCCGCGCGGTGAAAAAATCGCCCACAAGGACATCAAGATGCGCACCTTCATCACGCAGGAAAAGAGCCGCGCGCAGCTTGTCTCCCACGTATATGACCTCACCTACGGGGCCGTGGGACCGGAAGACGTGCTCGTCGCCATTGACGA
>OHQF01001026.1_pt1 | contig 15489 bp, 11 predicted proteins | sample 1578001 | NCBI WGS metagenome assembly OHQF01 (sample SAMEA3879538, study PRJEB24766) | human gut metagenome | biome: human-associated habitat; feature: feces | place: USA | collected 1985/1987 | reverse complement strand
GATGGGAGTACTATTTCCAATGCTTCATCCGTTTGAACAAACTTGATATGCTTATCATATCCAAGTAACTCTACCTTTTTTATCTTACCAAGATTTACAATATTGAATGATTTTATAACAACTTTACCTCCTCTCCATTTCATCATATAAGCATAAAATGTACTCTTATCTTTTTGAGTGAAACGCCAATCAAACTCAGATTTATTCTTTTCCACAGTGGGACCTTCACCATACACCATCCACGCATGTGTACCATAAACAGCCTCACCATTGATTTTCATCCAATGACCTATTTGACGTAAAACCTCTTGCTGATTCTCAGGGATAGTCCCATCTGCTTTAGGGGATATATTGAGACAAAGATTACCATTCCTAGAAATATTTTCAACCAATTTGCTGATTATTTGTGATGAAGATTGTATTTGTAATCCTTCAATGTAACCAAATTTATTACCAATGGGTTCATCCACTTGCCAATAATGTGAAGTTATATCTTTAGGTGCCCTTCCTTGTCGTTCATAGTCTGTAATAGTTCCATATAGATAAGCATCATGTTTTGTACTTAAAGACACCGGCTTATCCCATTGTGCGGCCCTATTATAATAATATGCAGCAAGACGTAATTTTAACGGGTCAAGGCTACGACTATTGATTCCATTGTCAAACCAAAGAATATCCGGTTGGTATTTATCAATTATTTCTTGGCATCGTGCCAGCCATTCTTCCAGAAAACCTTGGTCTTGTGGAGCTTCCTTGCCTTCCATAACTTCTTCGGCAGACGGTCCCATTGCGGAAGCTTTGTTTTTATCAGGTTTCTGTGGGGGACCATAAAAATCAGCATACTCAGGATCATACAAATCATGTTCTGTTGCTGCCGTCGGATACATAAAATCCCAATGTTCCATGCGATGATTAGAAACTCCAAATTTAATTCCTTGTCTTCTTACAGCTTTAGCCAAATCTCCTATCAAATCACGTTTCGGTCCCATATCCTTTGCATCCCATCGGGTAAGTTTGCTATCATACAATGCAAAACCATCATGATGCTCCGCTGTCGGTATTACGTATTTGGCACCAGCTTCTTTAAAAAGTGTAGCCCATGTATCAGGATCAAATTTTTCTGCGGTAAACAAAGGAATAAAATCTTTATAACCAAATTTTTTCGGATTTCCCCAATTTTCCGTATGATGTTTCAATAATGCACCATACATATGACGTGGATACCATTCACTTCCTGTAGCAGCAACAGAATAGACTCCCCAATGTATAAAGATTCCGAACTTTGCATCAATAAACCACTGGGGAGTTTTATAATTATCTTTTAAAGACTCCCATGAATCAGTAAAAGGTCCTACAGGAAAATCAGCAGCTCTACCTCCAGATAATTCTATAGATTTACGAGGAGGAGGTTCTTGCTGAGCAGAAGCAGTTACAGCGACAAATGTCACGATTAATATTAATAGTTTTTTCATGGCTTTATATTTTTAGTTATTTATATTTTCAATTCGTTCTTTCATTATTTTTCTCCCATTAATAGTCAAATTCTTGACATCAATTGCCATAATTACAGGGCGTACATCTTTATTTATAGTAGTTATATTCACATTATTTATAATAACATTTTCAAGATGTCTCAGATATATACCGTATGCCGGAACAGTCCCTCCAAGGTATCCATACTCCGGCCATCTTCGTTTATCCTGCAATTCAAACCATTCTTTAGAAAATTCTCCAAAAATATTATTAGCATCTTTTACTGTTCCACCACCAGCTGTACGTATTATAATATCTGACAATGTGATATTTCGGATATAGTTTCCAGGTATACTAGTCATTACTATTGCCGAATTTTTATCAAGGCCAGTATTGTCTACATGGATATCACTAAAGGTCATATCACCCATAGTTTTCATTTCAGGATACTCTTCCTCACCGTCAACATAAGCTCTTAAGCTAGTATGAGTCATAAATATGGGACGTGGAACATTAATCATTAAAAGATTGGTAAAAAGCATATTCTTCATTTCTGCACCCTCATTCATCTGTATCTTCAGCCCCGAATCATTTGTATTTCGAAATATACACGATGATATTATTACATTTTCAAAATTAGCTCTTGAAAGCAACCCTATTCGAACCCCAGCCCAACGACTTGAAAATTGACAATTTGTAATAGTAATATCCTGACAAGAATGATCTTTACTTGAAGTTTGGAGGCAAATTGAGTCATCACTGGTATCAAAAGAACAATTTGAAACACGTACATTTTTACATCCATCGAAATCAAGACCATCTCCATTGCCTCTAACTCGCGCCCAAACAGATATTCCTTCAATTACTATATCTCTGCAATAAAGCCATGCTGAGGTCCATCCACTAGGATTTTGGAGCATGATATCATGCATACGAATATTTTCACAATTTGCAAAACGTATGAGCATAGGACGATATTTAATTCCTGGTATTTTATTGGGAAAGGCCTCTCCATTACCATCGATTATTCCTCCTCCTTCTATACCAATAAATTTCTGATTGTGAGCAAAAACAAGACAACGATCCATATAAGATTCATCACGATACATGTTTTTCATTACATTCTCTGCATAATCTTTTATATCTTTACTTCCTGACAGTACGGCCATTTTTTCAATACGCAGTGTTACTCCACTCTTCATAAAAATCGTTCCTGTTACATAATTGCCACCTTGAATGAGAACTATTCCTCCTCCTTCGGCACTACACTCATCAATAGCCTTTTGAATAGCTTTAGTATTAATTGTCAAGCTATCACCAATCGCACCATAATCTCGTATATCATAGATTTTCCCAAAAGATAATGTTGAAACTGTTACTAATAAAAGTAACAAGACTAAGTTCTTCATATTTTTATTTTATTCATTGTATTCATTTTTCCATACTTTCATCCATTTAGCCACCCATTCCTCCTTTTTCTCAAGAGTTACGAAAGGCTGCTCCTTCGCGACGAATACCCTACCATCCGAAGTAAAATCAACGCGCACAAAACCTACTTTTTCTCTGAAATGTGATTGAGAGTCATTACCAAAATAGCTACACCACCAATATCTTTCTTTATCTCTAAAATATCCCGTGCCACCCCCACAAGGAACTCCTTCATGGCGCTTCTTATACGGACCATAAATATTATCTGATATGGCAAGGCAGGTTGAATACCTTCCTTCATAATTATCCGCAGCACCAAGATAATATTTACCATTACGTTTAAAAAGCACAGCACCTTCATGCCCGAGATCATTCATTCCACGTGGTTCACATTTGGCTGCATGATGATGGGGATTATTATCGGGCTCATCAAATATAATTTGTTCAAATGGTCCGGCAAATCCACTCATATCATCCTTCATCAATGCAATACGTGTGGCAGCACCATAAGTGAAATATACTTTGCCATCCTCATCTTCAAACAAGGTAGCACCAATTCCTCCACTAATTATTGGCCCGTTTACATTAAAAGCATCTACATAAGGTCCTTCCGGTTTTCCCGTTGAACTTTTTAGCATTCCTATTCCATCCGGACACATACTGAAAACAATAAAATAGTTTCTTTTAATATAATGTATTTCGGGAGCCCATATTGATCTCACTGCTCTACGGGGATGTTTACGCCAATCTTTTACCCATTGGTCAGCTTCTTTATCTATATTCCATACGAGTCCCATATATTCCCATTCATAAAGATCAGAGGATTTCCAGAGTTCAATACCTTGAGTCCAAGCCCATATATTATCCCCTATAGATCCTGTCATATAATAATTGCCGTCCCCACCAAGAGTCACTACTACATCTCGTATATGTAATTCAAGCGCTGGTTTAAAAGGAGGTATCAGGCCTCTCTCAACCGCGGAACCGGTAGCCATTCCACTCCAAGTCATATTCAGATTTAGGATATAAGCCTGAATATTTTACTCCATCAATACCACTTCTCCAACCGCCCCAACCATCACCTACTATTGGACAACCGGGGCCACTGATACCCGAAAATTGTTTCGCCCATTCTACTTCTTTTTGAGAAGGAACAAATTCAGTTTGAGCAAACACGGGATTCATAATCGTCCAAACTAATAAAATTATAATTTTATTCAAACCTTTCCTCATCTTTCCAATTTCATTATCGAATTATAAAAATAAAACCTCTTTCAACGTTCCAAAAGAATCTGGATACATCACGTACACAGATTCTTCAGTTCTGTCAACATTTGAATATAAATTCAACATTTCTATTTAATTCAATAACTTGACAGGCTTTCTAACTTTTGTTTTAAACTTAGGCATTCAACATAGACTTTGCAAATACCTTATAAATTTATTTTCAAGAAATATAAAGCAAAAAAAATTATCTTTTACCACAAATGAACTAATAACCTAGATTATTCTTCCATGAAGTATGTACATTCATCACAGTCAATGGTATAGGCAATAGCATATCTTTTTCAGATGGAACACTTGCTCCCATATTAGCAACATGTCCATAATGATCTGAAAAAGTTTTAAGTGTATTTAAGAAGATCTCTTTTCCACTTCTTACCAGATCAAAATACCGTTTTCCTTCTCCTAAAAATTCACATCTACGTTCATACATAATATCATCCATTGTCGGAATATGATCCAGTTCTGGTAATCCTGCACGTCGACGAATTGCATTAATCCATTCAGCAGCCTCATTTGCTTTACCGTTATTAATTAATGCTTCTGCATACAACAGATAGGCATCAGCAGGTCTTAAAAGCGGATAATTCAATGGATAATCATTCCAAGCCTTTATAGTATTATTCGTATTATCCTTTGTTAAAAATTTAACCATAATTGATCTTACCACATAATGCTCAATACTGTCTTCTGTAGTATATCCATGATCTATCGTATCCCAAAAGCCATCTGCTACAGATGTTTCCAATCTCTTATCTCTTGCATTCTTCATTTCTTGAACTAATAATGTATCCACTCTAAAATCCTGCCCCTGCTGATTATATCCCTGATAAGCCCATTCCGGAAAACATGTTCCTGTAGAGCCTGAGGTAGTTATATACGCAGCCAATGAAGATCCCAATCCTTGATTACCTGAGGCAAATTGTATCGAAAATAAATCATAAGTATTCTCTTTATTTACATCAAATATATATGAATAATCAGGTGCAAAACGCTTTTTAGCTTCAGGCATAATCTCTTTTAATATTTTTTCCGCATTTACATATCCCTGATTATCCAACAAAGGATAACCTGCCATTGTAACATATACCTGTCCTAATAAACATTTTGCAGCCACAGCACCAACTCTTCCTAGCTCCTCCTCGTCATAAAAAGGTTCCAAATTAGCAGCGGCATATTCTAAATCAGAGATAATTAGTTTATATGCATCCTCAATAGGTTGACGTTCCATCTGCCTAGCCTCATTATTAGTTATAGGTCTGTCAAAAACAGGTTGTGGCCCATAAGCTCTCACTAATTCAAAATAAGCTAAAGCACGTAAAAATTTAGCCTCTGCTCTATATCGGCTATATTCTTCAGATGCTTTTGATAATAGCATATTAGCATCATTTATAAGTTGATACAAACGTGCGTATATTGTTTGATTTAATCCAGTAACATCTGTTACTTGAAAGTTCCTCAAATCTACCTGATCACGTTGTGCTGTCGCCAAAGTTGCATAATATAAATTATCCGAACGACTTTCAGATGCTTGATAATAAAAATCCGTAGGAAAGTCCGTGTTTGTCTTATTACGTCCCAAACGAGCATATACTCCCATTACAGCTTGCTGTATTTCATATTCATTAGAATAAAATTGATCTGTTGTATTATTCTCAACTGGATAGATATCCAAAACATCTCCACAAGAAGATAAACCCAACAATACAACTATGGAAGCTGATAAAATATATTTTTTCATACCTTTTTCGTTTTAGAATGTTACATTAATACCACATGAGAAAGTACGTGCCTGTGGATATGCCCCCCAGTCAGAAGATGCATTATCCTGAGTCGCAGCTTCTGGTGAGAAACCAGGATCATAATGATCCCACATATATACATTATCGCAAGATACATAAACACGTGCTTTACTTATTAAATTATTCGGCTTAAAAGGAATATTATAACCTAACGTTATATTTTTAATACGTACATATCCCGCATCATACAGCCAATTTGTATCGTATTGTCCTCCCGTTACAGTAGAAAAGAATCCTGGAGTTTTCCCATCTCCTGGTTCTTCTTCAGACCAATAGGCATCATACAACCAACGGCTCATGTAATTCCAACCGGGTCCATTCGTAGCTCTATTCCATCCCCGTGAACCTATAGACAATAACTTGCCCCCTACACGTCCTTGGAGTAAAATGGAAGCATCTAAATTTTTATACTTAAAAGTATTCGTAAATCCCCATTCAAATTTAGGCTGATAACTTCCTACAACATCATAATCAGCTGAAGTTATTTTCCCATCATCATTTACATCGACCCATTTTGTATCACCAGGTTTCTGCCCTGTATAAATCGCTATACCAGGCTTAGGTGTAACCCCGTCTGCCTCAAAATCAGCAGCTCTTAAAGTTCTATCAACACGTAACAACATATATGAGTTGATAGGATTTCCTACACGCTGGATGATGGTATTACCCTGCCCTGACCGTATATCAGAATTATCATCTCCTAAACTTGTTATTTTATTACGATTCAATGAAATGTTTAATGAAGAATTCCATCTAAAAGTGTTTGTCGTTATATTTGCAGTATTTAATTCAAATTCCAGTCCCCAATTATCTACATTTCCCACATTATCCATCATATTAGCAAAACCTGTGATTAAAGATACTGGAGCTTTAAGCAACAGGTCTTTAGTTGTTTTTTTATAATAAATAAATTCTATTATTAAAAAGGCCAAAATCAACACCTACATTATATGAAGTAGTTGTTTCCCACCCCAACATATTATTAGCAATATTTCCTACTACATAACCACTATTTAGAGCTTGAGACTCTCCTACCGGATAATTTAATGTAGACATATTCGATAAAAATTGTGCCGTACCAATCCGGTCATTACCGGCTTGTCCCCAACTCAAACGCAATTTAGTGGTACCTACCCAATCTAAATCTCTCATAAAAGCTTCTTCATTAATCTTCCATGCGCCAGAAACTGAGGGAAAAAAGCCCCAACGATTCAACGCACCAAATTTAGAAGAACCATCACGACGTAATGAAATAGTCATAAGATAACGATCCATCAAAGCATATTGAATACGCCCAAAATAAGATAAAAGTGCATTTTTTGTATGTTCTATCTCATTATTATTTGTAGTAGCGCCTTTATCTTTATCAAAAATCCAACTTTTATCATTAGGGAAATTTGACTGTTTTTGATATGACTTATTCTGACTAAAAGTTTCCTGAGAAGCACCGATCATTGCATCAATACTATGAATTCCCCATTCCTTATTATATGTAACAAGTCCCTGAAACAATAATGAATTAGAAGAAATAGTCGCATAGCTTGAGCTGGAATATTCACCGGGATGAGTAGCCACATCCCATTTTCCATTACACCATGTAGGAGTATATATACGTTCATTATTATTACGGAAATTCCATGCTACCATACCAATTACATTAAGTCCTTTAATAATATTAATAGTTGCATTCAATGATGTATTAATGCGCGTATCAGCATTTTTTCTTTCTGTGGCAGTAGCTGAACATAAGGACTTACATTATTGGGACCAGGCCCCCAAGTATCATAGTATTTATAAGGATCTGCACCAGCATTGCGTCCACTTCCAGCCAATACCCATCCAGGGAAGCTTAATGATCTAGCAACCGCATTATCTTTACCATCAACATTGGCTCCTTGTTGTACCCCATACGAAGGAGCAATAGTGAGTCCTACTTTTATACGGTCAGTCATTTGAGATTCAATATTTGCACGTAATGTATAACGATCAAAAGAAGAACCATGCACAATACCCTCCTGAGAAAAGACTCCTCCTGAAATAGAATAATTCAATTTTTCAGTAGCCCCTGAGGCGTTTAATTGTATATCATAGGAGGGAGATGTTCTAAAGAGCTCATCCTGCCAGTCAATCATTTCCAGTTCATCCGTTCCCCACCAAGGATCATAAATACCATAAGTATTTCTTATATTTCCCAATTCTGCACGTGTAGTATAAGTTTTGCCAGTAACTCGTTCAGCAAATGCTATTCTATCCTCTTGACTTACATTGGTAGATTGTCCCGTACTATTATGCCATTGACGATCGTACCATTTTTTATTGAATTGTATCCATTCATTTCCATCCATTACATCTACTTTTCTTTCCAAAGAAGAAAAAGCAGCATATGCATTCAATGAAATTACCGGTTTTCCCGTTTTTCCTTTTTTAGTCGTTACCAAAACAACACCATTAGAGCCTCGAGAGCCATAAATTGCAGCAGAAGCGGCATCTTTTAAAACATCTATTGATTCAATGTCATTCGGATTAATACCCGATAGACTTTCAATGGGCACACCATCAACAACATAAAGAGGAGTGCTTTCTCCATTAATAGAAGCTGCCCCACGCACATTAATGGTAATATCGCTTCCTGGTGCTCCAGAAGTGCTTCTTACAGAAACACCTGCCATTTGTCCTTGTAGGGCTTGTTCCACACGGCTGACAGGTCTGTCCTCAATAACCTCAGCACCTACCTTCGCTATAGAACCAATAACATTTGATTTTTTAACCGTTCCATATCCCACTACAACCACTTCTTCCAAAGTTTCAGTATCTTCCAATAATGTAATTTTAAATACAGATTGTCCTGCCACTGAAATCTCCTGACTTTTATAACCAATATAAGTAACAGAAATGATTCCTTTTTCAGGCACATTTGTCAATGTAAAATTCCCATCAAAATCAGTAATGACCCCATTCGTTGTCCCCTTGACAACAATATTAACTCCAATAATGGATTCACCGGCAGCATCAACAATTGTACCTGAAACCGTTTTAGTTTGAGCCTTAAGCCCCACACTTAGTACTAACAACAACAAAATCCAGCAAAGCCTAGAGTTACAAATTTTCCAGCTTAATAACAGGCTGATTCTTTTAATGTTTTTCATAATGTCGTAATTAAATTAATATTTTTTCTGTCACTAATAAAATACCAAATCTATATGCAAACCTTTTTAAATTATTTTTCTCTTCAATCCTAATAATTATCAATAGTACAAATATACAGAGTTGAAACCAATTTATATTATCCAAATGCGCCATTATGTAGGACAATATCGACTTTTACCTGAGATAATTCAAAAACGAATACCAAAACAGGTGATTTGATATGAAAATATCGATTTCCCATTGGATTATATATATACTTTTGCTTACTTTGTACGAAACTGAATCTTTCATTCTAATACCTTAAGGAATATGACACAATCAATCGACCAATTACATTTACTTATATTAAATGTAGGACTAGCCATTCACAATGCAGACTGGAACTGGAAAAACGTAAGCAGCCCTTTTACCAGACTCTATTATATAATGGAAGGAACTGCCCAAATAATATTTCCCGACGGAATACAGGAACTAAAACCACATCATCTATATCTAGTGCCATCATTCACTACCCATAGTTATCAGTGCAATTCTCATTTCACTCATTATTATCTCCATATATATGAAGACCATCAATCAGAATCCGGCATTCTGGAAGATTGGAATTTCCCGATAGAAATACCTGCGGACAACCTGGAATTACCACTTATTAAAAGGTTATGTGAAATAAATCCTACCATGCAGCTTCCTCAATCCGACCCGACAAGCTATGACAACAACCCCACATTAATCAGAAACATCATTAAAAATAAACAGCGTACCTTCTGTGACAAAGTCGAATCCAGAGGTATAGTATATCAACTTATTGCCCGCTTTTTAAAAGACGCCAAACCTAAAGTGGAAGTCAACGATAACCGTATCCAAAAAGTCTTGTCCCACATCCGAAAAAATATCTATAAAACAGTAGATATAGACTCATTGGCAGCAATCTCATGCCTCTCAAAAGATCATTTTATCCGTCTTTTCAAAAAAGAAGTCGGTAACACACCGCTGCAATATATTAATCAGAAAAAAATAGAGAAAGCCCAATTAATTCTGATTACAGAGGATATTCCTGTAAAAAACATAGCTTATCTCCTTGCTTATGAAGACCATTCTTATTTCAACCGCTTATTCAAAAAAATCACAGGCGTTACTCCTCAGCAATATAGAGAACTATATAAAAAGTAACCGTCTTATTATTTTTACGCAAAGGTTTACGTACTTTTTTCAACCTCTTCCACCACATACCTAAAGGTTATTCCTCTATTTTTGATGCCGGAAATAAATCTAAAAATAAATAGAACTATGAATTACAATGAAATCGGGAAAACCGGTATGCGGGTTTCCAATCTTAGTTTCGGCGCATCTTCATTAGGAGGAGTTTTTCATGATATCCGCGAAGCAGAGGGTATCAAAGCTGTTTACACAGCAGTAGAGAATGGAATGAATTTTATTGATGTATCTCCCTACTACGGGCACTACAAGGCCGAAACCGTATTAGGCAAAGCATTGAAAGAAATCCCACGTGACAAATATTATCTCTCTACCAAAGTGGGACGCTATGGAAAAGATGGAATCAACACATGGGATTATTCCGGAAAACGTGCAACGGAAAGCGTTTATGAAAGCTTGGAAAGACTCCACATTGAATATATCGATCTGATTAATGTACACGATGTAGAGTTTTCAGACATGAATCAGGTAGTCAACGAAACATTACCTGCACTGGTAGAACTTAAAAAGAAAGGTATTGTGGGACATGTAGGTATCACAGATTTGCAATTAGAAAACTTAAAATGGGTCATTGATCACTCGGAACCAGGAACAGTAGAAAGCGTACTTAACTTCTGCCATTATTGTCTGAATGACGAGAAACTGACTGATTATCTGGATTATTTTGAATCAAAGAATATCGGCATCATCAATGCCTCCCCCCTTTCAATGGGCTTGCTCTCCCAACGTGGGGTTCCTGCATGGCATCCGGCCCCCCAATCACTGGTAGAAGCCTGTCGGAAAGCTGTTCAACATTGCCTGTCCAAAAATTATCCTATAGAGAAACTGGCTATTCAATATTCTGTCAGCAATCCACGTATCGCCACCACTTTGTTCAGTTCGGCCAATCCAGATAATGTATTGAAAAATATAACATACGCTGAAGAACCCATCGATTGGAACCTTGTAAAGGAAGTACAAGAAATTATCGGAAAACAAATGCGTGTCAGTTGGGCTAATTCATAATACAAAGGAGAATAATGATGGATTTTAACATAATAGATGCACATTCCCATCTTTGGTTACGGCAAAATACGGAAGTCAACGGATTGCCTATCCGTACTTTAACCAACGGACGTTCGTTATTTATGGGAGAAGAACGTCAGATGGTTCCGCCCTTTATGATTGACGGGCGGAATAGTGCCGAGGTTTTTCTCGAACATGGACTATGCACAAGTATCGGCTGCCGTAGTCACTCAGGAATTTATTGATGGCATCCAAAATGAATACCTCGCAAAAGTGGCCCATAAATACCCGGACCGTTTCTTTGTATGCGGTATGTGCGAATTTCGTAAACCCGGTTATCTGCAACAGGCCAAGGAATTAATAAGTTCTGGTTTCAAAGCAATAAAAATCCCAGCACACCGCCTTTTTCTAAAAGAAGGAAGAGTCATGCTGAACTGTGACGAAATGATGGAAATGTTCCATTACATGGAAGATAAAAACATTATCCTTTCCATTGATCTAGCCGATGGAAACACGCAAGTGCAGGAGATGAAAGAAATTATCCAGGAATGTCCGCAACTAAAAATCGCTATCGGACATTTCGGTATGGTTACAACTCCTCATTGGCAGGAACAAATAAAACTGGCCCGGCATACCCATGTCATGATAGAGTCAGGAGGCATTACCTGGTTGTTCAACAGTGAATTCTACCCGTTTGCAGGAGCGGTGAAGGCTATCAAAGAAGCAGCAGATTTGGTCGGTATGGACAAACTGATGTGGGGATCGGATTACCCGCGGACCATTACGGCCATTACTTACAAGATGTCTTACGATTTCATCCTTAAAACGACTGAAATGACACAAGAAGAGAAAGCACTTTTTTTAGGTAAAAACGCCGAAAGATTTTATGGTTTCAAAAATCTCATATCTCTTCCTTACATTAAAAACATGTCAGAATAATCAACTGACACTTATTAATCCATACCATGAAAAATAAGACCTATTATGTACCATTGATGCTCATATTCTGCCTGTTTTTCCTATGGGCTATCAGCAGCAATCTACTACCTACTATGATAAGACAGCTGATGAAAACCTGTGAGTTAAACGCTTTCGAAGCATCATTCACAGAAACAGCCTACTGGCTTGCCTATTTCATCTGTCCCATTCCCATCGCTATGTTCATGAAAAAATACAGCTACAAATCGGGAATTATTTTCGGGTTATTACTGGCAGCATGTGGTGGGTTACTGTTCTTCCCCGCTGCTATGCTGAAAGAATATTGGGCATATCTATGTATATTCTTCATCATTGCCACTGGAATGTGTTTTTTAGAAACAGCAGCCAATCCTTATGTAACCGCTTTGGGAGATCCAGAAAGTGCGCCCCGTCGATTGAATCTAGCACAATCATTCAATGGGCTGGGAGCTTTTATAGCCGCCATGTTTCTCAGCAAACTGATTCTGAGTGGCAACCACTATACCCGCAACACCCTGCCCGCTTCTTTTCCCGGTGGCTGGGAAGGTTACATTCAAACAGAAACAGACGCCATGAAACTTCCTTATCTGCTGCTAGCTATGTTACTCATTGTTATTGCCATCATCTTTATCTTCTCCAAATTACCTAAAATCAAAGAAGAAAATACGATGGAAGGAGTAGAATATAAAGGAGAAAAATTAATTGATTTCGGAGTCTTAAAACGTTCTCACCTTCGTTGGGGAGTCATTGCACAATTCTTCTACAATGGTGGTCAGACAGCCATTAACAGTTTATTTCTAGTCTACTGTTGTACCTATGCAGAACTACCTGAAAATACAGCCACCACCTTTTTCGGTCTTTATATGCTGGCTTTTTTGGCAGGAAGATGGACAGGCACACTACTCATGGTAAAATTCCGTCCACAAGACATGCTCTTGGTATATGCGCTGATTAATGTCTTGCTATGTATTGTTGTGGTTTGTTTTGGCGGTTGGACAGGTCTTTATGCCATGCTGGGCATTTCTTTTTTCATGTCTATCATGTATCCCACTCAGTTCTCGCTTGCTTTGACTGATTTAGGCAGCAACACAAAAAGCGGCTCGGCATTTCTAGTTATGGCCATCGTTGGAAATGCTTGCTTGCCCCAACTCACTGCTTATGTGATGCATCTGAACGAACACATTTATTATATAGCTTATGCTATTCCTATGATTTGTTTCCTGTTTTGTGCCTACTATGGTTGGAAAGGATACAAAGTAATTGATTAAAAACTTATAAAAATAAACAGAAGATGAAAGCAATTCAAATTACTGCTCCTTCCGAGATGAAGGTAGTAGACATTGAGAAACCCGCTCTTAAACCGGGAGAAGTTCTTGTAAAAATTAAATATGTAGGCTTTTGCGGCTCGGACCTGAATACATTTTTAGGACGTAATCCAATGGTAAAACTACCTGTCATTCCGGGACACGAAGTAGGAGCTATTATTGAAGCCATAGGCAAGGATGTACCAGAATCATTAAAACCGGGTATGGGCGTCACAGTCAATCCTTATACCAATTGCGGAAAATGTGCTTCATGCCGTAACGGCAGAGTAAATGCCTGCGAACATAACGAAACCCTGGGAGTACAGCGTAATGGTGCCATGTGTGAATATATCGCACTGCCTTGGAACAAAATAATCCCGGCAAGCCATATTTCTCCTCGTGATTGTGCACTAATCGAACCAATGAGTGTAGGTTTCCATGCAGTTTCACGAGCGCAAGTTACAGACATCGATACAGTTATGATTATTGGCTGCGGAATGATCGGTATGGGTGCTATTGTACGTTCAACTCTTCGTGGAGCTACCGTTATTGCCGTAGATTTGGACGATGAAAAATTGGAACTAGCCAAACGGGTAGGCGCTCACCACACCATCAACTCCATGACAGAGAATGTACACGAACGCTTGACAAAGATTACAGAAGGATTTGGTCCTGATGTGGTCATCGAAGCTGTCGGCAGCCCTGCAACCTATGTCATGGCAGTCAATGAAGTTGGATTTACCGGAAGGGTCGTATGCATAGGTTATGCAAAATCAGAGGTGTCTTTTCAGACTAAATATTTTGTACAGAAAGAGCTTGATATCCGAGGTTCTCGTAATGCACTACCCGCAGATTTCAGGGCAGTTATCCGCTATATGGAGCAAGGTACTTGTCCAAAGGATGAATTAATCAGCAAAGTAGCCAAACCCGAAACCGCACTACAAGCTATGGAAGAGTGGGCGAAAGCCCCCGAAAAAGTATTCCGTATATTAGTTGAATTTGACTAATAACCAGCACCCAGATACAAAGAATGTGCTCAAAGTGAATTAAATAATCATATTCTACTTTCAGCACATTCTTTCGTTGGTTAAACCCTACTTGATTGGATAATATCAATTAATATCGGACGAAGTCCGCTAACGAAACATTCCACAGCTATTACCATCAAAATAAGTCCCATCAAACGCATCATTACATTATTTCCAGTTTCGCCAAGAATAGAAACCAACCGAGTAGACGCCCGCAATATAAGATAAGTGATAAAATAAATCAAACCAATCATCCCAATCAATACCCCCTTCATAGTCCAAGTATTGGCATCATCCATTAACATTATTCCGTTAGCTATAGCACCGGGACCGCAAAGCATAGGAATAGATAATGGGGTAATTGAAATATCATTGGCATACGTTTTAATTTCTTCGTCTTTCAACTTAGTATTAGTAAAACGTGCCTGTAACATATCATATCCAATCTTCAAAATAATAAAACCGGCAGCAATACGAAAGCCATTGGTCGATATTCCAAAAAATTTGAATAAAAATTGCCCGGAGAAAGTAAAAGCCAGAAGTGTAATAAAGGAAATGATAGTAGCGCGTTTCACAATATGACGCCGTTCTTCATCATCCATTCCTTTAGTCATAGTCAAAAATACAGGCATGGTTCCCAACGGGTTGGTTAATGTGAAAAAAGAGGTAAAGCATAGTAATGCAAATGGTAATAATGTATCCATTGACGTATTATTTTTAGGTTATGGGCAAAAGTAATCCATAATTGGGAGATGAGCAATAGTAGAGGTCATATTTCACACGTGGATGCAAAAAAAAAGCCTCCGGAACTTCTTCAAGTCCGGAGGCTTCAATCAAAAACGGCAG
>OHQF01001017.1_pt1 | contig 15601 bp, 10 predicted proteins | sample 1578001 | NCBI WGS metagenome assembly OHQF01 (sample SAMEA3879538, study PRJEB24766) | human gut metagenome | biome: human-associated habitat; feature: feces | place: USA | collected 1985/1987 | reverse complement strand
ATATGAATAATATAATAAAATATTATAAAAATATAGTGACAAATTATTTGAAATGTGTTATAATAACGCAGTAGGATTATGATAAAATGTTAATTTTTTGTAACGGAGGACAATGTGAAACGAAAATCAAAGACTATGACGGCGATAGAAGCGGCTGTGATGTTTGCGCTGACTTTTTTAGTGGCATTTTATAATGTTTTCTATTCCTTTGACAGCCTTTTGCGTGACAGGCTCTATCAGCCGCATCGAGGGATAAACAACAAGATAAAAATTCTTGCGATCGACGATAAGACCTTGCAGGAGACAGGACCGTTCGGCACTTGGTCAAGGAGCGTTTATGCCGATGTTATCGACAGGCTCGGAGAATATCCTGCCGTTATTTCGCTCGATATCATGATATTCGGCGATATGGACGAACAGGGCGACAATGCGCTGAAAGAAGCCTGTGAAAAGAGCGGACGTGTTATTTCAGGTTCATACATAAACTATAACACCGCCTATAAAACGGACGAAAACGGCAAGCCTTACATCGATCATTTCAATATCGGGGAAATCGAACAGCCTATTATTGCGGATGTCGTGAAAACGGGCTTCGTCAACGCAGCTCCCGATGATGACGGGATAGTCCGTTCGGCTCTGCTTTCGGCGGAAAAGGACGGTACTGTATATAAAAGCTTCGCAGCGCAGACCTATTCGGAATACTGCGGGCATCTCGGGATAGAGGAGAACACCCCTGCGCTCGACAGCAGCGGCAGAATGTGGATAAGCTATGCAGGCAAGCCGTCCGATTATGAGCATATTCCGCTTTGCAGTTTGCTCGACGGCACGGTTGACCCTAAAATTTTCACCGACTGTATAGTAATAGTGGGCGCTTATGCTTCGGGCTTGCAGGATCAGTTTTCCGTGCCTGCCTGTGCTGACCAGATGTTCGGTGCGGAAATCCACGCAAATATAGTTCAGGGGCTGATTGACGGAAAATATCCCGTTCCCGTCGGAAGAACGGTTTCGGCACTTACTGCGGCAGCTGTTGCCTGCTGTGTGTATGTCCTTTCCCGAAAGCTCAAAATGAAATTTTCGACTCCCATCGTCATTATCGCGGCGGCAGGCTGTGTTGGCGGCGGGATCGCACTCAACAGCGCAGGAATGATATTCCCGATACTTTATGCGCCGCTTTTCGCCGTTCTTGGTTATCTTATAAATATAGTAAGAAAATATGTCGAAGAAGCTGCCGAAAAGCGCAGGATAACAGCCGCATTCAAGAAATATGTCGCTCCGCAGGTCGTTGAGGGTATCGCCAAGACGGGCAATTACCACATTAAACTCGGCGGAGAAAACCGCGATATCGCAGTGCTTTTTGTCGATATCCGCGGCTTCACGCCGATGTCGGAAAGCCTTGAACCTGAGCAGGTCGTTGATATCCTCAACAGCTATCTGAATCTCACAACGAATGCGATATTCAGCAACGGCGGAACGCTCGACAAGTTCATCGGAGACGCAACAATGGCTGTTTTCAACGCTCCGTTCGACCTTGACGACTATGTTTACAAAGCTGTTAAGACTGCTTGGGATATCGTCTGCGGCGGAAATGCCATTGAGAGTAAGTTCCAAGAGAAATATGGAAAATCGGTCGCATTCGGCGTTGGCGTAAACTGCGGTCCTGCTGTTGTCGGAAATATCGGCTGTGACTTCCGCATGGACTATACGGCGATAGGCGATACCGTCAACACCGCCGCGCGTCTTGAATCGAACGCAAAGCGCGGTCAGGTTCTTATCAGCGAGAATGTCTATTTGCAGGTAAAGGATCGGGTGACAGTTGAACCTATCGGCGAAATTCCGCTGAAAGGCAAATCCAAGGGCGTTTTCGTCTATTCCCTAACGGGTCTGAACGAAATTGCCGAAACGAAAACGGAGGAGCGGAAAGATGCAGAAACAGTGTAAATTTCTCATAATCCCCAAGCTTGACGAACTGTCGAAAAGCCTTGCTCTTGCGGAGAAATATGGCTTCGGCTTTGAATACAACGACTTTTTTATTCCCGATGTTATGGACGATGAAAAGCTCACCGATGAGATAGTGAGCAGGTACAAATCGCAGAAGATCCCCGAATACTGCACGATGCATGGTGCATTTTTCGATGTGCTTGTTTTCAGCAGTGATAAAAAGATCCGTAAAATTTCCGAAGAGCGCGTTATTGAAAGCCTTGATATCGCACGGAAAATCGGTGCGCGCGGCGTTGTTTTCCACACGAACCATAACCCCGACCTCACTTCCGAAAGCTATATCAAAAGCTGGCTCGATATCAACGAAAGCTTCTGGCGGAAGGTCCTGCCGCAATATCCTGACCTTGAGATCTATATGGAGAATATGTTCGACCGAACGCCCGATATGCTCTGCGGATTGGCGAAGCGGCTTGCGGATATGCCTAATTTCGGCGTATGCTTTGACTATGCTCATGCCGCTGTTTACGGCTCGGATATTGACGGCTGGATTAACTCGGTCGCACCTTATACAAAGCATATACATATTAATGATAATGACCTTGAAAATGATCTTCATCTTGCGGTCGGCTGCGGCAGGATAGACTGGGAGCATTTTAAGGTGTGTTTTGAACAAAAGCTTACCGCGGCGAAAACCGTGCTTATCGAAACTTCTTCAATAGAAAATCAGCGGCGCTCGGCGGAATTTTTGGCGAAGATTGGAGTTATATGACGCTTTAACGCGTTAGCATTGTGTGTCGGTGTTGTAGATTTTATCATCAATAGTTGCAAATATTAGATATATTTTTAACTTTGTTACAAAATTATTATTTAGCTATTGCAATGATTATATATGTATGATATAATACGAATAACAAATAAAAGGCAAAACCGATGAAAATCGGCGGCGCAAAGCACGAGCCTAAGCTTTGGAACATTCGGGAAGTATGGCGGTCGGGCTGCATTTGCAGGGGTTGACCCGATGATGCAGTTTCGGCTGCATACTTCTCTTTTATTTTTTGGAGGCGATAGAAAATGGGTGTAAAAAGCACTTTGGCAGCAATGTCATTAAAAGCAAAGGCAGTTGTGGTATGTGCCGCAGTCGCGGTGACCGGAGCTGCGGTGGGAATAGGCATCGCAATGACACGCGAAGAAGCTTACCGTGTTCTCAAAGTATTTGAGCTGACGGGCAGCGCAACTGTAGAAAGGGACGGCTCGGGCGAGCTAAACGCTTACACGGGAATGAACCTTGAAAGCGGAGATACGCTTACCGTCGGCGATGAAAGTACTATCAGAATTTCGCTCGATGATGATAAATATATCCTGCTCGACAGCGGAACGATACTTGAGCTGAATGCATCAGGAACAGCAGCCGACAGCAGAACTGCCATCGACCTAAAACAGGGTTCTATACTTAATGAGATAACGAATCCGCTCTCGGAAAAGTCTTCATACGAAGTCGCAACACCTAAGGCTACAATGGCAGTCCGGGGAACGAGCTTCATCGTTACTGTCGATAAGGACGATGATGGTGTTTATATGATAAACGAAAGCACACTTCAGGGCAAGGTCGAGATAGAGCTTATCGACAAAAAGGGCAACCGCACGGATCAAAAAGTGTTTGCCCCTGCAGGAGGCGGTGTTATGATCTGCACTGAGCCTGACGAAAACAGCGGAAACCCTGCCGAGATCGACGGAACATCAAAATTCGTTATCCCGAATGGAGAGGACGGCGGTTTTTATATTTCCAAAGACGGAGAAAACCCTGTAGTCGATATAAATTATGATAATATTTCCTCAGTAATAAAGAATACGGCTCTCCGTTCAAATGATGAAGGGATAATGCCTCTGAATGAGGATATCATTGAAAACCTGAGAGGAAAAGAGCCGCAGACGGAAAGCTCCGTTACAACGACCGTCACAACAACTCAGACAACGACAACAGCTGTTACGACCGTCCCCGAAACAACGGAAACCGAGGAGGAAACCACTATCACAGCCGCACCCGTAACAACGGTAACGACTGTTCCCGAAACAGAAGCGTATGTGCCGCAGACAAAGCCGACAACAACAGCCAAGACCACTGCACCGACAACGAAAAAGTCGGAGAAAAAGACAAAGAAGACCAAAAAGAAGACTGAAAAAACAACTGTCACGACCGAAGAAACCACCGAAACAACGACAGAAACAACGACAGAAACGACCACGGAAACAACAGAGGAAACCACCGAAACAACAACAGAAACCACGACCGTAACATCACCGCCGTATGTTCCGAGCTATATTCCGACAGGACCTACCCCCACGGTAACAACATCAAAGGAGCAAATGCCTGACACAGATCCGACGGAAACACCACCGACGGATACGCCACCTACGGAATTTCCACCTACGGAATTTCCACCTACGGAATTTCCACCTACGGAAACAGGTTCACCCTGATATAGGCTTATAATACCAAACACCAATAAAACACAGGAAAAAATCTGCGCCGAAATCCTATATATGCGAGATTATAGGCTTGATTTCCCCGAATTTTAAATGGTGTTTAGTATAAAAACGGACATTCCGCATCAAATATGATAGCGGAATGTCCGTTTTTTACAATATTTTTGAAACGGGGAGGGTCGGGTCGAAGCCGTCACTGTCCGTACCACGATCCTCGCCGATAAAGACGAAATCATCGGGCAGTTCGCGCGGCGTAAAGCCCGTGTACTGTTTGAAAACGCGGTTGAAGCTGCGTATCGTGCCAAAGCCTGCCGCAACTGCCGTTTCACCTGCGGACATATTGCCTTTGGAGAGCATTTTCACGGCTTCGCTCACTCGGACGATGTTGAGATACTCCGAAAAGGTCATTCCCGACATTCGGCGGAAATATTTTGAGAAATAAGGCTTGCTGAAGCACATTATCTCTGCCGCTTCGTCAAAGGTTATGTCGGCAAAGCGCTCGGAGATGAGCCGCAGAAGCTTTTTATATGCGCCGCTTCCCGAAGAAATCTCTGACGAAGATGTTTTTTCGTTTCGGAAAATTTCGGCGGTCAGAGCGAGCGCAAGTCCCGAGCATATCACCTCGTAATATTTTTCACCGTTGGATATCTCCTGTCTTATTTTTTCAAAAGCTTCGGAAACATCATATTTCCTTTCAAGCAAAGGGCAGACGGGCGCAAGCATCCCGAATTTGGCAGAGATGAGTTGTGAATCTATCTTCATAACGGAAATAACGCTGTCCGATTCGGCTTTGATGTAATGCACAGCTCCGCTTCGTATAAAAACGCAGTATCCTTCGGATAAGCCGTACAAATTGTTGTCCGTCATAACCTCGGCAGAGCCTTTTTCGGCGAAGATAAGCTCGCTTTCGATGTGCCAGTGCGGAAGATTCTGTAATCCCCCGTAGCGCTGGACGGACACCTGCGAACGTCCCGAGAGAACGCTTTGTTCATATTTTGCTATCATTTTTGTATCACCCAAGCTATATTATAGCATAAAGGTTAATAAATGTCCATAAACGGCGAATAAGCTTCTTGAAAAAATTTCTTCTGTAAGCTATAATAAAATTGATGACCTATACTAATTCTGAGCGGAGGAAAAGAAATGAAGAAATTATATTTTATCACGGGAAGTCAGGATCTTTACGGCGAGGAAACTCTTGCGCAGGCGGCTGAGGATTCGCAGGAAATGGCGGCATTTCTGAGCAAAAAGCTTGAAAATATCGCAGAGGTCGTTTTTCAGCCGGTTGTACGGAACAGCAGTGAAGCCGTAAGCGTTTGCACGAAAGCTTCGTCCGACAGCGACTGTATCGGCGTTATAATGTGGATGCACACGTTTTCACCTGCGAAAATGTGGATAACCGCACTTAAAGCGCTCCGCAAGCCGATGCTACACCTTCACACACAGCATAACGAAAGACTGCCTTATGACAGCATCGATATGGATTTTATGAATCTCAATCAGTCCGCACACGGTGACAGAGAATTCGGCTTTATCTGCACACGACTCGGCATAAAGCGTGAGGTCGTTTCGGGCTATTACAAGCACGGCGATGTTGTGGAAAAGATCCGCCGCTTTGCTCAGGCTGCCGCCGCTGTTGATTTCGGCAGGGGAATGAGAGTTGCGATGTTCGGCAACAATATGCGTGACGTTGCGGTTACGGACGGCGACAGAGTTGAGAGCGAGATAAAGTACGGCTGGAACGTCAACTACTACGGCATCGGCGACCTTTGCAGCATCATCTCCGAAGTGACCGATGAAGAAGTCGATGCAAAGATGGCTGAATATGCCGAGAAGTACGAAATGAACACCGACAACATTTCCGCAGTAAGAGTTCAGGCGAAGTACGAAGCCGCTCTTGACAGGTTCCTCGAAAGAGAAAATATCTCCGCATTCACCGATACATTCCAGGATCTCAACGGACTTGAACAGCTCCCCGGAATTGCCGCACAGAATATTATGGCAAAGGGTGTTGGCTTCGGTCCTGAGGGCGACTACAAAACAGCCGCTCTTGCCGCAGTTCTCTGCAAAATGGCAGAGGGAAGAAACGGCGCAACGGGATTCCTCGAGGACTATACATACGATCTCCCCGAGGGTGAGGAAACCGAGCTTGCCTCACATATGCTCGAAGTTTCGCCGGTGTTCGCAGCTGAAAAGCCGAGGATAGAAGTTCATCCCCTCGGCATCGGCGGAAAGGCTGACCCCGCACGTCTTGTTTTTGAGGGAACAACGGGCGAGGGCATCGCAGTTTCAATGATAGATATGGGTGACCGCTTCAGACTTGTCTGCGCAGAGATAACCCTCGTAAAGCAGCCTGAGCCAATGCCGAAGCTCCCCGTTGCAAGAGTAATGTGGAAGCTTAAACCCGACTTTGCGACAGGCTCGGCGGCTTGGATATACGCAGGCGGCGCACATCACGCTGTTGTTTCGACTGCACTCACGGCTGACGATATTCGTCTGTTCGCAAAGATGACCGACACGGAGCTTGTTGTGATCGATGATAAAACAGAGCTCAACGCATTTGAACAGCAGCTTGAAATGCTGGACGCTGTTGCTGCTTTGAAAAAATAATTTGGAGAAAAAATTATGAGATACGAAAAAATTTACCTTGAAGACTATTTTCCAAACCTGCCGAAAGCCAAAACGAAAACGCGGGTAACGCTTTATATTCCAGATGTATGGAAAGAGGTCGATGCCGAGCAGACATTTCCCTGCACGGTTATATGCCCCGGCGGAAGCTACTGGTGGTGTTCGGAGCGCGAGGCTGAACCCGTTGCGCTTCGAATGGTCGGAAACGGAATTGCCGCCGCTGTTGTGAACTATGCCTGCGAATATCAGCATTATCCCTTACAGCTGCTTGAAATTCTTGCGGCGATAACTTATATGCGCAGAAACAGCGTCGAATTTCACATTGACCCCGAAAAGATAGCGGTAATGGGTTTCTCCGCAGGCGGTCACGCGGCTTGCACAGCAGGACTTTTTTGGCAGGAAAAGCATGCGGAAGAAACACTTGGCATTGAACATGGTGAGGACAAGCCGAACGGAATGATACTTTGCTACCCCGTTATAACTTCGGGAGAATACACGCACGAGGGCAGTATGAAATGCCTGCTCGGTGACGACCCCGACCCGAAGCTGCTCGAAAAAATGTCACTTGAAGATCAGGTCACGGACGATGCTCCGCAGGCGTTTATATGGCATACGAGCGAGGACGGTCTTGTTCCGCTCGAAAACTCGCTTTTCCTTGCAGAAGCACTTCACAAAAAGGGCAAGAACGTTGAAATGCACATCTATCCCAAGGGCGGTCACGGCTTGTCACTCTGCGATGATACCGTGAGCAAAAAAGCCGACCTTTCGGACGATGTTAAATACTGCTCGGAATGGATAGGACATTGCATAAGATGGATAAAGGAGATTCTCTGATATGATTTCACTTGATAAAACAAGCCTTGGCATTGAGCTTGGCTCGACCCGAATCAAGGCAGTTCTCACAGACGAAAACCACGCCCCCGCTGCATCGGGCAGCTATGATTGGGAGAACAAGCTTGAAAACGGCTACTGGACATATTCGCTTGACGATATACACAACGGCGTAAGAAGCTGCTTCGCTTCACTCGCCGAGGATGTGAAAAACAAGCACGGCATAACGCTCACGCACGTCGGAGCAATGGGAATTTCGGCGATGATGCACGGCTATATGGCTTTCGATGAAAACGACAGGCTGCTCGTTCCGTTCAGAACTTGGCGAAACACCACCACAAAGCAGGCGGCAGAGGAATTGAGCGAAGCGCTCGGCTTCAATATTCCCCAGCGCTGGAGCATAGCGCATCTTTATCAGGCTGTACTGAACGGCGAAGCGCACGTTCCGCAGACAGCGCACATAACAACTCTCGCCGGTTACATAAATTATCTTCTCACGGGTGAAAGAGCGGTCGGTATCGGTGAAGCATCGGGAATTTTCCCCGTCAGCAGGACGGATTACAATGCCGAGATGCTCAAAACTGCCGAAGAAAAGCTTTCCTCGCACGGATTTGACAAAAAGCTTGCGGAGGTTCTTCCCCCTGTGAAAATTGCAGGTGAAAAGGGTGCATTTCTCACCGAAAGCGGCGCAAAATTCCTCGACCCGACGGGTACATTCAAGGCAGGAGTTCCCGTTTGCCCTCCCGAGGGTGACGCAGGAACGGGAATGGTCGCAGCGAACGCTGTACGTTCGGGAACGGGCAATGTTTCAGCAGGAACTTCGGTATTCTCAATGCTCGTTCTGGAAAAAGACCTCAAAAAAGCTTATCCTGAGATCGATATGGTAACAACGCCCGACGGCGCACCTGCTGCAATGGTGCATTGCAACAACTGCTGCTCCGAACTGGACGCTTGGGTGAAGCTTTTCGGCGAATTTGCAGAACTTACGGGGAACAAGCTTGACAAGTCGGCACTTTATGAAACGCTTTATAAAAATGCAATGACAGGCGATGCCGACTGCGGCGGAGTTACGGCGTTCAACTATCTTTCGGGCGAGCCCGTAACAGGCGCAGAGGACGGCAGACCAATGTATTTCCGCCAGCCGAACGGCAGTATGGATCTTGCTAACTTTTTCAGAGCTCAGCTTTATTCGGCGTTCGCTTCGCTTAAAATAGGTATGGATATCCTCTTTGAAAAGGAAAATGCCAAGGCTCGGCAGTTCACGGGTCACGGCGGCATTTTCAAGGTAAAGGGTGCGGCACAGCAAGTCCTTGCTGACGCTCTGAACACCCCCGTTTCCGTGATGACAACGGCAGGCGAGGGCGGCGCATGGGGAATGGCTCTGCTCGCTTCTTATATGATGAACGGCGGAGGAAAAGCTCTCCCCGACTGGCTCGACAGCGAGGTCTTTGCAGGAATGGAAAAGCTCACGCTCACGCCGAATGAGGACGGCACAAACGGTTTCAATGAATTTATAAAGAGATACAAAGCGGCTCTCGGCGCAGAAGATATTCTCGGAAAAATTTGAAAGGACAGATAAAAATGCTTGAAAAATTAAAGCAGGAAGTGCTTGAAGCGAATCTTATGCTCCCGAAATACGGACTTGTAACATTTACTTGGGGCAACGTTTCGGCAGTTGACAGAGAAAGCGGAATGATAGTTATAAAGCCCTCGGGCGTTGAATATGACACTATGACGGCTGATGATATGGTCGTTGTGGAGCTTGCAACGGGAAAGGTAGCAGAGGGAAAATACAAGCCGTCGAGCGACACTCCGACGCATCTTGAGCTTTACCGTGCTTATGAAAATATCGGCGGCATCGTTCACACTCACAGCCGCTGGGCAACCTCGTTCGCACAGGCAGGAACGGGCATTATGCCGATGGGAACAACACAGGGTGACTATTTCTACGGCGAAATTCCCTGCACAAGAGCAATGACCCCCGAGGAGATCGGCGGCGAGTACGAAAAGGAAACGGGAACGGTCATAATCGAAGCTTTCAAGGGCATTGATCCTATGACGATACCTGCCGTTCTTGTGAAGAACCACGGACCGTTCGCTTGGGGCAAGGACGCAAAGGAAGCCGTTCACAACGCAGTCGTACTTGAAGAAGTCGCATTTATGAATTATCACGCAATGTCGATAAATCCGCAGGCAGGACGTATGCCGCAGGAGCTTCTCGACAAGCACTATCTCCGCAAGCACGGTGCAAATGCTTATTATGGTCAAAATTGACCAAGTCAGAACTGACAATGAGGAAAACGATATGAATTTCTGCGATACATATTCAAACAGAACGCTTTTCTGCGATAACTGGGAGTTTTTCAAAGCTCCGTTCGGCTCGGACTATTCCGAAAGCTTCAATTTCAAACGCGTAGATGTTCCGCACGACTGGCTCATCTACGATACGAATAATTTGTATGAAACTTCAACGGGCTGGTACAGAAAGAATTTTTCTTACACTAAAAAAGACGGCGTTCGCACATATATCCGCTTTGACGGCGTTTATACAGACAGCAAAGTCTATGTCAACGGTACGCTTGCAGGCGAATGGAAATACGGCTATTCCGCATTTCAGTTCGACATAACCGACCTTGTGAAGAACGGCGAAAATGCTGTGACCGTCCGTGTAGATCACCGTTCGCCGAATTCAAGGTGGTATTCGGGAGCAGGTATATTCCGCAGGGTATGGCTCTGCGAAAGCTCCGAGATACGCTTCGGAAATGACGGCATTTACATCTCCGCAAAGCCTAAAAACAACGCTTGGGAGGTTGAAGTAACCTCCGAGATCGTCCGTGAAAAGAGCGTTCCGATAGCAGGCGTAAGGGTGAGAAGCACTATCCTTGACGACGGCGGAAACAGCGTTGCAAGCTATGAAAGCGATGCCTGCGCAGTTGATATTTCCTGCATACCCGAGGCAGTGAGAGCGGACGGCTCGGCTTATTCGCTCACAACTCAGAGAATGACGGTCGAAGCACCGAAGCTTTGGGACATTGACGAGCCTTACCTTTACACAATGGTTTCGGAAATTATCGTAAACGGTGATATAGTTCAGTGTGTAAGTCAGCGTTTCGGCTTGCGAACGATAGAATTCACGACCGATAAAGGCTTCTTCCTCAACGGAAAGCATATAAAGCTTCACGGTTCCTGCGAGCATCACGACAACGGCTGTCTTGGTGCGGTGTTCAACAAAGCGGCACTCCGCAGACGTTTTGCAAAGCTCCGTGAAATGGGCGTGAATGCGATAAGAACCTCGCACAATATGCCTGCGGAAGAATTTATGGAGCTTGCCGATGAAACGGGTATGCTTGTTCTTTCCGAGGGCTTCGATATGTGGGAGCGTTCAAAGACCGACTATGACTATGCGAGATTTTTCGATGAATGGGTAGAAAAGGACGTAGCTTCGTGGGTTCGCCGTGACAGAAACAGACCGTCTGTAATAGGCTGGAGCATCGGAAACGAGATCTTCGATACCCACGCTGACGAGAGAGGTCAGGAAGTAACTGCTTGGCTCAAAAGGCTCGTTAAGCTGCACGACCCGAACGGCAACGGCTATGTAACGTTCGGCTCAAACTATATGCAGTGGGAAAACGGTCAGAAGTGCGGCGACATTTTAAAGCTTGTCGGCTACAATTACGGTGAAAGACTTTACGCCGACCACCACAAGGCTCACCCCGATTGGGCAATATACGGCAGTGAAACGGCTTCGGTCGTACAGAGCCGCGGGATTTACCATTTCCCGCTTTCGCAGACAGTTCTTGCCGATGATGATGAGCAGTGCTCTTCGCTCGGAAACAGTTGCACGGGCTGGGGCGCAAAGAACACCGAGGAATGTATCATAAAGGACCGTGACGCTGAATACTGCGCAGGTCAGTTTATATGGACTGGTTTTGACTACATCGGCGAACCAACGCCTTACAGCACGAAGAATTCCTACTTCGGTCAGTATGATACGGCAGGCTTCCCAAAGGACAGCGCATACGTTTTCCGCGCCGAATGGACGGACTGTAAAAAGTCGCCGTTTGTGCATATTTTTCCGTACTGGGACTTCAATGACGGTATGCCGATAGATGTTAGAGTTTGTTCAAATGCGCCGAAGGTCGGGCTTTTCTATAACGGAACTTCGCTCGGCGTGACCGAAATAGATCATCTGCACGGACAAAAGCTCACCGCCGATCACATTATTCCTTATGCAAAGGGCGAGCTTAAAGCGGTCGCTTATGATGAAAACGGAAACATAATCGCAGAGGACGTTCAGCGTTCGTTCGGTGATGCCGCAAGACTTGAAATTTCCGCAGATAAGAACGAACTTAAAGCTGACGGCTGTGACCTTATCTATCTTGAAATTTCTGCTTTCGATAAAGACGGAAGCTTCTGCGCAAATGCGAATAACCGTGTGAATGTCCGTGTCGAGGGCGCGGCAAGGCTTATGGGTCTTGACAACGGCGACAGCACAGACTATGACCAGTACAAAGGAACTTCACGCCGACTTTTCTCGGGCAAAATGCTCGCGGTCATCGGCTCGACTGACAAGGCAGGGGAGATAAAGGTAACGATAAGCTCGCCTGAACTTCCCGAAAGCGTTATCATATTGAAGTCGGTCGAGGCTGAATACGATAACGGCGTTTCTTCAATAGAAAATGTTTCGTTCGCCGAAACAGAGTGCGGAAAAACGGACGAGATACCCGTAAGAAAGCTTGAACTTTGCGCCGAGAGCCTCGAATTTTCCGAGAAAAAGCGCGAGATTACCGTTAATGTCAAGGCTTACCCCGAAAATTCCGATTATGCGGACGATATCGAGTTCAAGGTGACGAACGAAACGGGGATACCGACAAATATTGCCGACTGTACCGACAACAAGGACGGTACTGTTACACTCAAAGCCAAGGGTGACGGCTGTTTCTATCTCCGTGCGATGTGCAAAAACGGAACAGAGCGCATACACATTCTTTCCGTACTGAAATTTACGGCGGACGGACTTGGCGATGCTCTCACTTCACCGTACAGCTTTGTTCACGGCGGACTTTACACAAGAGCGAGCGAAAATATTTGCAGCGGCGTGAACAAGGGCGTTGGCTTCGCATCTGGCGGAGTTTCCTCATGGGCGGCGTTCGACAATGTTGACTTCGGCTCGGCAGGCTCGGACGAAGTGACCGTTTCGATATGGGCGAACACACTTGACCCTGTTAATATTCGCTTCTATGACGGCATACCGAACGAGGGTGGAAAGCTCCTCGGCAGCTTCACATATCACAAGCAGCCCGAGTGGATGATATTCAAGGACGAGACTTACAAGCTCCCCGAACGGCTCAAAGGCATACATACCTTCTGCGTTGAAACGGACGGCGGCTATCAGATGAGCGGCTTCAGATTTGAAAAGCCGAACCGTGAATTCGGCGTGAATTATGCGGCAGATTCCGAACATATCTACGGCGACCGCTTCACAGCCGAGGAAAAAGCCGTTACGAATATCGGAAACAACGTTCTGCTCGACTTCGGCGAGTTCGATTTTGCCGACGAAAAACCGACAAAACTTGTCATAAGCGGAAGATCACCGCTGCCGCTCAACAGTATTCACCTTATCACGAACGGCGAAAACGGCGAGAACCGTACCCTCTGCGAATTTAAAACTGACGACAGCGAAAATTATTCCGAAAGGTCATTCGATATCAGCGGCATAAACGGAAAGCAGACCGTATCGTTTGCATTTCTCCCCGGCAGCAGCTTTGACTTTGAATATTTCCGCTTTGAAAAATAAGGAGACAAAACAATGCTTAAGTTTAAGAATACAGACGTTACCGAAGCACATCTTCTCCCGGGACTTTTCAAGGAGCGCTCCGATGTCAACAGAGCGTATCTTATGGAACTCAAAAATGAGGATCTTTTGCAGAACTTCTACCTTGAAGCCTGCATACGCACGGACAGAGATGTGACTGAAATGCACCTCGGCTGGGAATCTCCGACCTGCCAGCTCCGCGGACATTTCCTCGGACATTGGCTCTCCGCTGCTTCAATGCTCATCGCACAGAACGGCGACCGTGAGCTTAAAGCAAAGCTTGACAACATCATCGATGAACTCGAACGCTGCCAGAAGCTCAACGGCGGCAGGTGGGTAGGCTCTATCCCCGAAAAATATTTTGAGATGCTTGAAAAGAATTACTACGTCTGGTCACCGCAGTATACAATGCATAAAACTCTCCTCGGACTTTACCACAGCGCAATGTATGCGAAGAATGAAAAGGCGCTTGAAATTCTCAGCAACGCTGCCGACTGGTATATCGAGTGGACGGAGAAAATGGAAAAAGTCAACCCACACGCTGTTTACAGCGGCGAAGAGGGCGGTATGCTCGAGGTCTGGGCAGGCTTGTATGAATACACCCACGACGAAAGATATTTCACCCTTGCACAGCGTTACTCGTACCCGTCTATCTTCAAAAAGCTCACAGACGGCGGCGACCCGCTTTCAAACTGCCACGCAAACGCAAGTGTTCCGTGGGCGCAGGGCGCAGCTAAAATGTATGAGATCACAGAGGATTCAAAGTGGCTCGAGATAGTGAAGAAGTTCTGGAAGTGTGCAGTTTACGACAGAGAATCATTCTGCACGGGCGGTCAGAATTCGGGCGAATTCTGGATACCTCCGCACAGGCTTGGAATGTTCATCGGCGAAAGAACGCAGGAGTTCTGCACGGTCTACAATATGGTTCGCCTTGCCGATTACCTCTACCGCTTCACGGGAGAAAGCGAGTACCTCGACTATATAGAGAAGAACCTTTACAATGGCTTCCTTGCACAGCAGAACAAATTCACGGGTATGCCTGCTTACTTTCTACCGATGAAGTCGGGCAGCGTGAAGAAGTGGGGAAGCAAGACCCACGATTTCTGGTGCTGCCATGGCACAACGGTTCAGGCACACACCATTTACCCAATGCTCTGCTGGTATGAGGACACTGAAAACGACCGCCTTGTTGTCGGTCAGTACATCAATTCCGAATACAAGCGCAGCGAAAATGTCACCGTTACACAGAACGTCGATATGAAGTATTACAACGACGGTGCTTCGTTCGATGAACACGACAACAGCAGAATGTCAAGATGGTATTTAAAGCTTAATGTAAACGCAAAGACACCCGAGAAGTTCACTCTCTCGCTCCGTGTTCCGAGCTGGACGGTCGGCGAACCCGAGGTATGCATCAACGGTGAAAAGTTTGACGGCAAGGCTGAAAACGGCTATATCAGCATCGAACGCACTTGGGAAAATGATACGATAAATCTTCACTTCCCCGCAGCGCTCACAATGTCCTCGCTTCCCGATATGCCTCAGCTCACAGCATTTTCCGAAGGCCCTATCGTCCTCGCAGGACTTTGCTCTTCCGACAAGGGCATCACAATGGAAAACGATGACCCCGAAAGCGCACTTGCTTACACTATCGAGCATACCTACAGCACTTTCCCATGGCAGCAGAGCGTTTACCGCACTGTAAATCAGCCCGAAAATTTTGACCTTGTTCCGCTTTATGATGTTACAGACGAGCCTTACACGGTTTATTTCACAAAGAGATAAAGCATTTTAATAAAAAATCCGCATTTCAGTCAACCGGGACTTGAAATGCGGATATTTTTGTTGTATAATCAAATTTTACGTTTTATACTAATTCCAAACCGTTCTATAGACAAAGACGAC
>OHQF01001007.1_pt1 | contig 15729 bp, 11 predicted proteins | sample 1578001 | NCBI WGS metagenome assembly OHQF01 (sample SAMEA3879538, study PRJEB24766) | human gut metagenome | biome: human-associated habitat; feature: feces | place: USA | collected 1985/1987 | reverse complement strand
AAAACAGCTTCATATTTCCATCCTTCCTCTTGTTTTGAACGGAGAACCGTTTTCATAAGCAGTGCACACTGCCGGAACGGCCTTTTTGCCCATATCCATTCGGTGCGCTCTGCTTACGAAAACGCTTCCAACCGAGCACAAAACACCTGCTCTTCCGAAAACGTTGCCCCAAACGGCCCCTTTATGTAGAAATAGACTGAATTTTTGATGCTTCAGATACACCTTGATAAAAATGTGCATTTTTTGAGTGTTAGATTTCCATTTTACCACGTTCTCGGCGAAAGAGCAATCATTTCCGGAAGAAATTGGAATGCGGAAGTTCCAGCCATGGAGCGGGATTTTGGTGCATGAAAGCCGGCATCCTGCGTCTCTCACAGCGCAGCGCGCGCAGCCATCATGCAGCCGCTGCGGCGGCAAAACGGATGGGGGGGGGGACACCTTGCGCCGGATAAAAAAATGCCGTGGATCCTTTGCAGGATGCACGGCAGATCCGCTATGAAACAGGATGGGCCTTACGGTTCGTTTTTCCGGGCAAGGTCCTTGGTGTACAGGGCACGGGTGGCGTTGAGCACAGCCAGCACCATCACGCCCACATCCGCGCCGATGGCCAGCCACATATTGGCGATGCCCATGGCGCCCAGCACCAGGCACACCGCCTTCACCGCCAGGGCGAAGACGATGTTCTGACGGACGATGGACAGGGTCTTGCGGGCGATGCGCACCAGCTCCGGCAGGCATTTTTTCTGCTCCTCCATGCCATGGTCCTGAAGCTCCACAAAAATGTTGTCGTCCCCGAAGATATCCTTCAGCGCCAGGAGGGCTTCCTCCGCCTTTTCAGGCTGGTCATTGAGCAGCCATTCGTTCAGCGGCCCGGCAAGACACGCCGTACAGCAAATAAGGCCTTCATGGAATTCCCGCAGGGTTTCCATGTCCACGCGGGGCTTGTAATAAAAACCTTCCAGATGGGACCGGGATACCAGCTTGACCAGGTTCTGCCAGCCGGTTTCATTTTCCGCCAGCAAAAGCAGGTGCGTATATTTGCGGCGCCCGGGAAGCTGTTTTTTCACGCCGATGGGCGTGGGGGAAAGGTACACCTCGCAGCCGAAGATGGGCTTCACCTCCTGCTTCTGCGGTCCTTCCGGATGTTCCTTGTTCCAGGCGGCCACGGATTTGTTAAGGCTGTTCGCCTCCATGACCAGCTCAATGGCTCCGAAGAGGTTGCCGTGGTCCGTGATGGCTACGGCCGGCATTCCCATGCGGGAACATTCGGCAATGAGGTCCTTGATATGGACTGCGCCGTCCAGCAGAGAGTATTCCGTGTGATTGTGAAGATGTACGAAGGAACCGGGCATGAATGAAACCTGTAGGCAGTGAATAAGGAGAATCAGGAGTTAACGGGGCATTCAGCCTTCATGGCTTCCACGCATTCCCGGATGAGGTCCGGCCCGCGGTAAATGAACCCTGTGTAGAGTTGCACCAGGCTGGCCCCGACCTTGATTTTCGCGACGGCGTCCGCGCCGCTCATGATGCCGCCTACGCCAATGATCGGGATGCGCCCCTTCAATTCGGAGGCGAACGCTCCAATGACTTCCGTAGACCGCGCCGTCAACGGCGCGCCGGACAGGCCGCCGGCTTCTTCACGGCGCGGGCTGGCTTCCACCCCGGCCCGGGAAAGCGTGGTGTTCGTGGCAATGAGGCCGTCCAGGCCTTCATCCAGGAAAACGCGGCTGAGTTCCGCAATTTGCTCATCCGTCACATCCGGCGCCACCTTCATGAAAATGGGCACATTGCGTCCGGTTTCCACAGCCAGGTTGGACTGCTCCGATTTCAGGGATGCCAGCAGGCGCGCGGCGGGTTCGGCCGCCTGAAGGTCGCGCAGTCCGGGCGTGTTGGGAGAAGAGAAGTTGATGGCAATGTAATCCGCCACGGGCCATGCCGCACGCAGGCAGGTCAGGTAGTCCTGGGCCGCATCTTCATTGGGCGTCACCTTGTTTTTTCCGATGTTAACTCCCAGGACGCCATGAAAACGGGTGGCGGAGCGGATGTTCTCCACTCCGGCGGCAATGCCTTCATTGTTGAATCCCATCCGGTTGATAATGGCCTGCTGGGGAATCAGGCGGAACAGGCGGGGTTTGTCATTGCCCGGCTGCGGCCGCGGCGTCAGCGTGCCTACTTCCACAAAGCCGAACCCGGCCTGGCCGAAGGCGTTCACCGTATCCGCCTCCTTGTCCATTCCGGCGGCGAGACCCACACGGTTGGGGAATTTCATCCCCAGGATTTCCACGGGGTCGGAAGGAACCTCCCCCATCAGAAGGGGCAGTACGCGCATCTTTTCTGCCAGGCGCAGCCCCCACAAGGTCACTTTGTGGGCGGTTTCCGGATTCATCTGGAACAGTACACTTTTAGCGGCGGAATATAAGGCGGGTGACACGATGCGGGGAGTGTATCACACCCTCCTTTAGGGTCAAGAATGGGAAGCGTCTTGCCGGGATGATTTTATCCGGTACAATTCCCTGCCATGAACAGGAAGGAACGCCTCTCATCCTGCCGGCTATACGGCATCGCGGATATGGGATATACCGCTGAACATCAATTAATCTCCGTTACGGAAAAATTGCTGGCGGGCGGTCTGGGCATCCTCCAGCTCAGGGCGAAAAACCATGATCCGGAACATATCGCGCGCATGGGTAGCCGGCTTGCCCCGCTGTGCCGCGAATACGGCTGTCTTTTCATCATCAACGACTATCCTGAAATTGCCCTGGGCACAGGGGCGGACGGCGTCCATCTGGGCCAGGACGACGGGGAACTGGCTCCCGTGCGGGCCATGCTGGGGGCGAACGCCATCATCGGGCGTTCCACGCACAGCCCGGAACAGGCTCTGGGCGCGTTCCGGGAGCGGGCGGACTACATCGGATTCGGCCCCTTGTTTCCCACGGGCACCAAGCCGGGAAGGCCGGCGATCGGCCTGGAAGACATTGCAGGCGTGCGGCGGCAATTGCCGGAAGAGTTTCCCGTCTTCTGCATCGGAGGCATTAATGGAAACACGCTGCCCTCCGTTCTGGAGGCGGGAGCAAGCAGGGTCGTCATCGTTTCCTGGCTGCTTACACACCCGGATATAACGGAAACGGTCGCGGCGCTTAGAAAAAGACTGGGAGAAGCGTGAGGAAAGACGCGCCTTCCCGGGTATTGCATTCCACTTCCGCGGTTACCCCTGTCTTTCCTCTACCTCCGGAGAAAGAGCCGGACGGGAAATCAGCAGGACCGCCGTATCTACAATCATTTGCAGGATGCGGTCCTGATCCTTCATCCACGGCTCCTTGTCATGAAGTTCCAGCCGTGTGACGTATTTCCCCAGCGTGGCATGGAAAATGGAACTCATGATATGTATGTGCCAGGATATGGAAAGCTCATCGTCCCATGGGCAGAATCGGCGAACCCTCAACGTCATCTCCCGGATGAGCGGAGCATAGAATTCATCGTAAATCTTCCTTCCCAGGTATTCCGGTTCCTGGGGCAGCCGCCACAGCAGGCGCGCGTGATCCGGACCGCCCAGATTTTTATCCAGCAGCAAACGGAAAGCGGGCTCAATGAAGGCACGGGCATACGCCCTGAGGGACGGATGAAGGTCCGCTTCTTTCAGCATTTTCATGCGCTCCTCCATCAGGGGTTCCGCATATTGCCTGAAAACGGCCAGGTACAGTCCTTCCTTGTTTTCAAAGTAGTAAACAATGGAGGCCAGATTCACCCCTGCTTCAGAGGCAATCGCCCTCATGGTCACTCCGTCAAATCCCCTGAGGGCAAAAAGTTTCTGCGCGGCACGGAGAATTTTACCGCTGGTTTCCGCAGAGCGGTCCGACTGGGATTTGCGGATGGAAGCCATCGTTTCAAAAGATCAAACGGTGCTGCCGCTTAGCGGGAGGAACGGCTTGAACCAGCGGCTTTCACCAACTGTTCCATGTCCTGGGAAGACTGGATGGGCTTGCCGTCCTTATCCACCAGAATCATCGTAGGGATGCCGCGCGGAGCCACCTTCTTGGCAAGCTCCGTCAAATCCTGCCTCAGCAGGATGGGCCAGGGCATGTTGTTGGCGGCGGCCCATTTCTGGGCGGCTTCCAGGTTCTGGTCCAGATTGCACATGATCACTTCCACATCCGGGTTGTCCTTCACCGCCTTGTTGTAGGCCTCCACGCTGTGGGGCGCATTCCGGCAGCACGGGCCGCACCAGCTTGCGCTGAAATACAGGATGAAATGCCCGGGATTCAGCTTCCCGTCCTTCTTTTCAAGCTTGCCGTTTTCCAGCATGTAGGTTTTCCCCTTCATTTCCTCCGCCACGGGGCCGGACGGCACGGAGGACCATTCCGCAACAGGCTTGCCTATCACTTCCTTGTGTTCCTCCAGCCACGCGCGGTCTTCCTCGGAAAGCTTTTCCAACGGCATGGTGATGGGCTTTTTGGCCGTAGTTACCAGCTTGACGGTCTTCATGTTCAAGGCAATAGGACGTGCCTCCACCGTACTGCCCGTGCTTTTATTCGTCCAAATGCGGAGGGACGGATCCTCCGACGCTCCGGGAGCGTCCGCAAAACAGAAGGAGGAACCCGCTACGAATGCGGACACCAGCAGAATACGCCAGGGGGAAAATTTCATGCGCATAACGCTGATATACTACTTCTTACCTTCCATGTCGAGAAGCTGATTCCAAAATCTGCCTTGCCTGCGCGTGCCCAGGATCGCGGCGCAGGGCTTCCGCGGCGGCGGCGGCGGCGTCACGGTACCGTCCGTTGCGGTAAAGCATCACCGCCAGCGTGAACGGAATATCCGCATTCTCCTTGTCCAGGGAGGAACAGTTTTCCAGGTCCTGAAGAGCCTGTTCCAGCCGTCCCACCTTTTCATTCAGCAGGGCGCGGTTGAACAGGGCACGGATGAAGGAGGGTTCTATTTTCAGAGCTTCATTAAAGGATTCCAGCGCGCCCGGCTCATCGTTGTTTTCAATCTGGCCCAGGCCCAGCAGATACCACAGATTGGCATCCTTCGGAGCCAGCCGCACGGCCTCCCTCATCTGGTCCACCGCCTCCCCGCTGCGGCCCTGGGAGGCCAGGAAAACGGCATAATCCCGGTGCACCACGGAAGAGGTGGCATCCCATTTCAAAGCCTTGGCAAACCACTGTTCTGCCGCCTTCGCATCCTTGCGGCTGATGGCTATCTGGGCCAGCTTCATCGCCCCGGACGGCTGGTCCGCCTGGTGCAGGGCGGCGGCGGTCAGCTCCTTCATGCCGGGGCTGTCCGGCGGCAGGGAATCCCGGAGGGCCCACTCCGCCTGCAGGCGCACTACCTTGAAGGGATCATTGAGCAGTTTGCCCGCGGCGGGATTGCCCGCACGGCCCATCACCTTGGCGGCGGCGGCGCGCGTCAGGGAGTCCGGATCCTTGACCGCCGCTGCAGCCAGCTCCTGAACGGCAGGTTCATGCGCCCAGGCATCCATCAGATCCAGCAGCGTCGCGCGCCATGCGCCCACTTCCTCCCGCTTGAAGCATTCCATCAGGAGGGGCAGCACATCCTCCCGCCCTTCATAGGCACGCTGCACGGCCCGGGTGCGGTCCCTGTACTGCGCCATCTTGGGCTTGGCCCCGTAATATTTTTCCACCGCTTGCGCGGCCCATTCATTACTCTTTTCCCGGTGGCACATGGTACAGGCATTCGGAATGCCCAGCTCCACGCTCAGGAGGGGATCGGGAGAATTGAAGGAATGGTCCCTGCGCGGATCGCGGGCCATGTACAGGCTTTCCGGCATGTGGCATTCCACACAGCGGGCGCCCATGCTGGACTGCGGACACGGCGTATGCCTGGCCATGTCAATGACGGGGGCTTTTACGCCGTTTACCGCCTCCCCGGTGCCGTGGCACCGCAGGCAGAGCGTGTTATCCTCCTGCGGAAGCTTCAGCGTTCCCGTATGCGGGTCATGGCAGTCCAGGCAGGTGACGCCCGCCTTGCCCATGCGGCTCAGGCGCAGCCCGGTTTCGCAATAATCCTCATCCCTCTGCATGCCGTTGGGCCAGAAAACGCCGGGCTGTACGGGAAGCACGAGCTGGAAATGGTTGTCAAAACGGTCGCCAACGGCAAAATCGTGATCGAATTCATCCCGCCGGGCATGGCAGGACGCGCAGTTGTCGTGAATTTGCTCCGGCGTCAGCTTGTTTTTGGTGGAAATCATGCATCCCGTTCCCGCCTCCGGCTTATCCAGCAAGGGGCCGTGGCACTGGATGCAGGTCACGCCGGGTTCTGTCCAGGTGGAGGCATAGCGGTCCTTGACCGGATCATAATTTTTATGGAACAGGGACATGTGGCACCACGCGCACTGCGTGTTCCAGTTCATGCCGCGGCCCGTCCAGTGCCCCCAGTCCCCTGGTTGCCGGGCATCCTTGCCAAAGATATCAAACCATTCCTTGCGGTTCACGTCCCACGCGGCGCTCAGGGTATGATAACCGCCGTCCTTGGCGGGAACCAGGTACTGCACCAGGGGGATTCTCCCCGTGGCCCAGTCCGCGCGCCAGGAGGTTGAGGACTGGCCGTCATGCACCATGCGCCCCTCTGCATTTGTGGAGAATTGAAGAATGCTGCCGTGGGCGTTCAGCTTCATGTTATGGAACGCCTCAGATTCCCACTGGTCCCCCAGCTTGCGGAACGCCCAGGCGTGATCCGATCCGGCCCACTGCCGGAATTCCTTTTCATGGCAAGCCCCGCACTGCATGGAGATGGGAACTTCATTCTGGTCCCAGTGCTCGCTGCCGCCTGAGAAAACGGCCGGCTGGGCCTCCGCGCCGGAACGCCGGTCCATCCATGCCTTCATCATCGTGCCTACCCCGATCAGCGCCCCAAGAACAACAAGGAGAACAACCCACTTTTTCATGGAGGGGCGTTTCATGGAAGCATCGGCGGACTCAGGTTGGGACATGACGGAAAATATTCTGCCATATCATACGCGCTCCACCAAGGAACTTTTGCACAAAGCAACGCGGTTCCGGCGCATTCCCGCCTGAGTCCCGCGGATTATTCCTCTTCTTCCAAAGCTTCCTCCCGCATCAGTGGAGTAATCCGGGTTACGGTGCAGCGTTCCACACCGCCGTTCTCCGTCCGGGTCACCTTGAATTCCAGGCCGCGGTAGCCCACAGTGTCCCCTTCCTCCGCCGGAGCTTCCAGCAGATTGAGAATCAGGCCGCCCACAGTATCGATTTCCTCACTCTGCAAGTCCATGTCCATGGCTTCCCCCAGCTCCTCAATACGGGCGAGTCCGGACACGTCGCAGGAGAAGCCCACTGCGTCCCGCGGCAGGTCTGTCAATACTCTGATGCGGCCGCGGTCCCAGCCCATCACCTCGGAAAACACGTCCGTCAGGGTCAGCAGGCCGGAGGTTCCCCCATGCTCGTCCAGAATGATGGCAAGGCGCACATTGTCCTTCCTCATGATCTCCACCACGTTGTCAAACTTCACCGTCTTGGGCACCTTGGGAATGGCGTGGATGTATTCGGACGTCAGGGCCTTCCCGCGCAGCATGATGCGGAACAGGTCACGGGCATGCACCATGCCCACCACGTGGTCCAGGTCCCCGCGGTAGACAGGGTAGCGGGTACGGCGGGTGCGGCGCACGATTTCCCTTATCTGCTCATGCCCAGCTCTTTCCGGAATGGCGTCTATCCTGACGCGCGGAGTCATGACCTGGTGAACATACAGGTCTTCCAGGTCAAACAGGCCGTCCATGATGCGGCCGGATTCCTGCGGCAGGGCGCCGTTTTCATGGCTTTCCTCAATGATGTACTGAAGTTCTTCCGCAGAATGGTAATGGGATTTGGATTCATTCCTGTCCACGCCCAGCAGCCTCAGGAAGAAGTTGCCCAGGGTGTTCATGCCCACCACCAGCGGATACAGGCAGAGCTGAATCACGTACATGGGCATCGTAATGATGAGGCAGAGCTTCGTGGCGTACTGGAGGGAAAGAGCCTTGGGCACCATTTCCCCGAGCACGATGTGCAGGTACGTCAGCACCGCTACGGACAGAACGCTGGCTGCGCCATGCGCCACCAGCCAGGAGGCCCAGCCGTACTGGGCCAGCCATTCGTGGAGCCATCTGGCCACGGCATGCTCCCCGTACATGCCCAGCCCCAGGCTGGCGAATGTGATGCCGAGCTGGGCCGTGGCAATGTAGCGGTCCTGCAAACGGGGCGTTTTCAATATCTGGGAAACACGGCGCGCCACCATGTTGCCGGACGCCCCCATTTGCTCAAGAGCCGCGCGGGGCGCGCCAAGCAGCGCAAATTCCGCGGCCACAAACAGGCCGTTCAGTACAATCAGCAGCAGAATAATAAAAATCGTCATCATGATTCCACCCCGCTTTCCATGGCAGGTTCATCCTCCTTTTTCTCCGGAGGCAACAGAAGGATGGAGGAAACGCGGTTGTGGTCCATCTTTTCCACCACCAGCACGCGCCCCGCAATAATCAGGCGGTCCCCCTCCTTCGGAATGCAGGACATGTGCTTGATCACGCAGCCGCCCACTGTGGTGGCGCCGTTCATCAGGAAGGGCACCAGGCATTCCGCCTTATGGGCGCGCATCATGCCGGGAATACGCACGGAACCGTCCGGCAGGTATTCCACCTTTTCCCCGGAGCGGATGAATTCCTCATCAATATCCCCCACCATTTCACCCAGCAGCCGTTCCAGCGTCACCAGCCCCACGAACTTGCCGTACTCATCCAGCACAAAGGCTTCCTTGGCCTTGTCCTCCCGCAGACGAGACATCAGCATCTCCACCGTCTGCATCTCCATCACGCACGGCACCTGCCGCAGCATGGAGCGCAGGGGGGGCAGAACACCCTTTTCCGCATACGCGGCCACCATGTCCTTGATGTGCAGCATGCCGATGACGGCCTCCCGGTTTCCTTCATACACCGGAATATGGGTATGGGGCCTGTCCGCAATCATGTTCAGAATATCCTCCTGGGTAGCGTCCACATCCAGGCAGACGAGCTGGAAACGGGGAATCATGATCTGCTCCACCGTACGTTCCGCCAGGGAAAGCGCGCTGTGCAGCCGTTCGTGTTCATCCTCCTCCAGCATGCCGCCCTGGTGGCTTTCATCCAGCAGCATGTTGATCTCCTGCTGGGAGTGGATGTGCTGGTGGCCTCCGGGGGGCAGACGGAACAGTTTAAGCAGCAGAAGACCGCTTCCGTTCAGGAAGTCAATGAACCATGCGAAGAAGGTCAGCGTCCAGCGCATGGGGTAATACGTGTACAGGGCCGCCTGCTTGGGAAACTGCAGCGCCAGGGACTTGGGCATCAGTTCCCCCAGAATCACCTGCAGGACCGTCAGGACGACCAGCACTACAATGGCGGCTACGGAATTGGCCATCACGGAATCCATGCCGCCAAACCGTTCAAACAGGGGGAGCAGGTAGGCGGACAGTTCCACCTGGCCGTACGCACCCAGAATCAGGCTGGAAATGGTAATGCCGAACTGGCAGGCCGCAATGTAGCGGTCCAGTTCCTTCGTGTTTTCCAAAATCCTCAGCAAATGGGCAGCCACCTTGCTGCCGCCTTCCGCCATCTCCCGGATCATGTTGCGGCGCACGCTCACCGCTGCGAATTCTGCGGCAACGTAAAAGGCGTTGACCAGAATCAGGAAAAGAATAACGAAGATGATAAAAAGAATCATGTATGGCGGGGGTGTCCGTAAAACGCAACGGGCATCCGCATCATAGGAACCAAAAAAATCCTGTCAAGAACGGGAAACAAAAAAATCTGCCATGCGGACCGCGCACTTCATTCCTCCAGCATTGCTTCCCGCCCTTCTTCCATGATAGGCTGGGGAATGCCTTCTATCCGCTTTTTGCTGCTTCCACTGCTTCTTTTCAACCTTTGCGTGGCCTCCATGCCGGAAACGCAGCCGCCTTTCAGCGGCCAGTCCATGGAACGTCTGGCTTCCCTGCTGGACATCCCCTCCACTTCCGGAGCGGAAGCCCCCCTCCAGCAATTCTGGCTCAAGCACGTGGCGCCCCTGGCGGACAGTTCCGGCACGGACGCGCATCAAAATGCCTGGGCTACGTTCCGCAGCCCGGACCCGGACGCACCGGAATTGCTGATAGACGCCCATGCCGACGAAGTGGGCGTTGTCATTGCAGGCATCACTCCGTCCGGCTTTCTGAAAGTAAGGCCCGTCGGCTTTCCGGACTTCCAGTCCATGCTTTCCTGCCCTTACCGTTTTGACGGGGAACACGGCCCCGTCACCGCCTTTGCCGGGGCGGTTCCCGGCTGGTGGCTGAACCGCGAGCCCCTTCCGGCAGGAGGGGAATACATCCTGTTTGACGCAGGGGCATCCAGCGCGGAGGAAGCACGGGAAATGGGCTTGAGCGTCGGCCGGCGCGGCGTTCCCTCCACCAAGCCGGAATTGCTGCACGGCACGCGCCTGATGGCCCACGGCCTGGACTGCCGCCTCAATTCCTTCATGCTGATGGAGCTGGCCTCCTTCCTGTCCCGGCACAAAAAAGACCTGAAATACCACGTCACGCTCCTTTCCTCCTCCCAGGAAGAAACAGGGCTGGCAGGAGCCACGGCGTATTGCGGCAGGAACCGTCCCAAACTAGCTATTGTTATTGACTGCACGCTGGATACCGTCCAGCTGGACGACCTGCCGCCCCGTGAAGAAAACGAGCGATTGAGCCGCCAGGCCATGGGGGAAGGCCCCGTCATTTTTACTCATGACAAAATTTTTTACCAGCCTATCACTGCCCAACTGCTCCAACTGGCGGAAGAACACGGGATTCCGTTCCAGAAGGACGCCGCTTTCCCGCCCGGCATGGCCAATTTCGTCCCCGTCAAGCTTTACGGCGGCCACGCCGCTTTTCTGGGCCCCCCCATCCGCTACATGCATTCTCCCCGGGAGCTGGCGGACCTGAAGGAAGTGAAAGCCACGCTGGATCTGCTGGGCCGCTTTCTGTGCACGCCTCCTTCTGCTGAAGTGAAAACGGCGTCCGTGCAGAAAAAGGAACATCCCTGACGTCCCGCAGGAATGCCGTACGGCAAAAAAATCTTCTTACGGAAGGAACGGCAATAACGCAGGCGCGAATCCAGCCCGCGGTCCAGAAACATACCGCTGCAAAAACAAAACCGCCTTCCGGTTTCTTCCGCAGCCTGTTCTCCTTGGCTGCCTGATTTTTCCCGGCTCCTCCCTGAAACAGCAAAAAAACATCCGGAAGATCACGCGAACAGCCCTTCCCTTCTTACAGTCAACCCCCCCCTTAAACAATCAAACAGCCCCGCTCCCGGAACAAACCGGAAACGGGGCTGGAAGTTTAAAGGCTCAATGGAAAAACCGTTATTCCGTGATGCCGGCGGCTTCCGCTTCGGCTGCCTTGGCGTCGCGCAGAGCGGCGCGCACGGACATCTTCACACGGCCCTTGTCGTCGATGCCGATGCACTTGGCAGTCACCACGTCTCCCACGCTAACGACGTCTTCCGTCTTGGCGGTGCGGCCTTCGGCCAGCTCGGAGATGTGAATCAGGCCGTCCTTGCCGGGAAGCACTTCCATGAACGCGCCGAAGGTGGTCGTGGAAACAATCTTGCCGGTGTACAGTTCACCGATTTCAATGGTCTTGAACATGCGGGTGACCAGTTCCAGCGCACGGTCCAGGCCTTCCTGCTTGGAGGCGTAGATGTGCACGGTGCCGTCTTCCTCAATGTTGATGTCGGCGCCGGATTCAGCCTGGATGGCCTTGATGTTCTTGCCGCCGGGGCCAATCAGCTCGCCAATGCGGTCGGCGGGAATCTTGGTGGTCTCAATGCGGGGAGCATTCGGGCTCATCTGGGCCGGAGCCGCAATGGCGTCATTCATGACTTTCAGCACGTCCGTGCGTCCGGCCTTCGCCACGTGGATGGCTTCTTCCAGAATGGAGAGGGGGATGCCGGGCAGCTTGAGGTCCAGCTGGTAGCCCGTCACGCCTTCAGACGTGCCGCAAAGCTTGAAGTCCATGTCACCGTAGAAGTCTTCGGAACCGATGATGTCCAGAAGGGTCTTGTACGTGGTGATTTCATGCTGGTCATTCTGTTCCGTCACCAGGCCCACGGAAATGCCCGCCACGGGGCGCTTGAGGGGCACGCCGGCCGCCAGCAGGGACATCGTGCCCGCGCAGACGGAAGCCATGGAGGTGGAACCGTTGGATTCCATGATTTCAGAAGAAATGCGGATGGCGTACGGGAATTCCTGTTCACTCGGGACAACCGGAGCGATGGAACGTTCCGCCAGGGCGCCATGGCCGATTTCACGACGGTTCTGACCGCCGAAACGACCGGTATCGCCCACGGAGAAGGGCGGGAAGTTGTAGTGCAGGATGAAGCGCTTTTCATTCACGCTGCCCGTGTAGTTGTCCATGTACTGGCGTTCTTCCATCGGAGCGAGCGTCGCCAGGCAGAGGGACATGGTTTCACCGCGGGCAAACATCGCGGAGCCGTGCACCACGGAGGGCAGCACGTTGATTTCCGCGGTCAGGGGGCGCAGTTCCTTGAGGGCGCGGCCGTCGGCGCGCTTGTCCTTGTCCATGATGGAGATGCGGAAGGCCTTCTTCTGAATGTATTCAAAGACCTGTTCCACGTCAAAATCGGTAGCTTCCGGATGGCGTTCCTTGATGGCGGCTTCCACTTCGTCGCGCAGGGCTCCCACCTTCTTCTGGCGTTCCACCTTGGAGGCGGCATAGATGGCGTCTTCAATGCGGTCACCGGCGATTTCATAGCCGATTTCCAGCAGTTCCGGCTTGGCAAGGCAGAGTTCGTAGGAACGCTTTTCCTTGCCGCAGACGGCGCGGAGCTCTTCCTGCTTTTCGCAAAGAACCTTCACGTTTTCCTGAGCCAGGCGCAGGGCGGCGATGAAGTCTTCTTCCGGCAGTTCGTTGGCGGAACCTTCAATCATGATCACCTGGTCCTTCGTCCCGGCAAACACCAGGTCAAGCTGGCTGTTTTCACGCTGGGAATTGGTCGGGTTGATGATGAACTGGCCGTCAACGCGGCCCACGCGGACGGCGCCCACGGGTTCGGCAAAGGGGAGGTCGGAAACGACGCAGGCGGCGGAAGCGCCGTTGATGCTCAGAATGTCCGGTTCATTTTCACCGTCGGCGGAAAGCAGAAGGGTGATCACCTGCGTATCATAGAAGTAGCCCTTGGGGAACATCGGGCGCAGGGGGCGGTCCGTCATGCGGCACGTCAGGATTTCCTTTTCCGTGGGGCGGCCTTCACGCTTGAAGTAACCGCCGGGGAACATGCCCGCGGCAGCGGCCTTTTCCTTGTATTCCACGGACAGGGGGAAGAAGGTCTGGCCTTCCTTGACTTTGGTGGCGCTCACCACGGTCACGAGAACGACGGTATCGCCGCTGCGGACGACAACCGCGCCGTCTGCCAGACGGGCCATTTTTCCGGTTTCAATCGTGATGGGATTCGTACCAACGTTGCATTCAACTGAATGTATGCTCATTATATTTCTTGTCTTTCAGTCACCCGCAGCCTCATCAGCCCATTCAGACCGGCTCCGGGCGGGAAGCCTGAATGGCGTCAGGTACGGGCAGTGCCTCAGGAAGAGTGTTATCCGCAGCAGCCTTTTCCCAAAAATAAAGGGGAACACTGTCCGCGCGGCAGGGCGCACATCCCAGATGGATCAAACGCTCCGGCCCAGTCTTACCGGCTTGACAGCCTGTGAAAATCCGAAAATTTCTCAAGGCATGCCCGACAGAAACGCACCGGGAAACGAGTCCCCGAACGTCGGATGCCAGCATAAGCCCTGTCAAGGAGAATGCAAGCAAATAGTTTGATAGCCCCGCTGTTCCGTGCTTTTCCCCGCCACCTGCCGGGAATGGACATCCCCTCCCTTCCCTGCCGGAAAACTTCCTCCGGAGCAGATGGGGGCATCCCCGGCGGCAAGAACCGTTCCTCATGAGGAACCGGGGCGCCGCTGCCATCCGCCGCCGAGAGCCTTGCAGAATTTGACGACGGCATTCAGCCGCATCTGCGCGGCATCCGCCATGTCCAGCTCCCCGCTCAGCAGGCTCCTGTGCGTATCCAGGGCATCCATCAGCCCCACATACCCGGCCTCATACTGCCTGGACGCAATGTCCCAGCTGCGGCGCAGGCAGTTCACTTCATCAAGCGTGGCCTCGTAAACCTCCGCGCTTTTGCGGCGTTCCACCAGGGCATCCCTGATTTCCCGGAAAGCGTTCAGGACAGCCTGCTCATACGCGGCCTGGACGGCGGCGCATTTGGCGTCCACGGCGCGCACGACGGCTCGCTTCCTCCCCCCGTCAAACAGGGTCTGGAGAATGCCCGCTCCCAATTCATAATTTCTGGAAGACTGGTTCAGCAGTTCGTTCAACTGGGTGCTGACCTGCCCCAGCTGCCCCGTCAGCACCAGGGACGGGAACCTGTCCTTCCGCGCCGCCTCCCTTCCGTAAAAGGCGGCTTTCAGCCGGGATTCCAGCTCCCAGATATCCGGACGGCGTTCGATCATGTCACCAGGGAGCCGCGCCGGAATGACCGGAGGAGAAGCCAGCAGGGCGGCATTACCCCCGCCGGGCCTTCCGCCCTTCATCACCTGCCTGGGACTGTCCCCCACCAGCACGGACAGCACGCTTTCAGCACGGGACAGTTCGTTTTCCGACAGCCTGAGCTGGGCCAGCGTTTTGGAGCGCTCCGCCTGGACGCGGCGCAGGGCAAGCTCCGGGTACTGCCCCTGCACAAACCTTTTTTCATACATGGCGCAGGTCTGTTCATAAGAGGCATGGACGCGGCGGATGATAAGGCATTTTTCCTCCCACGTGCGCACATTGATGTAGGCGGAGGCCACTTCCGCCGTCAGCCGCAGATAAACCGCATCCCGAGCGGCGGCGGAAGCCAGCAGTTCCGCCCGGGCGACCTCCGTGCGCGCCCGCAACTTCCCCCACAGGTCCACTTCATAGGAGAGCACGCCGGACATGGACCACAAATCCCTCGCCCGGTCCGGCAGGTTGTTCATATAGCGTTCACCTTCGGACAGTTCCTCGCTGCTGGCTCCAGCTTCCAGTTCCGCCCGGGGCAGCATGGCGGATCCCGCCTGCGCCGCCAGGGCGGAGGCCTGGTCCACCAAGGCGGCCGCGCGGACAAGATCGCGGTTATGAGCCACGGCCTTTTCTTCCAGGCGGTCCAGCGCACGGTCATTGAAGATGCGCCACCACCCGGTCCCCACGGGAGAAGTCCGGGCCGTTCCCTCCGGCATTTCCATGACGGGCCTTTCAAATACGGCGGGACTGCCGCAGGAAGCCAGCAGTGCGGCCATGAGAAGAAGCATCAGACGTTTCATGAAGCGGCCTTCCTTTCCTGGCCGGATTTCAGGCAGAACAGGGCAAACAGCACACCTGCCGCCCCCACGATCACGGTGCAAAGATAAAAGGTATCCACGGAGAACACCTGGCTCTGGAGCGCCACGGCCTTTTGCAGCACCGCATCCACGGATGCATGGATTTCCCGCGCCGTGCCGCCGGTTTCCGCAAAGTGCCTCTGCCACATGTCAAGCGTATGCGCCGTTCCCGGGGAATCGTCCCTTACCTGTTCCGCCATGCTGAAGCGGAACCCCGTTTTCATATGGGCCAATACCGTGCTCACACTGCTGACGTACAGGGAAATAAAGATGTAGCGCACGGTGTTCAGCGTCCGGGAGGAAGCGGCGGCGG
>OHQF01000989.1_pt1 | contig 15955 bp, 14 predicted proteins | sample 1578001 | NCBI WGS metagenome assembly OHQF01 (sample SAMEA3879538, study PRJEB24766) | human gut metagenome | biome: human-associated habitat; feature: feces | place: USA | collected 1985/1987 | reverse complement strand
ATGGAGAATGTAAAAAATATGTTAAAGTTCTAGCAAGTTATAAAAACAAAGATGAATCGTCTGTATTATCAATGTTTTATCAAGATACTATCAGTAAAATCAAGAATGATTATCACGAAATATTTTTAGTGTGCGTTGATTCAAGAAGATTAAGCACTTGGATTAAGGATCATATCAATAAGGATAGAGATAAAATTGCCTCAACTTCAGAAGAGAGCATAAGAGATAAAATTAGTACATGGATTAAAAATACTGTTGATGATAAACAATATGAAAATCTGTCAGTTATGGGATTGATTAGTATTGACGATATAAAATATAAGGACAGCACAAAAAACACATTGGCAGAAGTACAAACAGAGTATGCAGATAAGATGATTGCATTGATACTGGATTATATAAAAGAGCTTGGAAAGAAAAAGATTGCTTATGAAGAAGCATATGATAAGTATAATGCAGGTCTGAAAAAACATATGGATGCTATAGCTGCTAAAAATGATGAACTGAAACAGCAAGGATTATTTGCATTTTCAAAGAAGAAGGAATTAAAAGCGGAACTTGATAGACTTAACAATGAGTATGAAGAGTATCACAGAACAGAGCCAGTAAATTTAAAAAATGCGTATTTTAATATGTAGATTGGAGTGTGCCTATGGATATAAAACAACTTCAAGAACAATATGCTAGTTTAAAATCTCAAAGAGACAACATGGCTGATGAAGTGGAATACTTAAAGGATAATGAACGTAAATTATCTTATGTTATAACCGATGAAAAATCGTCTGTTGAGCATATAGAAAATACTATTGAATCATTGCAGGAGACTCTTTCAGATTTAAACAGTTTATTAGAAACGCATGAGGACGAAATATCTGATATATCAGATAAATTGGAAAGTAAAGATAAAGAATTATCTGATATGGATCAGCAACTTGCTGAGAAGAAAAAACAATTAGATAAACTTATGAATGATGAACTATGCAAAAAATCTTTGACAGTTAATAATAAAAATTCGTACTTTGCCTCATTAAAAAAGAATACGAGTACGACACCAATAGTCACAGAATATTGTAAAAGTGATAAAGAATTTATGGTGCTTAATGCTGGAATGAGGTTACCAGAATACAAAAAATTCTCATATATAATCATAAGAAGTAATAAAACAATAGTGGGAATGCAGGAAAATGTACCTACTATGTCAGAGATAAAGAGTGTTGCCGACAAATCAATATCTGGTGTAAGCATACCGAGAATGCAGTATTTGAAAAAGCATATTATTGATGCTGCTAGTAAATATAAGAACCTTACACCAAATTTAATAATTCCATTATCAGAGCCTTGTCCGTTGGGTGGTCAATCAGATTTTAACCAACAAGGATATGGATGGGAATGGGATTGGTCATATGGAATAGGAGATTATACGGAAGGTACATATTATGGGGAAATGACAGGTTTTTCAGTAATAGGTATTAGGATAAATGGATCTGATTATTATTAAATAGCATCTGTCTATATAGTGTGTACTTAATATAGAGCAGCTTTTATGACTCCGATAGAGAAAGAAAGGTTGGTGGCATATGAAGGTAAGCGTACAACAAATGCAAGGTGTATCAGCATACATAGAAACACATTATGAAGCATTGGCATATTGCCGACAGGAAAAGAAAACATGTCATTATAAAGAATATTGAAAATGTGCCAATCCAAAGTCTGTACAATTTAATAAGGACTGTATAGGATATACAAAGTGTGCTGATTTTATTTCAGATGCGAGATATAATGAAAAACTTGCTAAAGTATCCAGAAAATCAGTAAAGAAAAATCAGAATAGGGCAACTCAAAAATCAGTTAAATCTAAGCTGAAGAAACAAAATAAAGTACCCAAAAGAGTTGTGGAGAGAAAGTTACCAGACAATGCACTTGGTAATGATCTGAGAATCAGAGCTGTACTTGAACAATTTATGAATCAATAATATACCTATACTGATATATAACAGGTACTTAATTTCTATAGGTTTAAGAGTACCCCCCTATGTCATATATGCTTGCTTAAATCAATGATTTTGAGGTTAATTTGGCTTCATATATTCGTAGGTGAACAAGTTTACCTATGATGTATTTTGAAGCGGATTTGAGTTGATTTTTATTGATTTATTCAAAGGATATGGATGTGTTTTGTGGGGAACTGGATGTAGTTCATCTTAAATCTTGTGCCAATTCTAATAAGCGAATAGAAGATATGTCTGCCAGTCGGTCATATCTTTTTCTTTTGGCGTTGATTTCTTTGCGGAATGATTTTCGATGTGCTGATATATATTTGATTATGATATATTCCATAGTGCGCCTCCTTAATCTTCCATGCTAAAAGGTTCATAATCAAAAGGATCTGGTTCATTGATTACTTCATGCGGTAGAAACATTTCTGTATAAAGTAATTCTTGAGCATATAGAGCCTCTTGTGTGTACCGATTTAGAGAGCCACGTTTGAGAGATAGGGAAAATAATTCTTCATAGGATAGTTGCCTGATTTGTGATTTTGTCATTGTAAAATTCCTCCTTTGAGTGTTATTTTGCTTTTCAATAGTTACGCAACGAGAAGCGGAGAAGGTGAAATTTTTCTTCTCAAAATTTATGTAATAAGAAGCGGAAAAGGTGAAATTTTTTTGGAAAAATATCGGAGAGGTGAAGATGCCTAAGATAACCCCTCATGTGTGCCGCCATACCTACTGCTCGAATATGGCAAAATCGGGAATAAATCCGAAGACTCTTCAATATTTGATGGGACATTCGGACATAGCAGTAACTTTGAATGTCTATACCCATGTTGGACTTGAAGATGCGGAGAAGGAACTTCACAAGATGCAGAGTATGGAAGATGCTAGAAAAAAGATGGGACTTTCAGATAAGGATGATAGACCATTAAAACAGAATATGTTCAAAGTATTGTAGTGAGTTATAAAATTAGCACTTAGGCAGAAATGATCAGCCCCCTGTCAAGTAGACAAGTAAAAAATCTAAAATAAGTTTATAGATATCCGCCACATTTGACTCAGTGTGGCGGATATTTATGTTATGAGACGTTTATGCACACCATTTTGCTTTGTATGTTTCTATTCTTTTGTTCTCTGCAATCGGATATTGTGTCGGGGTTTCCAACGATAATGCTTCGCTTCGTACTTCCAGTGGCGTTTTGCAATGGAATCTTTCCTGCAGTCTTTCTTCGGCATAAAACTTTTGTAAATGTCAATTAAGATTTTTAACTGAGTGATTAGTGACATTTCCAATGAGAATCACCTCCATGGAAATGGTATCACATCAGTATGGATTGTACATTTTTATTTTCCATTAAAAGCGAACTGAATTAAACAAAGAAAATTTTCCCTTATTTTTGCCCTTATGAGATAATCGTAAGGGAAATAAGGGAATTTTCTTTTTAGTCATTGCCTACCACTTTATCAAGCAACCTTGCAGATTTTCGCTTGGCTTTTCTTGTAGAGTGAGCATAGACATTCATTGTGGTACTGACATCTGAGTGCCCTAACAGTTCCTGCACATCCTTTGGTGCAGCTCCGTTTGCCAACAGGTTGCTTGTGTAGGTGTGACGCAGCTGATGAAAATGAAACCCTTCAAATCCTTCCGGCTTCTCTGCAATTCTCCTGCAAACAAGTCCTAATGTGCTTGGTAGCTCAAGACTAAGAAAGAAATCCTTGATGAAGCTGGCAATATCCGCAAAAGATGTAAGGTTATAGGGAAAGGCGAGATTTATGAGAAGAAGCTGTTTACCTCAAAGAATACGAGGTTCAAGCAGGAAGATTTTCTGGATGAGGTAAAACTATTCTATACCAGAATGATAAACAATTGGGTAACGGACGAAAAAGACAGATTAACAGTATTTGATTGCAATGGTCCATATCTTGCTACCAAGAAGATTGGCAGGAATAATCCAAAGGCAGAACAGATTGAGCAGGATAATAAGCTGCGGATTGACTGGAATCGGGAGGTTGACACGGCAATTATAAGCGATGTCCCCATGGATGATATTCTACAGATAAAGAGGGAATATATCACAGAGCCAGTAAAGAGGGCGATTGAACTGTATGGAAACAAATCACAACGATTAGCAATGATACTTAATATGTCGATTACGGTGCTTGTACTGCTGATATCGAAGATGCTTGAAGCAGCCAGAGCTATTCGGAATAAGATACTGCATACAGATGTTGCGAATGCCGAAAAAACAGATTTTGCAAGCAATATAGTGGTAGATAACACAGATAATATACTTCTGCTATTGAAGAATTTACAAAAGTTGAGAATAAAATAACAACGCAAGAAGAAACAATCAAGGAAGTTAATGTTACAGAACCAGACAAGCCTGTAATGACACCAGAGGCAGCCACATATCCAAAGCTTAAGAAGATAAAAGCAGAGCTTGATAATCAGAATAATCTTATCTTTCAGGCTGAACAGCAACGAGGTAATCTTGAGATTGAATTATCGGATTTGAAGGGATTGGCAAAGCTTACAAGAAAAGCTGAATTACAGAGAAAGATTGATGAAAAGACTGATTATATCAATCGATTGAAGATAGGACTTTCAAATATGGTTCGTAACTACGGATTTGAGAACATGAATGAATTTTATCTAAGCTACAAGGAATCAAAGATTGCATATGCAGAGTATCAGCAGGAAGTTGATGACTGGAAGAAATCCAATGACAATGCAGTAACACCAATGAATAAGACAGAAATGATGTCAGAGAAACTTGCCCGATTGCAGAAAGATGTTGGAAAGTTTAGACAAAACAATAGAAGAACATTTGACAAAGAGATGAGGTAATACTTCTCCTCTTTAGGAATTATGTTCAGTCAATATTGGTATTATATCAGATTAAAATGATTGATAAATCCTAACATTTTTGCTATTCTATTATTATAGAAATGTTGCAACGGAGGTAGACAGGCATGGCGGTCAGAGAGATAATCTTAACAGCACAGCACAGCACAGCACAGCACAGCACAGCACAGCACAGCACTCTGACAGCGCCTTTTTAAGGCATGGTCATACATGGAAATTAAGAAAACGTATCTATTCCAATACTATATTTACAAAATCAAAGGAGGATTCAGATGAGAAGATTAAAGCATAATTTTAAGAAAGGAATAGCGCTTGTTCTTTCCTTTGCTATGGTGGCAGGACTAGTTCCTGCTATGTCAGGCGGAGCAAATACCGTGCAGGCAGCAACCGGCACGGGAACAGAGCCAAGTGTTTCAGCATATGCCACAAAGACACAGTTGATGGATGGTACATTTGCTCCGAATGAAGAGGGAACTGCAGCAAATATCGGAAAGCTGGTATTTGGTAAAAATAGCAGTAGAGTTGCGCAGGAATGGTACATCTTAGGGAAGGATGAGGGAGTATCAGGAGATAATACCATCATCTTTGCCGCAAGCCCGATAGCAGAAGATCAGGTGTTTGAGAATGACGGGCAGAAGAATAAGACTGATACAAACTTGTGGAGTGATTGTGTTTATAATGGATCAAGCATATCTGAGGTATATCCAAACCACTACGGAGCAAGTGACCTTCGAGTGGCATTGAAGGGTATGGCAGATGGTTCAAATGAAACCTACTTCACCACAGCCGAGCAGAGACTTATGAATGCCACCACAGTGACAACGTATGACACGAGGAATAGTGTAAACTATACCACCACAGACAAGCTGTATGCATTGGCGGCAGATGGTTATGGTTCTTCCTATACCACCATAAAAGCAGGAAGTGATAACAAAACCGTACTTGCCATGAGTAGTTATTGGAGAAGCGGAAGTTTATTTAGGCTGCGCTCGCCGGATGCTCATTTTAGTCTCTTTGCGCTGATTGCTAATCCGGGCGTCCTTGTGACCACGTACAATGTCACCTATGGATACGTCTCGGTGATGCCCGCTTCCAATCTGAATCTGTCATCTGTTCTCTTTGCATCTGCTGCGACAGCAGCATCATCTGATACAAAATCGGGAATGATTGCAGACGGTACGGCGATGACTTTAAGACTGGATGGAACAGGTAAGAATATTGGTACAGCGACGTATAACATCACAACCAGTAATATTAAGGCAACTAAGGGAAGCACCACAAGTAACGTGGCACTTGTAGTGCAGGGCAAGGACGGAACAAATGATTGGTATTACAGTAAGAAGGTTGATACATCAGATACGATAAATGTATCAGCTATTGCGTCAGAATCAAATACACCGGCAACAATCGATTTATCAGCCTGCAAAATCTGGTTGGAAATAACCGAAGATAATGTTTCATATGCAGTAAACGCAGAAAAAGAGATTGAAAAAATCAATACCACCTATGTAACCAAAGAACAGTTGATGAATTCATTTAAACCATACAGAGATGGAACTGCAGTAAATTACGGCAAGCTGGTATTTGGTAAAAATAGCAGTAGCGATGCGCAGGAATGGTACATCTTAGGACAGGATAATGGCGTATCAGGAGATAATACCATCATCTTTGCAGCAAGCCCGATAGCAACAAATCAGAAGTTTGAGGATGACTGGCAGAATAATAAGACTGATACAGCCTTGTGGAGTGATTGTGTTTATAATGGATCAAGTATATCTGAGGTATATCCAAATCACTACGGAGCAAGTGACCTTCGAGTGGCGTTGAAAACTATGGCTACGAGTACATCCTACTTCACCACAGCAGAGCAGGGTTTAATGAATCCTACCACAGTGACAACGAATGACACGAAGAACAGTACAACCTATACCACCACAGATAAGCTGTATGCACTGGCGGCAGACGGTTCCGGTTCTTCCTATACAACCATAAAAGCAGGAAGTGATAACAGTACAGTACTTGCCATGAGTAGATACTGGAGCAGTGGTTCGTGGTTCTGGTTGCGCTCGCCTGGCGGTGGTAGTGATAGCTACGCGTTGCTCGCGTATCCGGGCAATGATGTCTACCGCAGCTATGTCGACGGCGTAAACGCTGTTCAGCCTGCTTCCAATCTGAATCTGTCATCTGTACTCTTCGCATCTGCTGCGACAGCAGCATCATCTGGTACAAAATCGGGAACGATTGCAAACGGTACGGCGATGACTTTAAGACTGGATGGAACAAGTAAGAATATTGGTACAGCGACATATAACACCACAACAGGTGATATTAAGGTAACTAAGGTAAGCACCACAAGTAACGTGGCACTTGTAGTGCAGGGCAAGGACGGAACAAATGATTGGTATTACAGTAAGAAGGTTGATACATCAGATACGATAAATGTATCAGCTATTGCGTCAGAATCAAATACACCGGCAACAATCGATTTATCAGCCTGCAAAATCTGGTTGGAAATAACCGAAGATAATGTTTCATATGCAGTAAACGCAGAAAAAGAGATTGAAAAAATCAATACCACCTATGTAACCAAAGAACAGTTGATGAATTCATTTAAACCATACAGTAATGGAACTGCAGTAAATTACGGCAAGCTGGTATTTGGTCAGAACAGCAGTAGAAATCCACAGGAATGGTACATCTTAGGAAAGGATGAGGGTGTATCAGGGGATAATACCATCATCGTTGCCGCAAGCCCGATTGCAAGAGGGCAGAAGTTTAATTCAGACATAAGCAATAAGAATGATGAAAATCTATGGTCAGATTGTGTTTATAGTGAAGCGACTATAACAGAAGTATACGCAAATCACTATGGAGCAAGTGAACTTCGTGATACACTGCAGGGTATGACTACGAATACATCCTACTTCACCTCAGCCGAGCAGGGCTTGATGAATGCCACCACAGTGACAACGAAGGATACGAAGAATAGTAGTGTAACCTATACCACCACAGACAAACTGTATGCGTTACAGGGAGATTTTGATAATAACCAATACTTGTGGGCAGGAACCGATGACAGTACAGTACTTGCCATGAGAAGTTACTGGAGGAACGGAGAGTGGTTCTGGCTGCGCTCGCCTTACGGTCGTGATGATGACAGTGCGTTGCTCGCTTATCCGGGCGATTTTGTCGACTACGACTATGTCGACGGCGGATTAGCTGTTCAGCCCGCTTCCAATCTGGATCTGTCATCTGTTCTCTTCGCATCTGCTGCGACAGCAGCATCATCTGATACAAAATCGGAAAAGATAACAGACAGTGCGGCGATGACTTTAAGACTGGACGGAACAGGTAAGGATATTGGTACAGTAACATATAACACCACAACAGGTGATATTAAGGTGGTGAAGGGTACCACATCACAAACCGTGGCACTTGTCGTACAGGGCAATGACGGAACAAATGACTGGTATTACAGTAAACAGATTACAGGAACAGAGACGATAAATGCTTCAGATATTAAGTCAGCACTCAGTTTGACATCAGATATAGATTTATCAGCCTGCAAAATCTGGCTGGAAACTACAGACAGTACCAGTAATCTGACTTATGCGGTAAATGCAACTGACATAATAAGTATCACATCAGTAGCAATTACAGATATTGATATTCCGGTGTCTAATACTGCTTTGGATACCGAAGCATCATGTACAACAGAAGGTGTAAAAAGCACCACACCACAGATTACATGGACACCAAGTGATACCACAGCGGGATATAATACGAGATACACGGCAAGCATTACACTTACAGCAGCTACAGGCTACGAATTTGCAGATAATGTGACAGCTACCGTATCAGGCAATACCGCAACGAGTGTTACAAAGAATGCTGCAGATGATACATTGACAGTAACCAAAGAATTTACAACAGACAAGAGAAAGATAGAAAGTGTAGCTGCGCCGACAGTACCGGAAAATAATACATTTACAGCTTACTATGGCTATGATACAACGCCTATAAGCGGAACGAACACGGAGCTTGGAAAGACGGCAACAGTAACATTTGAAGGAACAACGTCACCAACTACAGAAGATATGGCTGTGACATGGACCATTGAGAGTGACGGAGGAGTTTATGACAAAACGCCGGAAGCAGAGAACATCTTTAGGTGGACAATCCCTGAATCTGCATTGACGAATTATAACGCTGCTAACTGTCAGGGCTATGATACAAGTACAGGCAATATCACAGGCACGATTACGGTTAAGAATAAAGCCGCAACCCCTGTCGCCATCACCGGAACAGACAGCAGTATAACATATACAGGTGAAACCGTTGATGTATCACAGTATTTTAGCATCGACAATAATGCAGGAGCTGCAACGTATACACTTGTTACTGGAACGAATGGCGGAACCGGAAAAGGCACGCTTTCGGGTACAACACTTACCGTAACCCAGACAGGAACCTTTAAGATTAAGGTAAGTACTGTAGCAAACGGAATCTTTGCGGCAGGAGAGAAAACAGTTACTCTTACGGTAGATAACGGAACCATCCTGTATACGGCAACGGATTACAGCACAACCTATGACGGACAGCCACACAGCATCAGCGTGAGCGTGACCAATCCTGAAGGAGCAGCCGTAACCTATAGCACCGATGGCATAACCTACGGCAGTGATAATCCTTCTTTTAGCAATGAAGGTACGTATACCGTATACTATCGGATTACGAAGGATAACTATACTACCGTTGAGGGTTCAAAGACAGTAACCATAAATAAAAAGCCTGTTACCATAACAGCACAGGAACAGGATATTGTCTGGGGTAAAGATATTAACCAAAGTCTGTATACCGTATCAGAGGATGGACTCATTACAGGTGACAGCATTAAAGAAATAACCCTTACACCAAGCACAACAGATCGTACAGAGAATGGAACAATCTCCGTAAGTGGTGTGAAGATTGAAAGTGCTGCAGGTGTGGATGTGACAGCCAACTATGATATCACAATGGCTAATGGTAATTTGAAGATTACCCACAATACAGCCCTTGCTCCTGAGCGGATTGAAGCATCAAAGACAAAGACCACGTATACAGCAGGCGATACCCTGAATGTGGATGACCTTGCAGTCACTGTGTACTATGCAGACGGATACAGTGAACCTGTGCAGGATTATACAACCAATGTATTCGCAATAGATATGTCAGCGGATGGAGATAAGATACTGACAGTATCATATACTAAGAATGGCGTAACAAAGACAAAGGATATTACCATAAAGGTAAATGCAGCTCCGACATCTTATAAAATTATATCCGGTGCAGACAGTGAGTGGAAGCAGAATACAGACGAAACCATCACTATCATAGGAAATGGAGAATTTTCTAAATTTGAAAGCGTAAAAGTAGATGGAGGCATAATTGATGCAAAGAACTACACCGCAAAAGAAGGTTCAACGATTATTATCTTAAAGGCAGATTACCTGAAAACACTTTCTGTCGGAACACATTCATTTGAAATTGTATGGGTAGATGGCTCCGCAGTTACAAGCTTTAAGGTAAGCAAGAATACATCAGATAATGAAGGTAGTAAAGACAACAGCAATGATAATCCAAATAGTAATCCAGTAGATGTACCTGATGACAAGAAAACTAATGGCAGTGACAGTGAAAATAATGCAGATGACAGCCTGCAGATAACAGCACCTCAGACTGGCGATAACAGCCATCCAATGCTCTGGGTGACATTATTAGCTGCTTCACTTGCCAGTCTGCCTGCATTGTTAAGTGTACGCAGAAAAAAAGATGATGAATAATATGCAGCGTTAAGACTTACGGCATGTAATTTCATAAAAGGGATAACCGGGTTGTGCTCGGTTATCCCTTTTAAGATGGAAGCATTTCAATCAGTTTACCATGCTAGTTTTATTTTGTGTTATACTGCTTTATAAGATTTTATTTCCCTTATTATTTCCCTTATCAGAGTTTGTAAACTCGTATGGGACGATATAACACAAGGGAAAGTCTAAGGGGAGGTTCACCTGCGATAAACTTTGTGTTTTCAAGGGCTTGAGAGATATTTGATAACAAAATATAACAGTTATTATTTGCACATGGCTATGCGAGTTTTATTGTGAATAATGCATTAGTCTGTGATGAGGAAAAGGTTAAGGCACAACTTGATCAGCCGGAAGAGAGGTGATGTAAAAATAATGTAAAGTAAATATAATAAGGTAGTGTCAAATAAGTTATGAAAAAAATAAGCCAAAAAAAAGCTCAAGTGAACTTTGAAAATTGCAGATATTTAATCTTTTAATGAGTGACGCCACCCTTGACAGCACAACAAAAACTGCTGTAACGCGATTGCCGACGGTGAAGATGAAGAGTACAGTTAGTTCTTTTTCCGTCGCTCACAGCAGTGTAGCAGTTTTGTTTGAACCATCAAGGGCATAGCCAGAATCAAAGATTCTGGTGGCTGTTTATTATGCCTCGGGTTCAGAATCTAAGAACAGTTAGAGCCTTCGGCTTTTTGTAGATTTAGTATTGTCTGCTGTCCAAGATAGATAAGCAACTGCCATTTACCGGGCATATTGTTAGCATTGGACAGTTCGTTAACTTTATTGAGAACTTTGTATTTATTGTGTTTGTGAGGCCTTAAAAAGTTATAGTAGGCAACCCAGAGAGCAAGGTCGTAGTTGGCACCGTCGATGTTATCAAATCCGTTAGTAGTTCTGTAAGATGCTTTGTATGTACGATTTAGTCGTTCAATCATCTGCTTAAAGGGACGGAATTCGGTTGAGACTTCATCGTCGTTGGTAAGTCCAATTACTCGGGTAATATCAAAGTTAATTTTACCTTTTGATTCACGGAAAAACTGTTGTGCAGCAAGAGGATATGCACTGTATCCATCAGCAATAAATTTAAAGTCTTTTGGTATTTCTTTCAGATGTTTAAATGCCATACGCATTGCAAGGATGCAGGGACCAACACCCCCGATTATTAGATACCTGATAGCCAATGATGGAACGTTTGGCGGCATCCATAATGAACCAGATGTAGGACTTTATGCCACGGATTTTGATGTATGTTTCATCTGCTATAAATGTTTTATCAACACCATAATCATAGTTGTCAACAAAAGGCTTAACGCATATAGCTGCAGTTTTGCAATAGTTGGCAATGGTCTGATGTGAAATGTTGATGTTGTAAAGGTCTTTTAAAGCCTGTTTTGTCTTGCGAAGAGATAATCCAAGATTAACATGCAGTGTAAGACAAAGAGACATTATGTGTGAATCAAACTTGTTGAATTTTAGAGAAGAAGCATTTTTAGGCAGAGAGTTTAAATCAATCTTAAAGAAATCTATCGTGAATTCGCGATAGATGTAATGGAGTTTGTATTTGTTTTTGCCATATTCTTCTTTCAGATGCTCTTTATCAACCTTCTTAAGATTGTGGATATAGTAAGGGCACTTGGGATTAACACATTTATGGATAATAAAGTGTTTACGGTCTTTCTTGCGAACCAGTGTATGAGAGCAATGAGGGCATCTCAAAACAGAAGTTTTTGAAAAACGACTTTTATCAGATGGTGCAAAACGATTCTGGCATATCTTACAAAGAAGCTGGCTTTTCTTTTTGCCATCATTCCATATAAGATATTGGAATGGAGCATTGCAAAGGTAAAAGTTGCAGTCCTCTGGAATATCACATTCACCACGACGAAAGACGGGTTTGATGGTTTTGTTATAGCGTTGTTTGTAGTAGGAAATGAGGTCAGTCCATTCACAATCCTGCTTGAAGGATATGATTTTGGGAAGTTCATCAATTTTAAACTTCTGATATTTTGGAGAATGGGAATCATCAAAAGCCCACTGCTTAAGAGAAATGTATCTGCAGATAAAGTTTAATAACTGACCAATAATTTTATTTTGGTATTTGATGTAATGTAATAAGTATAGTATAATGTCCATTAGCATTTATCCTTTCTGGTATTATGGATTTTTGAACGATGACATTATATCAAAAAAGGGAGGTAAATGCTCTTTTTATTTGCAAACTCCCTAAAATAAAGGTTTTTAATAAAAAATAAGGTAGTAAATTTGACACTACCATATGTGAAATGGAGGAATTGTTATGCCAAACATTAAACCAGTATCGGATCTTAGAAATTATACAGAAGTATTAAAGGAAGTTGATGTGTCTAATAGAGTATATTTAACACGTAATGGACACGGCCAGTATGGAATCCTCACAATGGCAGAGATTGATGAGCTTGATAGATATCGAGCTGCATATACATTGTCTTCAAAACTGAAAAGCTCTGAGGAGCGTGCGAATAAAGAGGGATGGATTTCAGCAGATGATTTAGAAAAAGAACTGGTGGTATAGAATTTGAAGAGATTAGAATACTCACCGGATGCGGCGCAGAAATTGCGTAATATCAAACGTGATGTAACGGTAAATTATGACGCAGATGTAGCAAAACGTGTTGTGTCAAATATGACGCAGACGATTCGACGGTTACAGAGATTTGAACAGTCTGGAATATCAGTAGAAAAGGCAATAGGTGTACCATGTGATTATCTGATGGTATATACAGAACATTATTTGGAATACGAACAACATCTCAGGAGACAGAAGATTACTGGGATGAAGATTAGAATGATTGATGTTGAAAATTATGTAAAACAGAGTGTCTAATGGTGTATAGATGAATATAGAGTGATAAGTTGCTGAAGATAATGCGTATATGGAAGTGGTAAGTATACTGTTGAAAAATTAATCCTAGATTATTAGAAGAAAGAGCAGTAAGGATAGATGGATACAGCGGTTTCCTTTTTCTGGATGAGAAGGGAATGCCGTTTGTGGCAATGCATTGGCAGCATCGATTCAATCATATGGTTGGCCAATACAATGATATTTACCGGGTGCAAATGCAATATCACGCCGCATATATGCAGGCATACCTACTGCAGTAATATGGCGAAAGCTGGTATGAATTCGAAGACACTGCAATACTTGATGGGACATAGTGATATAGGTGTTACGCTTAACACATACACCTATTTGGGATTGGAAGATGCCGAAGATGAATTGAAGCACCTGGAATATTTGAAGAAGGCAAGGAATGAGCTTGATAAGACAGAAGGAAAGTGGAATGTAACGCAGAAAATGTTTAAGGCGATTTGACAGGAATCAAGTTGCCGAAATTGTGATTTTGTAGTAGAATAGGCAATAACAGAGTTGCCAGAAACAATATTGTATTTGGAACCAAGCCGGGCGATTATGCCTGGCTTATTTACTTTATAATAGAAAGAAGGTATATGAATATGTGGTATGAATGGTTTTTTGATGGAATTGGATCTACCATAGTATCGCTTGTTCTAGGTGCGATTATAGGAGGATTCACTGGCTATAAAGTAGGAATTCATCATACAGTAAAACTTAATCAAAAAGCAGAAAATTCGGCAGAGCAGAAACAAATAATTAAAATGGCAGAAACATTTGACAGTACAGAATCAAATCACAATACAAATGTAATTATGAAACAAAAAGCAAAGAATAACGCAAAACAAACACAGATAGGTGGTATTGGGAATGGAAGAGATTAATCAGGTACAAAAAGCTGGAAAAGAAGCACAACAGTATCAAATTGGTAATATAACTATAAATTCAGGTATAACCGAAGAAAGAGCAAGAGCTGTTTTTGATGAAATGATTCCGCAGGCATTAGCAAATTATACGCAGGAAGCGTACAAGACTGCTAATGAAAGGGTAAACAAGTTAGAAGAAAGAATAATGCCTCGTTTAGAAAAAGTGGAGGGATTGTTACCTTCTTTTGCAGATCCAGCATTTCATGTATTACTCAGGAAGGCACAGAATAAGGCGGCAGTCACTGAACGAGAGAGTGATTATGACTTGTTGACAGAATTGTTGATATGTCATGTTCAAAAAGGAAATGACAGAAAAAAGCGAGTCGGAATAGATAAAGCAATAGAGATTATTGATTTTATAGATAATGATGCATTATGTGCTTTAACAATAGCATTTGTTACAAGAGCTTTTTTGCCTGTAACCGGAAACGTAGAAATGGGTATAAGCATATTAAATCAGATGTATCAAGAACTTATTTATGAAAAATTACCAGTAGGAGATTCTTGGATGGATCATTTAGATATCCTGGGAACAATCAGGATTACTCCATTTAGTAGTGTAAATAAAATAGAAGAAATCATTGCTAATAGTTTAGATGGATATGTAGCTGTTGGAATAAAGAGAGATTCTGCTGATTATTTTAAAGCTACTCAATTACTTCAAACGGTTGGCTTGAGTAATAATATTTTAGTGGCGAATGAATTTTTGCAAGATTACGTAAAGTTAGAAATACGAAATGTAGATGCAATCAGTCAATTATCTATCATTAACGACAAGATATCGAGACCGATAAATCAAAAAGAAGTTGATATATTGAAAGAAATTGTAAAATTATATGATGATAACAGTGAATTAAAAACTAAAGTCAAAGAGAAATTCTTTTTACGGTTCGATTCATATGATTCCTTAAAAAAATTACATGAATGGTGGAATTCAATAGAGGGTTCTTTTTCTATTACTGAGGTTGGAAGAATCATTGCATATATTAATGCAAAAAGATGTATTCCTGAATTACCAGACATTCTAGCGTAGTAACCACCCACCATTTTTACTACGTTCCTACTACGATAGAGGTTCACACCTTACGATATCTTGTCAGTTTTTGCATTTTTGACCGAAATCTGTACAAGAAATAAAAGAAAATTTAAGAGTGCAAACCAGGGCAAAAGCTTGGTAAACTGCGCTATTTAGGAGGTACTATGAAAAAAATACGTGTTCTCATGGTTTGCCACGGCAATATACTAACCTTGATTAAAAATACTTGAGTTTACAGTGTTTTGGGGATGTTACAGTAGATTTTTACCAACGATTTACCAAAGCTATTTGAGTAGTGGATAAACTACTCAGGATATGTAAAGAGAAGTATTATAATAGAGTCCTAGCAAAGAAAAAATCCGCAATTTAGCGGATTTTTTTAATACATTCATTAAATAAAAGC
>OHQF01000956.1_pt1 | contig 16401 bp, 10 predicted proteins | sample 1578001 | NCBI WGS metagenome assembly OHQF01 (sample SAMEA3879538, study PRJEB24766) | human gut metagenome | biome: human-associated habitat; feature: feces | place: USA | collected 1985/1987 | reverse complement strand
TACGCGGCTTACGCTGGCCGTCGATATTACCTCGCCGCAGGAGTATATCCGCACGCTGACGGTTCGTGAGTGGCGCTCGGCCCTGCTGCCGGAAATGGATAAACGGCCTGCAATTTTCATTTTGGGCTGATGCTTCTGCCGGTTGGTATATATTTTGGACAATAGAGGAGTGGAAAATCAAATAATACATCAGATATGGACAAGGAAAAGGTTTATAATGAAGCGGTTGGCGGCGACGAAGGCTTCGCGGCGGGCGATGGGTATCCCTCCTGCGACGGGGAGCCGTGTGCCAATGTGACAGATGAAAGCTCTGCCGATGCTGACACAATGGCAGGGGATAGGAATACACCGAAAGCGGCTTCGGAGGAGTTGCCTTCGCGCGACTGGGAGGCGGAGATTGCGGAGTGGCAGGACAAGTACCTGCGTTTGCAGGCCGAGTTCGACAATTTCCGCAAGCGCACGCTGCGGGAGAAGATGGAGCTGGTGCAGAGCGGAAGCGCCGAGTGCGTGAAGAATTTCCTGCCTCTGATGGACGATTTGCAGCGGGCGCTGGAAGCGATCGAGAAGAGCAATGACCTGGAGGCGCTTCGTGAGGGTGTGAAATTGATCGCACAGAAGTTCAGGGAAACGCTCAAGAAACAGAATGTGAAGGAGATCGAGGCGCTCGGACTGGAGTTGGATACCGATCACCACGAGGCGGTGGCCCGTTTCGATGCCGGGAAGGAGAAGAAGGGCAAGATCGTCGATGTGGTACAGCCCGGTTACAAGATGGGCGACAAGGTGTTGCGTTTTGCGAAAGTGGTCGTCGGAGAGTAACGGGCGTTTTCGTTTAACGGGCGCGGAGTTGCTCCGTCGCGCACTATTGTGCCGAGCGTAGAGTGTGAAAATACGACTATTGAAAAAGAATATTGAGCCGGAATCGAAGTCCGGCATTCGAATACTATGGCAGAAAAGAGAGATTACTACGAAGTGCTTGGCGTGGCGAAGAACGCCAACGCGGATGAGATAAAGAAAGCTTACCGAAAGGCGGCTATCAAGTATCACCCGGACAAGAATCCGGGGGATAAGGAGGCCGAGGAGAAGTTCAAGGAGGCGGCCGAGGCGTACGATGTGCTCTCCAATCCCGAAAAGCGAGCCAGATACGATCAGTTCGGCCATGCCGGAATGAGCGGTGCGGCCGGAGCCGGCGGCGGGTTCGGCGGATTCGGCGGCGGGTTCTCGATGGAGGACATCTTCTCGCAGTTCGGCGATATTTTCGGGGGTCATTTCAGCGGCGGAAGTTATCGGACCTCTTCGAGCGGCGGCCGTCGCGTAAGCCGTGGTACGGATATCCGTGTGCGGGTGAAGCTCTCCCTGGCGGAGATCGCTGCCGGAACGGTCAAGAAGCTCAAGATCAACAAGCAGATCGCCTGTCCTAAATGCGGAGGTACGGGAGCCAAGGACGCCAACTCCTATTCGACTTGTTCGACCTGCAACGGAGCGGGGTATGTGAATCGTGTCGAAAATACCTTTTTCGGTCGGATGCAGACCCAGAGCGTGTGTCCCACGTGCGGCGGTACGGGCAAGGTGATTACCAATCCCTGCGACGAGTGCAAGGGCGAAGGGACGATCAAAGGCTCCGAGGTGGTGGAGATTCGGATTCCGGCCGGTGTGGGCGATGGAATGGTATTGACGGTGTCGGGCAAGGGAAATGCGGCTCGTCACGGCGGTGTGAACGGTGATTTGCAGGTGGTGATCGAGGAGGAGCACAATCCGGAACTGGTACGCGATGGCAACGACCTGATCCATAATTTGAATATTACGGTTCCGACGGCTTTGCTCGGCGGTTCGGTCGAGGTTCCGACGGTCGATGGCCGGGCGCGGATCAAGATCGCGCCGGGTACGCCTGCGGGCAAGGTGTTGCGGCTGGCCGGCAAGGGCTTGCCCGACGTGAACGGTTACGGACGCGGCGATATACTGGTCGTGGTGGATGTTACGGTCCCCGCCAAGCTCAATGCCGAGGAGAAGCGGTTGGTGGAGCAACTGGCCGCACAGCCTTCCTTCCAGCGGGCCGAGGCGTCCAAAGGACACAACATTTTCGACAGGATGAAGAGTTTCTTCCGGTAATCTACGGTCGAAAAGTCAGATCTCCCGGAGTGACATGGCTGGTTATTCCGGGTGTTTTTCGTATCTTTACCGAAGAAATAACCGGTTTGGACGGCTGCATTCCGATCGGGCGAAACACGATGTGTTGCCGGCTCCGTATTTTTTGCGGATGACGATGAAGCGTGCCGGTGCGATTCGTCGATTCGGAGCCTTGTGTGGACCGCTGCTGTCTTTACCTTAAAAAACAGAATTTTATGTCCGGTTTTACGCCGTTTAAGAAACACGCCAATAAATTCAACTACCTGCCGCGTTACTACGATCCCGAGAAAGAGGAGCGCGACCGGCGTCGTGCCGAGCTGCGCGGCGAACGGGCCGAGGATGCGGGCAAAGAGTATAAGCCGGGACAGTATATCCGTACGCAAAGTCAGGCCCGGGCGGCCCGTCGCCGCGAAGAGATGTCGCGAGGCTCCGGCCGTATGTGGATGATGGTCGTACTGGTGGCGCTGGTACTTTTGCTTATGGTGTTCGGCTATCCGCGTGTGGTCGCGTTCATTTCCGATATGCAGAAACCCAAAACCCCGCAGACCGAGGAGTTCAATCCCTACACTCCGATTACGGTCGTCCCTAACGATTATGAGGAGTAATGGCTGACCGTATCAAATTACTGCCCGAGGTCGTTGCGAACCAGATTGCCGCCGGTGAGGTGGTGAACCGTCCGTCGTCGGTGGTGAAGGAGATGATGGAGAATGCGATCGATGCCGGAGCCCGCAGCGTGAAGGTCAATTTCCGGGACGGCGGCAAGGAGCTGATTCAGATCGTGGACGACGGTTGCGGCATGTCGCCCATCGACGCCCGTATGGCTTTCGACCGGCATGCTACCAGCAAGATTTCTTCGCTGGACGATATTTATGCGCTCAAGACGTTCGGCTTCCGGGGCGAAGCGCTCGCGTCGATCGCCGCCGTGTCGCAGGTGGAGCTGCGTACGCGCCAGGCGGAGGACGAAGTGGGTACGCTCACGACGGTCAATGGCGGCGAGTTCGTTTCGCAGACCCTCGCGGCTTGTCCCGTGGGGTCGCAGTTTTATGTGCGCAATCTGTTCTACAACGTGCCTGCCCGCCGTAAGTTCCTCGAAAAGAGTACGACTTCCACGGGGCAGATCAAGTCCGAGTTTCAGCGGGTCGCGCTCTGCAATCCGCAGGTGGGGTTCGAATTGCTGATGAACGATCAGCCGCTCTATCGGTTGCCCGCTGCTTCGCTGGCTTCGCGGATCGTCGATGTGGTGGGGCGTCATATCAAACAGAACCTGCTGGAAGTCGATGCCGACACGTCGATCGTGCGGGTGACGGGCTTCGTGGGCCGTCCCGCTGCCGCCAAGAAGAGCAATAGTTCGGAACAGTATCTTTTCGTGAACGGGCGTTATTTCCGCTCCCCCTATTTTTTCAAGGCGATCCTGAAGGCTTACGAGAAGCTGATTCCCGATGCCTGTTCGCCCTCCTATTTTCTCTACCTGACGATCGACCCTTCGCGGATCGACGTCAATGTCCATCCCCAGAAGACCGAAGTCAAGTTCGCTGACGAAGAGGCCGTGTGGCAGATCATCAACGCTGCCGTGCGGGAAACTCTCGCCAAGACGGGAGCGGTGCCGCTCATGGATTTCGATCAGACGGACAGCGTCGAGATTCCGGTGCTGACCAAAGGGGCCGTTTACCGTGAACCCAAGGCGATGTCGAACGAGAGTTACAACCCTTTTCGTGCGGATTACGCTTCCGATGTGTCGGAACGGATGCCCGACGTGGATTTTTCGGGCTTCGACGCTCCTTACGACGGGGAGATGCCTGCCGGAAAGGGTGTGGGGGCGGAGGATCGATACGACGAGATGATCCCTTCTGCCGGGTTCGCTCCGACCGAAATGGAGTTCATTCCTTCTGCCGGGGAACCGGTGCAGCAACGGCTGATGGATGGCCCTGCGGCTTGTTTCAGCGGTGTGACGGTGCTCGGCAACGGGTATGCCTCGGCGCTGTACGGCGGCAAGTGGGTGGTCGTGGACCTGCGCCGGGCGCGGGAACGGGTGTTGTACGACAATTACCTGCTGCTCCTGACCAACGGATCGTCGGTCAGCCAGCAGCTCCTTTTCCCGGAGCGTCTCGCGTTTTCGGAAAACGAATATGCGTTGCTCGAGGAGAATGCGGTCGATTTCGCGGCGTTGGGTTTCGACCTGGAGTTTTGCGGCGGCGGAGCCGTCGAGGTAAAGGGCGTTCCGGCCGACATTCCGCACGATACGATCGACCGGTTGATTTACGAATTGCTGCAGGAGTTCGCCGTGCCTGTGGACGTTCAGGCATTGCGGCGCGAGAAGATCGCCGCTGTCATGGCTTGCAGCGGAGCCCGCAGCATGTCCCGTACGATTTCGACGGAGGAGGCCGAATCTCTGCTGGGGCAGCTCTGCGAAGGCGGGAATGTCAGCTTCACGCCTTCGGGCAAGGCGGTCATGGCCGAAATCACACTGGAAGAAATCCGCAATAAACTTGGTTGAGAGGTTGCCGGAAGGGATATAATCGTTACATTTGCATCTAAATCTTACTTTGTCTATGAATAATAGCCGCTATTTTTCTTCGACGCCTCCCGTAGTGCTGAACCTGATTATCATCAATGCGTTGATGCTTCTTGCGACCGAGCTGCTGCCTGTCGGGAACAGAATCGTCGGGGCGCTGGCGCTTTTCAACGTCGAGAGTCCGTTGTTCCATTCCTACCAGTTGGTGACTTATATGTTTCTGCACGGTGGATTTTCCCACTTGTTTTTCAATATGTTCGCCTTGTGGATGTTCGGTCGTACGCTCGAATACGAGTTGGGGTCGAAGCGCTTTCTGACCTACTACATGGTGTGCGGCGTCGGTGCCGGGGTGTTGCAACTGTTGGTCGGCTGGCTGGAATACCGCTATGGCAATGTCGGTATGATGGCCCTGATGGTGCCGACGGTCGGAGCTTCGGGTGCCGTGTTCGGTCTGCTGCTTGCTTTCGGCGTAATGCACCCCAATGCGGTCATCATGCTGCTCATTCCGCCGATTCCGATGAAAGCCAAGTGGTTCGTGGTCGTGTATGGCGTGATCGAACTTTTCTTCGGCATTTCGGGCCGGATGGACGGTGTCGCCCACTTCGCCCATGTCGGCGGTATGTTGTGGGGATTCCTGCTGCTCTATTATTGGAAACACAAAGGGGTGATCCGCTATTGATCGATGAGCAGGGAGTATTACGACGATTACAGACACGGTGCTTCCCGGAAACGTCGGAAAAGTTTGCCGGGCAGCGTGTTCAACGGGGTGATGCTGATCCTTTCGGTCGCGACGGGTGCAGCCATGATCGTAACGCTGCTGGCGCCGTTCGTCCACCCGGGGCGAATCTGGATTTTTCCGGTGTTGGGGCTGGTCGCTCCGGCGGTTTATGTATTCACCCTGCTGATAACGTTGTACTGGATCATTCGGTGGCGGTGGCGCATTGCCCTTCCGCTTGTCGTACTGTTGCTGGCGGGCCTTTTCAAGGTGCCGCTCTTCCTGAAGCCGGAGTTGCGCCGTCATTACGGCGAAGAGACGAGCTTCGGCCGGGGGGTGATCACCCTGCTGACTTTCAATGTTCGCAGTTTTTATAACGACCGGGGACAGTGGAGTTTCGACGGGGTGACGGAGGTGATCCGCCGTGTGAATCCCGATATTGTCTGCTTACAGGAGTTCAACCGTACCTCGAGCAAGGCCGAAGAGTTGGATTCGCTGTTATCCGATTACGATCGTACGGTGGTTATGGAGGGGAACAGACGGGATCCTGTATTTCCGCTGGCGCTTTATACCAAATACCGGATCCTCGGAAAATCTCATTCGATATTGGGTCCTATGAAGCAGGACGGGCAGTCGGTATGGGTGGATCTGCTGGTGGGGGACGATACGATTCGGATCTTTAACAACCACTTGCATTCGACCGCAATTACCGTGCATGACGATAAGTATCTTTCGGAGCATCAGTTTCTTACGGATACCGCTGGCGGAGCGAAAATCAAGAATATCTTCCGCAGGTTCCGCGACAACAGCATGTTGCGGGCGGCACAGGCGGACACGATCGCTCGGGCGATCGCTGCGACTCCGGGCTGTAAGATCGTTTGCGGTGACTTTAACGATACGCCTATGTCCTATACCTATCGGGTGATGGCACAAGACCTCGACGATGCTTTCCGGGCGAGCGGTAAGGGGTATTCCTATACCTTTCGCGGATTCATGGATGTTTTGCGGATCGATTACGTCCTCTATTCCGAAGATTTGGAGTGTCTCGATTACCAGGTTTTGTACGATGTGGATTTGTCGGATCACTATCCGGTCGTGGTCCGGTTGAGGCCGGTCAAAAGATAGTTGTTGTTATGATTTTGGATTCATTGAGAAACTGGGCTTTTTATTGCGGGGCCGATTCCCGGTTGAAGCGGGCGTTGGAATACCTCGCTGCGGCCGATTTGAATACTCTTGAGCCGGGGCGGTACGAGATCGAAGGAGCTGAAATTTTTATGAAAGTGACAGAAGGGGAGCTCAAACGGGAAGAGGAGGCTTCGCTGGAGGTGCACGATAAATATATCGACGTACAGGTATTGATTGCCGGCGAAGTCGAAACGATGGGTTGGCGGGAGCGTCGGGAGTGCCGTGTTCCCCGGGGGCCTTTCGATGCGGAAGAAGACATTCGGTTTTTTGCAGACCGGCCGCAGCTTTTCGTCGGGATCAGGCCCGGACAGTTCGTCGTTTTCGGTCCCGAGGACGCCCATGCTCCGATGATCGGTCGGGGACGGATCAAAAAGGCGGTCGTAAAGGTGATGAAATAGGGGCTTGTGCCGCGGTCGCAAGACTCAGAAAGAGATAGAAACTAAACAGGGACGGTGCCAATGACGGCACCGTCCCTGTTTATTGCGGACGAATCGGGATTTTCTACCGGATTTTTTCGGCAATGGCTTTGGCAAGTGCCGTGCAGCATTGTGCCCCCTGATCGTCGTATCCCTGTTTCATTTCTGTCGGCTGGCAGATGGCCTCCCATTTCATTTTCTGGGCGAATTCTCCCAGCAGGCGTACCGCTGCTCCAGCCCAGGTATAGGAGCCGAAATAGGCGAATTTCCGGCAGGGAATGCAACGTTCGCTGATTTTTTGCAGCAGGGACCCGACTTCGGGGAAGAGTTCGCCGTTGTAGGTCGGAGAACCCACGATCAGCGTGTCGTATTTGAAAATGTCGCGGATGACATTCGAAATGTCGGCATACGAAAGGTTGTAAACGATGATGTTTTTTACACCCTGTACGGCCAGCTCCCGAGCGATTTTCTCGGCCATCTGGGCCGTATTGCCATACATCGAACCATAGGCGATCACCACACCCGGTTCGCCTTCGTAGCGACTCAACTGATCGTAGATACCTATTACGCGCCCGATTTCCTGCTGCCATACGGGGCCGTGCGTCGAGCAGATCGTTTCGATGGGAAGGCCGCTCAGTTTTTGGAGGGCTTTCTGTACGGGGGCGCCGTATTTGCCCACGATGCAGGCGTAGTAGCGGCGCATCTCGTCCCAGAAATGGTCCAGCGAAAGCTGGCTGTCCAGGATACCGCCGTTCAGGGCACCGAACGTGCCGAACGCATCCGCCGAGAAGAGTACCTTGTGTTCGGGGCAATAGGTGACCATCACTTCGGGCCAGTGAACCATCGGCGCCATATAGAACGAGAGGTTTTTTTGGCCGAGCGAAATGCTTTCGCCCTCTTTGACTTCCCGGGTGAGGGTATGGATGCCGTAATATCCGTCGAGCATCTGAAGGGTTTTGGCATTGCCCACGATCTGCATCTCGGGGTAGAGCAGGCGCAGGGTTTTGATCGAAGAGGAGTGGTCCGGCTCCATGTGATCGACCACCAGGTAATCGATCGGCCGGTCTTTCAGGATCGCGCGGATATTGTCGATGAACTGTTCGCCGAACGATACTTCGACCGTGTCGATCAGAGCGACTTTTTCGTCGATGACCAGGTATGAGTTGTAGGAAACGCCGTAAGGAAGCGACCACAGCGATTCGAAACGGGTCGTGGTGCGGTCATTGACGCCGACGTAGTGTATTCCGGGTAATATTTCTGTAAAAGCCATAAATTGTTTAGGTTTTGATTCGGCGCGAAGATACGAAAAAAATCGTTTCGATCCATTGCTGCCGAATTTTATATATTATAAGGTGTCGAATAAGAGCGGGGTGTAAAACCGGTATTTTTCCGCTGCTTTGTCGGGCGAATGGCTTTTCCGCGCCGTTTTTGTCGCAAGTCAGATCTTAAATTGGTCAATATGGGATTTGAAAGGAGATAAATCCGAATATACGTGCTTTTTTTGATTATTTTGAATACGGTTATTTGCTTATGAAGCAATTAATTTCTATATTTGCTCGGAACTTTTTATTTCAAACTCAATTTTTAAATTAACGCTTATGATTAAGAAAATTGTACTATCGTTAATTACTGTACTGAGTTTCTGTTCGTTGGCTCTTGCGCAAAACAAGCAGGTGACGGGTACGGTTACCGATGAGAAGGGAGAACCTATCATCGGTGCTACGGTTGTGGCAGAGGGTACGTCTGCCGGTACGACGACCGGAGGAGACGGGCAGTTTACATTGACGGTTCCCGCCAATGCGACGCTCTCGATCTCTTTTATCGGTTACGAAACCCAGAAGGTGAGCGTAGCCGGTAAGACGCATATCGACGTGACTCTCGGGGAAGAGGCTACGGGCATCGAGGATGTCGTGGTGATCGGTTATGGTACGGGTAAGAAGATCGGTTCGGTGATTGGTTCTGTAGATCAGGTGAAGTCCGAGAAGATCGAAAACCGTCCCAGCACCAACGTCGTGGACGCTTTGCAGGGTCAGGTAGCCGGTCTTCAGATTATGACCGGTAACGGTGAGTTGACTTCGACTTCTTCGATCCGTATTCATGGTCTGGGTTCTATGGGTGCCGATACGTCGCCGCTGATTCTGTTGGACGGTGCGCCGATTCAGGCTTCGACGCTGCAGACGATCAACCAGAACGATATCGCTTCGGTGAACGTCCTCAAGGACGCTTCGGCGACTTCGATCTACGGTTCGCGTGCTGCCAACGGTGTTATCTATGTGCAGACCAAAACCGGTCGTCGCAACCAGGAGAGTGTCGATGTGACGCTTACGGGACAATACTCCATGTCGAGTGCCGTATCGCCTGAATTGAATATGATGAGTGCGAACGAGATGTTGGATTATATCGGTGCGGCTGTTGCCGTTCGTTTGTCGGGCGATGCCTTGACGACTCCTGATAAGATTGCGTCCGGCCGTCAATATTTTATCCGTAATTTCGGTCTGGCTAAGTTCATGGATGAGAACTATAATCCTATGAATGACTACAAGTGGTGGAACGAGATTCTTGAGAGAAATGCGCCGATGTATCAGGTCGATCTGTCGGTTTCGGGCGGCTCGGCGAAGACCTCTTACTATTTCTCGGGTAACTATGCCAATAAGACCGGTATTCTGCCCGGTTCGGAGTTGGATCGTTACAATTTCCGTACGAATATCGATACCAGGGCTAACAACTGGCTGCGTTTGGGCTTGAACCTCGGTTTGGGTTATCAGCACAGTTCGATTGCTGATACGAATGAATCGATGGGCAATCTGTATGTATCGAACCCGGTGATGGCATCGTTGATTACGCCTCCTTACCAGCCTCTCTATGACGATAACGGTCAGATGCTCAACTTCTTCGATGCTACTCAGGCTATCAACCCGTTGATGACTGCGGACTATATGCCTCGCTGGCAGAATCGTATTACGATGAATGGTATGGCTTTCATTGAACTGACTCCGGTGAAGGGGCTGACGATCCGCTCCTCTCTTGCTGTGGATGCTTTTGACTGGCGTTCACACGGTGCTTCCAGCCCTGAAACTCCTACTCCTTCGGGTAAGTTCGGTACTGGTAGTGCCAGTGAACTGTTCCAGCGTTTCTATGAATGGACTTGGACCAATACCGCCGAGTACAAGCATACTTGGAATGAGGTTCATAACTTTACGGCGCTGCTCGGTGAGGAGACTCTTTATCGGAATAACAACAGCTTCGCTGTAACTTCGACCGGTATCACTTCTTCGCGCTTCCTGAATATCGCGATGGGTACAGAAGTTTCCGGCGGTCTGCCGACCTATAGCATCGCACAGTCGGCTTCGAATTCTGTATTCGGCCGTCTTGAATATAACTTCGCAGAGCGTTATTTCATCAGCGGTTTGTTGCGTAACGACGCAAGCTCGCGTTTCGGTGAGAACAACCGCAATGCGCTTTTCTGGGCTGTCGGCGGTATGTGGAATATCAAGAATGAGACGTTCCTGCGCGACAATCAGACTATCAGTGATTTGAGTCTGAAAGTGTCTTACGGTACACAGGGTAACTCCGGTATCGGTGACTACAACCACCGTCAATATATGGCTGCGGGTTCGGCTTACGGCGGTTACACGACTTGGATGGTATCCGGTATCGGTAACCCTGATCTGATGTGGGAGAGCCAGAATACATTGACCGTGGGTGCCAATATTGAGTTGTGGAGAAAACTCTCTCTCTCGATTGAATACTATCGCCGTCAAACCAACGATATGCTGATGTCCATTCCGTTGGCTCCGTCAGGTGGTTACAGCGGTCGTGCCGGTAACGTCGGCGGTATGCGCAACTCCGGTATCGACCTTTCGTTGAACTACGATATTTACGCTTCGAAAGACTGGTTCGTGAACTTCCACGCGACTTTCAACTACAACAAGAACCAGCTGACCGATCTTTGGGAACCGGGTCTTGAATTCGCTTATATGGGCAACGGTCTGCAGGCTTACAGCGTAGGTGATCCGTTCCCGACTTGGACAATGCAGGAGTGGCGCGGAGTCGATCCTGAAACCGGTCTGGATACCTGGACTACGGCAGACGGCGGCATTACTTCCGATTTCAACCAGGCTGCTTTGGTGAATCTGGGTACTTCGCTTTATGCGCCTTATACCGGCGGTTTCGGTGTGACAGCCGCATGGAAGGGACTCAGCCTGACGGCAGACTTCTCTTGGGTTCATGGCAACTACGCGCTCAACAATACGATGTATTTCGTTGCTAATGCCGATATGGGACTCTCTTCCCAGTTCAACCAGTGCGACCTGGCATGGGACTATTGGCAGCAGGAAGGCGACCAGGCGAGATATCCCCGTCTGGACCAGGCGATCAATTTTGACAGCCGTATGCTTGAGAAGGCTTCGTTCCTGCGTCTGAAGTATATCCAGTTGGCTTATACGCTCCCGAGCCATATTATGGAGAAGACGAAGTTCATCAAGGGCCTTAAGGTTTGGGTCGGTGGCCGTAACCTCTGGACTGTGACGGGCTATAACGGCCTGGATCCTGAGGCTGCAGAGAAGGGGGTCGATGTCGATACTTATCCGAATACGCGCGAGTTCACTTTCGGCCTTGAGTTTAAGTTCTAATTTTCAGTGTTCATTATAAAAAAATAAATACAAGGCTTAGACTATGAAAAAGATAATAAATTCGATTTTGGCATTCGTTACCCTCTTTTCTGTGACGTCGTGCGACTTGGATATGGACCCCGAAACGGCGATCCGGCCCGAGGATGCGTACACCATGGAATATTGCGAGGGTGTGAGAGGTTACGTTTATGTGGACCTGAAAGCGCTCCTTTCCGGTGGTTTCTACTCGATACCGGACCTTTATGTGGATGTTCTGAATGTTTGCATCGGTAGCGGTAATCAGGGTATCTATTCTTTCAACTGGCGTTTGTATCCCACTGATCAGGATGTAACGTCGTTCTGGTCCAGTTATTATACGACGATGATGCATATCAACTATGCGATCCGTCATATGGATGCAGCTTATGAATATCTTACTCCCGACGAGCAAAAGAAAGTGGATGTTTACAAAGGCGAGATGTATTTCTTCCGCGCCTATGTAATGCACCGTGCCGCGCTGCTTTTCTGTGAGGACTATGATCCGGACAAGGCCGCTGATCAGTTTGGTCTTCCCTATCCGAAAGAGTGGGAGCCGGAAGCGAAACTGGCTCGCGGTACGTTGGCAAAGTTGTATGAGAACGTAGAGGCAGACCTCGTAGAAGCTGAGAAAACCGTGACTGCTCAGGGTACTCCGACGGATCAGATTTACCTGACCAAAGATGCCATTACCGCATTCCGCGCAGAGCTGGCTCTGCACCTTCACCAGTATACGGAGGCCAGCCAGTACGCCCAGTCTCTTTATGGAACTTATCCTTTGGTGACAACGGCTGAAGGTCTCGAAAGAATGTGGCGCGAGGATACTTCTACCGAGAATATTCTGCAACTGGAGGTACTTCGTACGACCATGACGACTGTGAACTCGTTCGGTAGCTATCTGAACAGTAGCTGGGAGCCGAATTCGGGGGTATACTTCTATGCTCCTACCTATATTCCGGAGCAGCATATTGTCAAGTTGTTTGAAGATGCCGATTTCCGTACGAATATTTTCCTTGTTAAGAATGCCAATGTTACGATCAGTGGAAATAAGGGGGTCGGAGTTCTTATTGGTAAGTTCCGCGGTAACAAGAATTTCCAGACCAATACGACTACGTTGGTTTATCGCAACAGACCTAAGATGTTCCGTATCTCCCAAATGTATCTGGTCGATGCCGAGGCGCAGTATCGTTTGGACCCTGCTAAAGGTTTGGATCCGCTGAACCAGTTGCGTACGGCCCGTGGTCTGACAGCCCTTACGGCGGATGATGTGAAGGATGATGTTACGTTGCTTGACGGCACGAAGATATCTGGACTTTTCAATGCTATTCAGGAAGAGCGCGGCCGCGAGATGCTTGCCGAGGGTACGCGTCTTTTCGACCTGAAGCGCTGGGGACAAGGTTTCAAACGTGATATCAATGCCAAACTTGCTCCTTTGGTTGACCAGGTGTCTTATTTGCAGACTATGAAACAGACTGCTGGTAGCCCGAAGTTCGTATGGCCTATTCCGAATAGCGAGCTGACGCAGAACCCGAATTTCGGTAGCCAGAACCAGGGATATTTGTAATAGATATCTTTGATCTGACAAGATATGTGAAGGATCGACCCGTTACGGGTCGATCCTTTTTATTTTGCGATCATATTGAAAATGGAGTGGTATGGATTCTCCTTTTTCGTTGAGAGGTTCAGCTTCTCTTTTCTGACGCGGTTTGGAAATGGATTCGGGATTCCGGATATACTGTCGCAGGAGGATTTTCGGACCTTGCAGTCTGATGCAAATAATCCGGAATAATGCAATATGCTTGTTTTTTCTTGGTGATAAGTGGGCTTTATCGGTCGGGATATTTTTGTCAATGTGGTGCGTGTCCCGGGGTGTTTGGGAAAGCGGTGATATTTATGTGTTCGTTCGTAGCACACTTCCGGATTTTGTTGCCGGGCACGAGCGATGCCGGTGGTGTTGTCTTTTCTCTCTTTTGGGTATAGGGAAAAGGGAGGGGAGGATCCGCAAAACAGTGTGTCGGAGGCGGGATTCAGGCTTTTCCCTTGCTTCGGGTAAGGCCCTGCGGCAGGGCGAGCGATAGCCGTGAGAAGCTGACGACGGAACCGGCCAGGGCAAACCCTCCGGCAAGCAACAGGGCGATATGGCAGCCGTTTTCCGGGTCGATATGGAACAGCAGGGCTACCAGAGCCGCTCCGGTCGTCTGTCCCGTGAGCCGGGCTGTTGCCAGCATACCGCTGGCGCTTCCGCTTCGCTCGGGCGGTGCGGAGGCGATCAGGATGCTGTTGTTGGGAGATTGGAACAGGCCGAATCCGAGGCCGCAGAGCAGGAGTCGCCAGACGATGTCGGCGACGTGGGGTTGCTCGGGCAGAAAAGCCAGCAGAACTACGCCCGCCGCCATGATAAGCAGTCCTACGCCGCCCATGGCTCCTGCGTGGATCCGTTCGACCAGCAAGCCGGCGATCGGAGCCACGACCATAATGATAGCGGGCCAGGCAGTGAGGATCAGGCCCGTATGTACTTCTGTATATCCGAATGTCTTTTGCAGGTAGAAGGGAAGCGCGACCATAGCGAGCATCTGGGCGATGAACGAGCAGATCGAGGTGATCACCGAAACGGAGAAGATCGGGATGCGCAGCAGGTCGAACGGCAGGATCGGATAGGGCTCGCGCAGCTGGCTGCGGATGAAGAAGAACCCGATGATGAGCAGCGCTGCGATGCCCAGGGTGAGCAGGCGCGGGTCGAGCCCGTGCGAGAATCCTTCGACCGAAGCCATCAGCAGGCCGAAGGTCAGGGCATTCATCACGGCATCGCGCCAGTCGAAACGGCGTGCGCTCACCCGCACGGGATTGTCCGGCAGGAAGCGGCGGCTCAGCCACAGCGCCACCAGCCCGATGGGGATGTTCACGGCGAAGAGCCACGGCCACTGAGCGACGGAGAGGATGCCCGCAGCCAGCGTAGGCCCGGCGACCGACGACACGGCGACGACCGTGGCGTTGATTCCCATGCCGCGTCCCAGTTGCGCCTTGGGGTAGATGATGCGGATAAGCGTGGTGTTGACTGATGTGACGGCAGCGGCGCCGAACCCCTGCATCACGCGCGCCAGTACCAGTGTCGGGAGCGATGTCGAGAGGGCGCAGCCCACCGAGGCCACGGTGAAGAGCATCAGGCCGCCGATATAGACTTTGCGGTAACCCACCACGTCGCCCAATGCCGAAAACGACAGCAGCGAGACCATGATGGCCAGTTGGTAGGCGTTGACGATCCAGATCGAGTCGGCCGCCGAGATACCCAGTTCCAGTCCGATGGTGGGCAGGGCGACGTTGGCGATGGCGCTGTCGATCACCGACAGCGAGACGCCGAACGCTACGGCCAGGATGGCCCACAGGCGGCGGGGCATCGGAAGCCCGTCGTAAGGTCGAATTATGTGGGATGCAGCGTTCATTGCAGGGACAAAGATAATCTAATCGCGGCTCAATTCAAATTCGGGTCGGCCCGCAGGCTGGTTGCAGCCGGATCGGCCGGGTTGCGGGAAACGGCTCGCCGCCGGTTTCGCACGTAGCGTGTCTGCCGCCGGATGCTGCCGCCTGCCGCCTCTCTCCGAGGTCTGCGTTTTGGCGGCACCCACGCCTCCGGCTGCTGCGGTGCGGGTTCCGGATGCCGCGGCAGTCGTCGGTGGCGGCCGTCTGCACTCCTCCCTTTTGTGTTTTTTGCCCTGTCCGTGCGGTTTCTGCCGCCCTCCCGTGCTGTAAAAAACGGAAGCCCGGGATTATCCGGGCCTCCGTCACACAACTATGAAATTTGAACTTTTTATTTTAAAAAATGAGGCTGTGTTCGTTTTAGGGATTGTCTGTATTGGGACTACCGGCGGCTGCTTTCGGGGACGATTTCGCCCTCGGGTTCGATGCCCTTGAGGTATTTGCCGAGGAATTTCTCCATCGCGCGGTAGAAATCGAAGCGGTTCTCCTCGTTGTGGAAGCCATGTCCCTCGTTGTCCTTGACCATGTAGTCGACATGCACGCCGCGTTTGCGCAGGGCGTCGACCATCTGGTTGCTCTCGTTGATGTTCACACGGGGGTCGTTGGCGCCCTGTACCACCAGCAGCGGGGTTTTGATCCGTTCGGCGTTGAGTGCCGGGGAGTTTTCGCGCAGCATTTGGGCGTCCTTTTCGGGATTGCCGACCATCTCGTACATCATGTCGAGCATCGGTTTCCAGTAGGGAGGGATGGTTTGCAGGAACGAGAAGAGGTTCGATACGCCCACGTAGTCCACGGCGCAGGCATAGAGGTCGGGATCCTTGACGATACCCTGCAACGTGGCGTAACCGCCGTAGCTGCCGCCGTAGATGGCGATCTTCGAAGGATCGGCGATGCCCTTTTCGATCAGCCAGTTCACGCCGTCCGTAATGTCGTCCTGCATGGTCTGGCCCCATTTGCCGTAGGCGATTTCGGTGAATTTGCGCCCGAAGCCGGTAGAACCGCGGAAGTTCATCTGCAATACGGCGTAGCCGCGGTTGGCCAGGAACTGCACCTCGGGGTTGAATCCCCACGAGTCGCGGGCCCACGGGCCGCCGTGGGGGTTGACCACTACGGGCAGGTTCTTGGCGTTGTGAAGCGTCTTGCCGACGGGCAGCGTGAGGTATCCCTCAATTTCGAGGCCGTCGCGCGAGGTATAGGTGACCGGGGTCATCTCGGCCATCTGTTGTTCGTCGATCCACGGTGCGAGGTCGGCCAGCTTGGTCATCGTGTCGCTTTTCACGTCGTAGAAGTAGTAGGCGCCCATCGTGCGGTCGCCGCCTGCATAGACGA
>OHQF01000955.1_pt1 | contig 16406 bp, 16 predicted proteins | sample 1578001 | NCBI WGS metagenome assembly OHQF01 (sample SAMEA3879538, study PRJEB24766) | human gut metagenome | biome: human-associated habitat; feature: feces | place: USA | collected 1985/1987 | reverse complement strand
ACATATTTTTTGAATTTGTTGTGGAAATAGTTGATGTTCGTGTAGCCGACCCTCTCCGCGACCTCATAGACCTTGTATTCGTCCTCCGCAAGAAGTCTTTTAGCCTCGGTGATACGGATTTTATCGAGATAATTGTTGAAATTGTCGCCCATATACTGATGAAAGACCTTGCCGAGATATGCGCTGTTGTATCCGAATATGTTCGCGAGCATTTCAAGGCGAAGCTCCTGATTATAGTTCGCGTGTATGTACTGAACTACGCGCTCCATCGTGCTTTTGGTCGTCCTGCCGTAAACGCTGTCGGAAAACTCGGTGAACTCTTTCTTCATCAGCTCGATTATGTCGTGCAGACTGCCGAGCGAGCCTATCTGACTGACGATATAATCGTCCTTGAACGGCTCTGCCTTTTTTTCGCCAACGCTTTTTATGATAAGATTTTTCGTGCTGAGTACGGTCGTAATGCAGATAACGCGGATCTTTTCGGGAGTGAAGCTGTTCCTGCAAAGCGATTCCTGAAAGCGTGCAAAACAGCCCTCCAAACGCTCCTTGTCGTTTATCTCCATAAACGGGAAGAACTGTGCAGCTATCGTTTCGGGTGCAGGAATGTCCTCATCGCTTCGGCTGCGTATCTTCTCGGCGGAAATAACACCGTAGTGAAGATAGAGAAAACGGTTGTTGTATATCTCGTTCGCCGAGCGGTAGGAAGCCGATATCTCCTTTGCCGAATGAACGGATTCGCCTATCGCAGCAAATATCATTCCCCTATAATCAAAGTTCAGCCTGCTCATACATTCCTGTATGCGCTCGTCGGGGCTGTCCTTGAATATAACGGCAAGCATACCGTTGAGGTCTATGGGAACAGCATCAACATTCTCCATTTCGGAAAGTCGGCTGCGTATCTTGTCAAGAATGAACTGGCGCGATTCAAAGCTGTTTTTTTCGGTCGCACTGATAAGCACAACGTTGAACTTCCGTCCGCTGCTGTATACTTTCAGTGCGCTGTTGTCCGAAGCCGATGCTCCGCCGATAAGAAGCTCCTTGATAGCATTTTCGTTGAGGAACTCACTGCCTTTCTGAAGCTGCAGGCTGCTCTCCTTTTCCGCCTTTATCTCGGACACAAGCGCTTTCAGACATTCGATAAGCTCATCTTCGTCAACGGGTTTGAGAATGAATCTCTTCACACCGAGCGACATAGCCTCCTTTGCATAAGCAAAATCGGAATAACCGGAGAGTATCACAGCTTTTCCCTTAAAACCGTTCTTTATCGCAGCATCGATCATCTGTATCCCCGTCATTCCCGGCATCTTCACATCGGCAATAACTATATCGGGATCGTGTATAAGTATTTTGTTAAGTCCGTCGTCCCCGTCCTCTCCCTCATCAATAACTTCAAGTCCGAGTTCGTCCCACGGTATCATCATCTTTACGCCAAGGCGCACGTTCGGTTCGTCATCAACCAACAGAACTTTGAGCAAATCACCCGACCTCCTTTTTACGCAGCTTTGACTGCCCTTTTATACAATTATAGCTTATTCCGACATATTTATCAATGCTTTTCATAAAAATTTCATATCTTGATGATATTTATATAAAAATTACAGTCATTTTTTGAATTATTCTCGGGATCGAAAACTATTGATTTTTCACCTCCTTCGGCAAGGTTATCCTTACCCTTGTACCCTTTCCTATCTGACTGGTGAAAGAAAGACCGTATTCATCGCCATGGAACATCTTTATTCGCTTGTTCACGTTCGTCAAACCGATGCTCTTTCCCGAAGATGTGTCGTTTTCTTCAAGCTTCCACCTCAGCTCGGACATTTTGTCATCGGGTATGCCCTGACCGTTGTCCTCGACCTCGATAATGACATTTTCGCCCGAATATTTTATGCTCACGGTTATCTTTCCGTTGCTCTTGCTGCTCTCGATGCCGTGAACAAACGCATTTTCAACGATAGGCTGTATAATGAGCGGCAAAATAGGATAATTTCCGTCAATTTCATTATCTATCGAGTATGATATCCTGTCGCCGAAACGGGCCGCCTGCAATTCAAGGTAGCTCTTTGTGAATTCAAGCTCCGATTCGAGCGTGACCATACTGTTTTTGACTTCAAGACAGCGGCGCATAAACTTTCCGAGCTTTTTTACAAGATCGGCCGTTTCCTTGTCGTTGTTCACATACGCTTTCATTCGTATCGTTTCAAGCGTGTTATAAAGGAAGTGCGGATTTATCTGGCTCGCAAGGGTCTTGAACTCGGCTTCGACCTGATTTAAACGAAACGTTTCCGTCTGAATTTTCGCCTCATAAGCCTCATTCATAAGCTCCTGCATACTCTTTACCATTACCTGCAGGTCGTTGTAAAGCTCATTGATCTCGTCATCACCGTCTATCTTCTCGTTAAGGTCGAAGTCGCCGACCGTTACTCTGTGCATCTGATCGCGCAGAAAGCCTATCCTTCGCACGAAATACGATGTAAAAAGTATCGCGATGAACACCGACAGCAGGAAGCAGGAGGTAATGTAAAAAACATATCCGAACGAAAGCTCCTTTGTCGCACCCGTTACGATAGCATAAGGCTTCACAAGATATATCTGAAAAAAGTTGCCTGTATGATTGTAGTTGAAGTTGGTCGCAACCGTGTAGCCCTTGTCTGTCAGCGGAGATTTTCCCGTAAGCTCGATCGGGTCTTTTTCCGTGCCGTCAAGTTCAAAGTCGGGCGTTGTGAATACTTTGCCGAGGTCGTATTCGGGTATATTGCTGTAAAAAACCATTCCGTTCTGAACAGCGAAGATAACGTTGAAAACCTCGTCCTCCATAAGCGTTTCTATCCAGTCCTGATTGATGTAAACGACCATAACGCCAAGGCTCCCGCCGTCTTTCGACTTTATCTGGCGGATATAGCTAAGATAGCATTTTGAATCGGAGGGATTTTTCAGCACCCGCCATATCGGTGCAGTTGTCGCCAAAGCTTCGCCGAACCAGTTTGAATCCTTTATCTGCTTGGTTATGCGCTGAAAAGAGAGATTGTAAAGAAAGCCATTCGGATCTTCGCCCATATCAACATAAAAGGTTATATCCGAGATCTGTGAATAAGCGTTTCTGTAGCCCGATACAACGGGGTGCGTTGCATAGAAATCAAGACATTCATCGTGGTTCAGTCCGCTGTTGAGAAGATAGCTTATGCTCTCGTCATTGTATATTGTGTCAGCCGCCGCAGAGGTCGTGAAAAGCGTGTCCGTGAGCCTTATTTTAAGGTTGTCAGCATCCTTGTACGCCTCCTTGACGGTGCTTTCCTGCAAAACTCCTATCGTGTTCATAATGAGGTAAATTCCTGCCGCAAAAACGGGGACGATAACCGCAATGAACATCACGATAAGCTTCGTGCGGATATTAGTGTTGAGCAGTTTGTTTATCAGCTTCATAGCACTTCCCTGCTTAATTTTCCCCGGACAGTATCTTCACCGCCGAACTTGTTCCTATCCTATCGCAGCCCTCGTTCAGAAAAGCTTCAAGGTCAGCCTTTGTCTTTACTCCGCCTGCCGCTTTCATCCTGACATTTTCGCCGATGTGCTTCTTGAAAAGCCTGATATCTTCAAGCTTCGCACCGTCCGTGCCGAAGCCTGTCGAAGTCTTTATGTAGTCCGCTCCCGCATTTGTAACGCAGTCGCAGAGTGCAATTTTCTCTATCTTTTCAAGGTAGCAGGTCTCGATGATGACTTTGAGTATCTTCTCACCGCAGACCTTTTTCAAAGCGGCAATTTCCGCCGTTACCTTGTCGAATCTTCCCATTTTTACATCACCGAGGTTCACGACCATATCAAGCTCGTCTGCACCGTCAGCTATAGCGCACTGCGCCTCGAACACCTTTACAGCGGTCGTGTTGTAGCCGAGAGGAAAGCCTATCACCGTGCAGATATTGAGCTTTTCGCCGAATTTTTTTCTCGCATACGAAATAAAGCTCGGCGGTATGCATACAGAAGCCGTGTTGAGGCGAAGTGCTTCTTCGCAAAGCTTATCTATGTCAGCCTCGGTCGAAACTGCTTTGAGCATAGTATGGTCGATGTGCGGATAAATCTGTTCTTTTTCCATTGTCAGTCTTCCTTTCGTGAGTCGTCCTCTGCCTTTAAAAGCAGTTCATAAACGGGTGCAAGCTTCTCAAATTCGCCGATGAGGAACGGTATGAGTTTGTCGCTGAAAAGCAAGTCGTGATCGTGGCTCAGAGCGTTGACGGAAATACTCCTGCGGTTGAGCCAGTTCTGCTTTTCCTCGCTTTCATCGGGGAAACGGTTCTTTTTGTAAATGTCGCCGTCAAGCGAAAATTCGGGCGAAGCTTTCAGCATTTTCACAGCCGCCTTGTAGCTTTTATCGTCATTTTTTATAAGCTCGCGCAGGCTTTCCATAACAGCCGTGGGCGCTTGGTAATAGCCAACGCCGTATGAAAAGCCCGTCTGCTCGATGCAGAAATAAAACGAGAGCGCATTTCCGAGCCTTTCGCGCGGTCTGCTCACAGCTATCCAGATATGGTCGCGGAAAAGCGACTTGTCCTTGGTAAAGCGTGTGTCACGGCGAACTCTCGAAACACATTTCGGCGAGCAGACAAGTCGGCTGTCGATCTTTTCAAAGGTCGGCGCAAGCCCTGCGGCTATCTCCGCAAACGGCTCGGTTATGACCTTTTTGTATATCGGCTTCTGCTCCTCATAATATTCCCTGCTGTCGCGCAGTTTGAGTTCAAAGAGTATATCGATAGATTTTCTTGAAAAATTCATTTTGTTCCTTTCCTTTTTTTGAAAAAGATCATATTCATATTCTGCATGGTCAGATTTTCCCGACCGCAAAAAGGTAAAGCGGAACGTGAAGCCCGTCCTACAGGATCGATGTGTTTGGATAAAAAAAATCCGTTTCTTTTAACAAGAAACGGATTTCTGCTGGTTGGGGTGCAGGGATTTGAACCCCGGAAATGCCTGAGTCAGAGTCAGGTGCCTTACCGCTTGGCTACACCCCAGTATAAGTCGCCGATTGAAAAGGCGATGCATTAACGGCAACTTACTTTGGTTGGGATAGTTGGATTTGAACCAACGAAATGACGGAGTCAAAGTCCGTTGCCTTAGCCGCTTGGCTATATCCCATTGAACTTTTTAATGAGGAAATAATCAAGCTCATCGTCAAACTACAGTAGTTATTATAGCACGTCCATTTCTGTTTGGCAATAGTTTTTGTATAACTTTGGCGTTTTATACAAATATTTTTTTCTGATTTGTGCATTATTTACATTTCATTGCGGTTTTCGAGTGCTTTGAACAGCGTTGTCCTGTCTGCGTACTCGACCATAGCGCCAACGGGCAGACCGAAAGCAAGCCTTGTGACCTTTACACCGAGCGGCTTTAAAAGCTTTGAAATGTAAACAGCGGTAGCCTCGCCCTCAACTGTCGGGTTGGTAGCCATAATGACCTCGCGCACTCCGCCTGCGTTCACCCTCGCAAGAAGCTCCTTTATCCTCAGCATCTCCGGAGTTACACCGTCCATAGGTGAAAGAAGTCCGTGCAGGACGTGATAAACGCCCTTGTATTCGTTGGTGCGCTCGAAAGCTTCGATGTCCTTAGGCGCTTCGACAACGCATACGGTGCTGTGGTCACGGAAATCATCACTGCATATCGGACAAAGCTCATTCTCGGTGAAGTTTGCGCAGACCTTGCAGTAGGTGACTTTTTGGTGAGCGTTCATTATCGCATCGGAAAAAGCCTGCGCTTCCTCATCGCTCATCGTCATAACGTAGTAAGCGAGCCTTTGAGCCGACTTCATTCCTATTCCGGGGAGCTTTGCGAACTGCTCCGCAAGTATTACGAGCGGCAGAGCCGTTTTTGACATAAGATCATTCCTTTGAGAAAAAGTTGTTTGAAATAACGGGAATCCATCAGATGCGGATTCCCGTTCAATGTGTATCTTTAGAAAAGTCCGGGGAATGAAACGCCGCCTGTGATAGCGCCCATCTCATTTTCGGAAGTAGCTTCGATCTGGTGAACAGCATCGTTGAATGCGCTGATAACGAGATCCTGAAGCATCTCGATATCCTCGGGGTCAACGACCTCCGGCTTGATAGTAACGGACTTGAGCTGCTTGTCGCCGCTCATAACGACTTCAACAGCTCCGCCGCCCGAAGTAGCCTTGAACTCTCTGTTTTCAATATCTTCCTGAAGAGCGGTGATCTGTTCCTGCATTTTCTGAGCCTGCTTGAGCATACCCTGCATATTCTGAGCGCCGCCGCCCATTCCCTGTGGCAATCTTGCTTTCATAATTAATACTCCTTTTGGTTGATTTTATGCACCGCAGAACTTAGCAAGCGGTACTGTAAATTTATAAAAACGGAACATTTATGACTGTTCTGTCGGTATCCCGTTTTCCTGCGCTTTTTTTAAGATAGATTCGACCGACTGCCTTGTATCGGCTTTCTCGGTCTTGTTCGTGCATTTCGCACGGATAGTGTATATCCTGCCCGTTATCTTCTGAATCGAGCGTTTGAGCTTCTCGGCGTTGTCCCCTGCCTTTAAAACGGACATAAAGAACGAATTCTCCGAGAAAATAAGCATCATATCTCCGCTTTCGAGGGCATACGAGCCGACAAGTGCCGCCGAACCAGACGGACATGCCGCCTTGTACTCTTCGAGGATATCCGCCCAGCGTTCAACAGGCTTGAACGAAGACGGGTCTATTTTGCCCTGCTCCGTTTTTGCGGGAGCGGACTGTGAAGCCTGAGCAGGCTGAGAAACGCTTTCGTTCTGTTTTTCCTGCCGATACGAATATTGGGATTCGCTTCGCACGGGAGCAGTCCTTGCCGCCGGTGACTGAACGGACGCATCGCCGAGCCTGCGCTCCAACATTTCAATTTTAGCATAAATTTCGGAATTGTCAATAGAATTGTTCGCAGAAGTACCCGAAGCCGCCGCGCCTGCTCTGCTTGTGCATATCTTTATCATGCACATCTCGATCTCGACACGCTTTGACGGCACTCTGCCGATCTTATCACCCGTCTGCTGCAAAATATCCAGGTCGGCGAAGATATCCTCTATCGGCATTTTCTCCGCAAGAGCCTTGACCTGAGCGGTCTCGCTCGGCAGGCAGTTCAGTATTCCCGTATCATCGGGAACGGTTTTCGCAAGCATAACATTCCGCAGCTGTCCTACCAGTTCGGCACAAAGCTGCTGCATATCCTTTGACGAATCGTAAAGCTCGCCGACCGCCTTTACAGCCTCGGCAGTGTTATGGTCAGCCGCCGCTTCAAGGATACGGAAAACAGGACCGCTTCCCGCGATTCCCGCCGCACTCGCAGCCACATCTTCCGTGATATTGTCGGAATAAGCCGTGCATCGGTCGAGCAGCGAAAGAGCATCACGCATACCGCCGTCCGAAGCCTTTGCGATAAGCAGTGCGGCTTCATTCGTGAGCGTGAATTTCTCCTGCTCTGCGACCCACAAGAGCCGCTTTGCAATATCGTCTGATTTGATTCTGTGGAAATCGAAACGCTGGCAGCGTGAAAGTATCGTCGGCAGGACTTTGTGGATCTCAGTCGTTGCGAGGATAAACTTAACGTGTTCGGGCGGTTCTTCCATAATTTTGAGCAGCGCATTGAACGCCGCAGGAGAGAGCATATGAACTTCGTCGATGATATAGACCTTGTATTTGCAGCGTTCGGGCATATAAACAGTACCCTCGCGCAGGTCACGGATATCCTCGACACCGCTGTTTGAAGCCGCGTCTATCTCGATAATATCACCGAGCGCGCCCTCATCGGCATCGCGGCAAATCTCACATTCAAGGCATGGGTTTCCGTCAACGGGGTGCAGACAGTTCATCGCCTTTGCAAGTATTCTTGCGCAGGTCGTCTTACCCGTTCCTCTTGAACCCGTGAAAATATATGCATGGGCAGTTCTGCCTGTTCTGAGCTGATTTAAGAGCGTTTCTGTTACCTGCGGCTGCGAAACAACATCAGCAAAGCTCAAAGGTCTGTATTTTCTGTACAAAGCCTGATACAAAACGCTCACTTCCCTTTATTTTATCTTCATTTCTTCGTCTATCCTGTCATAAACGCCGACGCTCTCGGCAATTTTGCAGTAATACTGCTTGAAGCCGACAACATCGAACATATTCGCCGCAAGCGCTTTCGCGTAATACTCACGGCTCTTTTCAAGGTCTTTCAGCCCGAGCTGCGCAAGCGCACAGCCGCCGAGCGCAAAAACATAATTTTTGCCTTCCAGTATCGACCTTGTGAAGCTTTCAAAAGCCTTTTCGTATTCACCCATTGCAAGGTAACACATTCCGTAATCGGTGTAAAGATACTGAAAAATGCCCTCCCGATCCTCTTTTTCGGCAAGGCCGTCATAAATATCGAGCGCCTTTTGATAAGCGCCGTTTTCAACGTGACATCTTGCAAGCAGGAAATCGACCATATATTTCTCATCATTCAAACCGAGGTCGATAGCGTCCTGAAAAAATTTTGCCGCATTGGTATTATACCCCATAAGGCGGTAGGTATTTCCTATGTAAAAGCTTGCGACCGCTTTTTCACGGTCTGTACAATCACATTCCATAGCTTCTTTAAGATAGTCGATGCCGTCTGCAAGCTCCTCACAGCGGATACAATCCATACCGTCGCTGAAAAGTCTTGCCTTTTTGGAAAAGCCTTTGAAAGTTCCCCTCGTGAGGTACTTATCATAGCCTCTGCGAGCAACACTCTGCGCATCGCTGTAAGCGGTCACTATTGCAGACATAACGAGAGCGAATTCCGCAAGTCCGAAAAAAAGCTTCTGAAACAGGTCGGGCGTATAATCGGGCGAGTCAAAAAGCACCTTATAGGCAAGTGCGGTCAGAAACATCAGCGGAACAACTATAATAAAGTGCCGCCAAAGCTTTTTTATAAAATACCACTTGTCCATTAAAAAGTTCCTCCGAAAAAGAGAAAAATCCGATACATAGGTGTGCAGGCTTGCTGCGGCACACAGAGCGAACCGCTTAATGCTGCTCGGTTCCCCGCCTGACATGGTTCACGGTGTTCTGTTGCACAGGGCCCGCACACCTATATACCGGATAAATTCCGATCATAGTATGCCGATACGCTCATTTTCGGTTAAATTCCGCTTAAAACAGAGCGCAAACAGGATTTACTTGATTATGATATCATATTTCACAAAAAAAGTCAAGCATTTTGCAAAAATTTAAAGGCTTATATAAGCTGCACAAGAATTATTCCCATAATTTGTTTACATTTTAATATAATTTTAGCAAAAGTCAACAGCTGAATCATTCACAATTGCACTATTTGTACAGAAATTTTTTTCTATCTAATTTTACTATTGAAATTTTTCCGATTATGAGTTAAAATAGTTACAGTATGTGTTTCAAACGTTTCAGTTTGTCATTTTTCATAAAAATTTTGTAACAAAGGCAGTTGGTTTTATACTTATTTTTAAAATCAAAGTGTACAAACAATCAAGCAAAAGCTCGCAGCTGTTTAACGGTCTTATATAGCTTTTGCGCCGATTTTTTGTCTGCACTTTGATTAAAAATCAGTATTATTTAACAAGCTGTACAAAATATTATTAGGGTGGAAAAAATATGGGTTCTAATATCATTCTTTACGGTCCTCCGGGTACAGGTAAAACTTATAATACTATCGCCTATGCGATATCTATTATTTACGGAAGATCTATCCGTGATGTCATGGGCGATGATTACGGCGAGCTTCTTGAGAAGTACAACGCTCTCAAAACTCTCTACGGTCAGATCGAGTTCACTACCTTCCATCAGTCCTTTGGCTACGAGGAATTCGTTGAGGGTATCAAGCCTGTTTTCATTCAGGTAATGAACGAAAAGGGCGAGCGTTCCCGTAAGGAAGAAATGGTTTATAAGGTAAATCAGGGTGTATTCAAGCGTTTCTGCGATGAAGCTTCAAAGAACCCCGGCGAAAAATATGTATTCATCATCGATGAGATCAACCGAGGCAACGTTTCCAAGATCTTCGGTGAAATGATAACCATTATCGAACCAACAAAACGACTTGGACAGGCTGAGGAAGCCACCGTTAAGCTTGCCTATTCGCAGGAAGCGTTCGGCGTTCCCGACAATGTTTACATAATCGGCACGATGAACACCGCCGACCGTTCCATAGCGATGCTCGACTCCGCTTTAAGGCGACGCTTCGACTTCGTTGAAATGATGCCGAATCCCGAGCTTCTGCGCGGAGTAACAGTTGAGGGCATCGATATCTGCGAGCTTATGTATAAGATAAACAAGCGAGTTGAGATACTTCTCGACCGCGACCATACGATAGGTCACGCCTACTTTATGCCGCTTCGCTCCCGTCCGAGCCTTGCAGTCCTTGCGCATATCTTCAAAAATGCGATAGTTCCGCTTCTTCAGGACTATTTCTACGATGATTATGAAAAGATAAGACTTGTCCTTGGCGATGCGAACAAAGAGCCGAACGAGCAGTTCGTAATCAAGACAGACGTTGACTATGCACAGATCTTCGGTGCAAATGCCGAGCTTTACCTTGAAAATGACGATATTTATACTATAAATAATGCGGCTTTCGGAAATGTCAACGCATATCTTAAGATCTAAGGATAATTTCCAATGAGTACAAATAAAAAGTTCGTTATCACAGATGCAGACTCCTTTGTAAGGGGCGGAACATCGGACAATCCGCACATTATCCCTATCCCCGAACATAACTTTGACCGTCTTGCGGACTTCACCGAGAACAACCGCTTTCCCGTTATGCATGAGATAACTCTCCCGGACGGACGAAAGACCATTCACCCTGCCCGTTATGCAGGCATCATAACGCTGCGTGACGGTACGCAGATCGAGCTTATGCCGCAGATAGCCGCCGACCCAGCCGAAAATGCAGTCGTATCGAAGACGCTCATTCTGCGAATGCTCGAATCGATGATAGAAGTCCCCGTGAAAAGGGTCAACGAGCGCTACTTCAAAAAAGAACAGCTCAATATTTTCGAGATATGCGTGCGAATGTTCCTTGACGAGGTAGAAAACGTTGTACGAGGCGGATTGAAGCAGACCTACGTTCCCTATCGAGGCAACGAGCCGTTCGTAAGGGGCAAGACTATTTATTCCGAACACGCCAAGAAAAACTATGCCCACAAGGAAAAATTCTTTGTTGAATACGACGTTTTCAGCATAAACCGTGCCGAAAACAAGCTGATAAAAACAACTCTCGCCGCTCTGCTGAAGCTTTCGACAAACGGACTTAACCTCAAACGACTGAGAACGCTCCTTATGGACTTTGACGGAGTTGATTTCTCGACGAATCTAAAGCGTGACTTTGCCGCTGTTATCGACGACCGAAGCATGGCAAGATATTCAAGGGCAATGGGCTGGTGCAGACTGTTCCTTCTGAACAAGGGTACAACAACGTTCTTCTGCGGCGGAAAGGTAGCTTATGCGATGCTTTTCCCTATCGACAAGCTTTTCTGCGGCTGTATCGCAACAAGCCTGCGCCGTCAGATAGACCGTTCAAGATACAGCTTCCTCACGCCCGAAAAAATGACAAACTCGGTCAACAACGTTTCGCTCGACCTTAATATGGAACCCGTTTCCAACTTCTATGTCAAGGACAAGCAGGACGATTCCTACATAAATATCATCTTCAAATTCTATGATTTCAAGAATTATCACGGCAGGGACACCGATGACACGGCGATAGTTTTCCCCGTTACGGAAGTTCTCAACCGCAATCTTGAAGGTATGCAGCGAAATATGTACCTCGTTGACCTAAAAGACATCGACGGAAGCGTTGCTATCCTCAATGAAACATTTTTCCACTGATATTTTATACTAAACACCATTTAAAATTTGGAAAAAATCAAGCCGACAATCTCGTAGCTGTTGAAAAAAGGTTTATATGCGATTTCGGCGCAGATTTTTTTCTGTATTTTATTGGTGTTTAGTATTATTATCATACCATAATTTCCATTATTCGTCAATATTTATTTGCTATATATGGTAATTTTGCTTGACAGGTCGGAACAAAAGTAATGGGACGTTTTAATGAATTATCTGTGTTCTGTTTTGGAATGGTATCAACAGATCCAAAAATAACAACTGTTGTTGGCAAACTTGTTTGAAAGTTGGCAGTATTGACAGAGGTATATTGCTTTTCATATCATTAAAAATTGCAGTTATATTTGAATTATTTAAATAAATTTGCCAACAATATAAGAATAATACCAACTAATGTTGTCAAGTTTGCATATTAGTTGGCAAACCTAATACAGAATACCAACAAAGTTGGCAAACTTCTTGACATTTGCCAACTTTGTTGGTATAATATTGGCTGAGCGGAGGTGTTTATATGCAGGATACAGAATTATTGGAGCTTGTTCGCAAAATACAAAGCTTTAATTGTGAATTTCAGACTATTGAGGTCAAGACCGCAAATCAAGGCTGTCCGAAGAAGCTTTATGATACACTGTCATCATTTTCAAATCAGGACGATGGCGGAATAATTGTTTTCGGACTCAGTGAAAAAGATGATTTTGCGGTGCTCGGAGTTTATGATGTGCAGGATCTTCAGAAAAAAGTCACTGAGCAATGCAAAGAGATGGAACCTATAGTTCGGGCATTGTTTTCTGTTTGTGAAATTGATGGGAAAATGGTCGTATCCGCAGAGATACCGGGGACTGACATCTCCGAACGTCCTGTATTTTATAAAGGCGCAGGCAGAACGAGAGGCTCATATATTCGTGTCGGTGAGTCCGATGAGCCTATGAGTGAATATGAAATATACAGCTATGAAGCGTTCAGAAAGCGTATCCGTGATGATATAAGAGTGGTTTCCAATGCAAAGCTTTCTTTGTTCGACACGGAAAAATTGAATGAATATATATCTGCGGTCAAGAGCGAGCGTATAAATCTTGCAAACAATGTTTCCGATGAAGAGATAATGGAGCTGATGGGGATAACAGTTGACGGTGTTCCTACGCTTGCGGGGGTTATGACCTTTTCAAAATATCCGCAGGGCTATTTTCCGCAGCTTTGCATTACGGCAGTATGTATTCCGGGGCTTGAAATGGGTGATACCGATGATAAACAGGTAAGGTTTACGGATAACCGCAGGATAACAGGACCTATATCCGAAATGCTGAGTGAAGCGGTTGAATTTGTCCGACGCAACAGCAGATATAAAACGATAATCGATCGGTACGGAAAGCGTATCGATAAAGAAGAATATCCGATCAAGGCAGTCCGTGAAGCTGTACTGAATGCATTGGTGCATCGTGATTACAGTATTTATACTGAAAATGTTCCTATACGCATTGAGATGTACAGCGACCGAATGGAGATAATCAGCAGCGGCGGTCTGTATGGCAGGATCACGATCGATTCTTTGGGAAAGGTGCGTCCCGATACAAGAAATGCGGCTCTTGCCAATATGCTTGAGATACTGCATATCACCGAAAACAGGTATTCGGGCATTCCGACGATATGCAGAGAATTTAAACAGGCAGGACTTCCTGCACCTATCTTTGAAGTCAGACGGGGAGAGTTTACCGTAATTTTTAAAAACGATATATACAAGAGCAGCTTATCCGAAAAAGGTTATGGGTCTGCAAAGGATATTATCGCATTCTGCTCAATACCGAGAAGCAGAGATGAGCTTCAGAATTTTACGGGATATTCAAGGTATTACACAATGTCAAAGATCGTACAGCCGCTTGTTGACAGCGGAAAGATCGTTCTGACAATTCCCGATAAGCCAAAAAGCGCAAAACAGAAATATGTAAGCAAATTCTGATAAACAAAACACCCAAATACAAGAGGAAACAATCGTGAAAATAAAAAAATTGACCGTCCGGGAGCTTGATATCCTGACCGAATTGTATGATTATAACGACGTTGAGCAGATGCTGCTTGAAAATGCGGAAAATATCCGCAACGGGAGCATTGATATTTTTGTGTTGTACAACGGCGATGGTGCTGCGGTCGGCGAGCTTCATGTGATGTATGAGAGCGATGATGAAAGCTTTGCTGTACGGGGCAGGCGGGCGTATCTTTTTGCGTTCAGGGTCCGGCAGGATTTTCAGAACAAGGGTTACGGGACATATCTTCTGAAAGAGGTGCTTTCTGTATTAAAGAAAAGCGGATACTGCGAATTTACCGTCGGCGTGGAAGATGATAATTTCAGGGCGAAGCACATATATCAGGCTCTGGGTTTTGATGAAATTCTGCTCAGAAAGCAGGAGGAATATCAGGGCGATTTTTACGAGTATGATCTGTACTTAAAGCGATAATGCTTTCCGTTTGAGCGGCGTATTCTGATGAATTTAAGGGGGACGGTTATGGGGCTTTCCTATAAAAAAGCGACCAAAGACGATATTGAACCTATCTATGAATTATGCAAACAGCTTATCGATAAATATGAGCAGACAGATGCGATAGACTATCCGAAGGTGCTGAACTGGGTTCGCAAAAAGATAGAAAGCTCTGTCGATGAATACACTGCGGTCTATGCGGACGGTGTGAAAGCCGCATATTATCATTTTTTTAAGAATGAAAAAGCGCAGTTTGAGATCGATGATCTTTATGTGCTTCCCGAATTTCGGAACAAAGGCATCGGCTCTGCAGTCATAAAAAAGTGCTGTATGTCGGTCGATGCGCCTGTTATCCTGTACGTCTTTATCGGGAATGAGAGAGCGGTCTCCTTGTATAAGCGTCTCGGCTTTACAGTCATTGAAACGATAGGTAACAGCAGGTATATAATGATATGCAAAAGAGGTGTGCAATGAAAGATCATGTTATGAATTTAAATTCATCGCCGATGAAAAAGATAAGGTCAGGCATCAAGACCATAGAACTAAGACTTTATGACGAAAAGAGAAAAGTTGTTTCGGTCGGTGATACCATAACCTTTATCAATACAGAAAATGCAGACGATACTTTAACTGTCAGGGTCGAGGAACTGTTTGTTTTTAAGTCATTTGATGAGCTTTACCGCAGGCTTCCGCTTTTGGAGTGCGGTTACACCGAGGAGGACGTTGGCAAAGCTTCGCCAAGCGATATGGAATTGTATTATTCTAAGGAACAGCAGGCGCAGTATGGAGTTGTGGGGATAAAGATCGCTTTGCAAAAATGATCGGGGATAACAGGAAAGAGAGATTCTGTAAAAGTATCGGAAGGCTTCATTCAATATGTACGGAACAGTTCTGTCATACGCAAAAAACAGCCGAGGGCGAAAATGTCCTCGGCTGTATGTAATTTAATCCTTTTTCGATCTTCCGCAGCATTTTTTATATTTCTTTCCGCTTCCGCAGGGGCAGGGGTCGTTTCTGCCCGGTTTTTGCGGCTTTAGGAGAAGGTCGTTTGCAAGGTCGTATTGGCTTAACATGGTTCTCATTGTTCTGAATTCGTTGATCTGTTTATCCATTTTTTTATGTCGTTCGTGTTCGTGCGAAACGCTGAGGTGAAGCTCGGAAATATACAGCGAATCGCCCGAAAATCCGAATTCTTCACGGAGCTTTTCCATTTCGGCAGGGGTATAGCCGTTATTTGCCTGCATTCGTGTATTATTGTTCAGCTCCGTATAATAAGGCGCAAGCTTCTGCACCCTTTCAAAGGTGAGGTCCAGACCGCTTTGCTGAAGCTCATCGAGAAAATTGTCAAAATTATGATCTTCAAGCTTGAGCGTGAAAAATGCATCGTAAATTTTGCTATTAGAGTCTATGAAGTCAAGCTTGAATTCGTCTTTCAGAAAACCGATGACAGAATCAAAAGCCTTATTTTTTTCAAAATATAAGTCGTCTTCGTATTTTTCAAGCTCTTCTATCGGAGGAACATACCAGGGCTTGCCCTCTTTCAGTGACAGAACCAGTTCATAAGCATCGTCAAATTCGACGAATGGATCAAATGCGAGAAGCCTGTCCATCGGTTCGGAGGCAGGGGAGGTGTCCTCCTGATAGTATTCTTCCTTGCCGAAAATATAGAAACAGCTCTTCTGTTCATAGCGGAAATATTCGCAGAGGTCGAGAAATGACTTTTCTGATATTTCCATACCGTAGTTATCGGTGAGGATCTCATATATTTTTCTTATGGGGATCATACCGTATAGATTTGCGAATGCATAAAACAGTTTTTTGTAATATCCGATCTGTTCTTCCGACAGCGTTTCCAAAGCCTTGCTGTAAAGCTTCTGAAGCGGCTCGCCCTTTAGTCTCTGAGGAAATTCACTCATTTTTTTGTTCTCCTTTTGGCAGGGATCTTTAGGTCACCTCTAAAAACCATAGTGCCTCAGATGCGCAGTCAGATTTTCCGTCAGATTGTATAGAAATTTCGCAGGCATACTGCCGTATGTCAAGAAATTTATGTGCAAGATGACGGAAAATCTGCAAGCAGATGAGGT
>OHQF01000929.1_pt1 | contig 16734 bp, 10 predicted proteins | sample 1578001 | NCBI WGS metagenome assembly OHQF01 (sample SAMEA3879538, study PRJEB24766) | human gut metagenome | biome: human-associated habitat; feature: feces | place: USA | collected 1985/1987 | reverse complement strand
CTCGACCGGGCCGGGCTGGGCGTATCTGCGCATCGCCGAGGGCTGCGACAACTGCTGTGCCTACTGCGTCATTCCGCGCCTGCGCGGCCGTTACCGCAGCCGTGAGATGGCATCGCTGCTCGAGGAAGCGCGTGCGCTCTCTGACGCAGGCGTTAAGGAGCTGATCGTCATCGCGCAGGACACGACCTACTACGGGCTCGACCTCTACGGGAAGCGCCGCCTGGCCGAAGTGCTGCGCCGCCTGTGCCGCATCGACGGCATCGAGTGGATACGCCTCCACTACGCCTATCCCACGGCATTTCCCGACGAGGTGATCGAAGCCATGGCATCCGAGCCCAAGATCTGCAAATACCTCGACATCCCGTTCCAGCACATCTCCGACGCACAGCTCTCGGCCATGCACCGCCGTCACACCAAGGCCGAAGCCTATGCGCTGGTCGAAAAATTGCGGGGGGCGATCCCCGACCTGGCCCTGCGCACGACGCTGCTGGTCGGCTATCCCGGTGAAACGGAAGCGGATTTCACGGAACTGGAACAGTTCGTACGCGACGTACGGTTCGAACGCCTCGGGGTCTTCGCCTATTCCGAGGAGGAGGGCACCTACTCGGCACGCGAACTGGCGGACGACGTCCCGGAGGAGGTCAAACAGCAGCGCGTGGAACGCATCATGACGCTCCAGAACGACATCGCCCGCGCAAACAACCTGCGCCGCGTAGGCCGCACGGAACGGGTTCTGATCGATTCGCGGCAGGGCGACTACTATGTCGGACGGACGCAATACGACTCGCCCGAGGTCGACCAGGAGATACTGATCCCGGCTGCGGAACGGCGTCTTCTGCGGGGGCATTTCTACGAAATACGGATCGACGGCGCCGCCGATTACGACCTTTACGGAAAGGCCGTCGGGAAATAAAATTTGTTTTTTAGCGTTCCTTTTCATACCTTTGAAATGTAAATCGGACTTTACCCGAGACCCAATGGCCGAAAAAAGCGTGATAACGAATATCGAAGCCCGTATCCGGCAGCTCATCGACGACCACAAAAGGTTGTCGGAATCGTGTGCGGAACTGACGGCGCAGCGCGACAACCTGAAAGCCGAAAACAGGACTTTGCAGGAGCGCATCCGCGAACTCGACGGCGAATTGTCACGTATGCAACTGACGGAGGGACTGGCGGGTGAAAGCCGCAACCGGGAGAAAGCGCGGGCGCGCGTCAACCGTCTTATGCGGGAGGTTGACAAATGCATCGCACTGCTCGGAAGGCCCGAATAACGGGAAGGGACGGCGAACCGGCAGTAACGCCGCAACCAGCACCCGGGCCGCAGATGAATAAGAGGCAGCAAGATAAACGAAACAAAAACGACATGGCACAACAGGCGATAACCCTCAAGATAGCCGGGAAAAGCTATTCGCTCAACATCGAAAGCGAAAAGGAGGAGGTATACCGTCTTGCCGAACGGGAGGTGAACAACTACCTCGCGGCGATAAAACAGAACAACTTCAAGAACTGGACGGATCAGGACTACCTGTCGATGGCCGCACTTAAATTCGCCATTGCAAACGTCGACATGCGGCAAAGCCGCGAACTGGGCGACGAAGACCTGAAACATCTGGGGCGGCTCGGGGAAGAGATTGACGCCTACCTCAACACCCTGCAACGGTGAGTGAGGGCCAGGCACGGGATTTGCCCGGGCAAACCGTAAAAAACGAGGTTCTTTAACATACGAAGGAAAAATCTACCCGCATAGATTCCTTACAGCTTTGCGAAACTGAACACTTTTTAAATTGGGGCAACTCAAGGCGCTTCAAAATCAGGCCTTGACCCTTCGGGGTGTATGCTACGGCGTACCGTTGGAAGATTGCGATTGTCGGAGCCCCCACACATGACTTATCTGCAGATTCGTCAAACAAGACTAAGGAATCCTATGCGGTTTTTTTATGCACTACAACAAACCCTATAATAACAAATTCAAAACAGCAACAAAAACATGTATACCACCATTTTGGTTGCCTGCATCTCTGCCGTGGCCGCCGTCGGAATCTACGCGGTCGTCACGAACCTCGTAGCCAAGACCTCGATCCGCAAGCGGCGCGAAGCCGCCCTGAAAGAGGCCGAGGCCGAAGGGGAGATGATTAAAAAGGAGAAAATCCTCCAGGCAAAAGAGAAGTTCATACAGCTGAAAAGCGAATACGACCGCCAGGTCAACGAGCGCAACCAGAAGATCGCCCAGAGCGAACAGCGCGCCAAACAGATCGAGGGCAACCTGCAGAACCAGCAGCGCGAGCTGGAGAACAAACTCCGCGAGAACGAGCGCCTGAAGGAGCAGATGCAGAACCAGCTGCAAATCCTCGAGCACAAGAAGGAGGAAGTAGACCAGATGATGCGCGAGCAGAACATGCGGCTGGAACAAATCTCGGGCATGAGCTCGGAGGATGCCAAGAACATCCTCATCGAGAACATGAAGGCCGAGGCCAAGACCGAGGCTGCTTCCTATGTGAACGAAACCATCGAGGAAGCGAAGATGACCGCCACGAAGGAGGCCAAGCGGATTATCGTGGCTTCGATCCAGCGCGTGGCCACGGAGACGGCCATCGAGAATGCCGTGACGGTCTTCAACATCGAAAGCGATGAGGTCAAAGGCCGCATCATCGGCCGCGAGGGCCGCAACATCCGGGCACTGGAGGCAGCGACCGGCATCGAGATCATCGTAGACGACACCCCCGAAGCCATCATCCTCAGCGGGTTCGACCCTGTCCGCCGCGAGATCGCCCGCCTGGCGCTGCACCAGCTGGTGACCGACGGCCGCATTCACCCGGCACGTATCGAGGAGGTCGTAGCCAAAGTACAGAAACAGATCGAAGAGGAGATCGTCGAAGTCGGGAAACGCACCACGATCGACCTCGGCATCCACGGGCTGCACCCCGAGCTGATCCGCATGATCGGCAAAATGAAATACCGTTCGTCCTACGGCCAGAACCTCCTGCAGCACGCCCGTGAAACGGCCAACCTGGCCGGCATCATGGCTGCCGAACTGGGGCTCAACCCCAAAACGGCCCGCCGCGCCGGTCTGTTGCACGACATCGGCAAGGTGCCCGACGACGAACCGGAACTGCCGCACGCAATCATCGGCATGAAACTCGCCGAAAAGTTCAAGGAGAAGCCCGAGGTCTGCAACGCCATCGGCGCCCACCACGACGAAATCGAGATGTCGTCGCTTATCGCCCCGATCATCCAGGTCTGCGATGCCATTTCGGGTGCCCGTCCGGGTGCCCGCCGAGAGGTAGTCGAAAGCTACATCAAGCGTCTGAAGGAGATGGAGGACATCGCGCTCTCCTACCCCGGCGTAGTGAAGACCTATGCGATCCAGGCAGGCCGCGAGCTGCGCGTAATCGTCGGTGCAGAGAAACTCTCCGACATGGAGTCCGAAAGCCTGTCGCACGACATCGCCAAGAAGATCCAGGACGAAATGACGTACCCAGGTCAGGTAAAAATTACCGTCATCCGCGAAACGCGATCCGTGGCATACGCAAAATAGGATATTACCCCGAAAATACGATGTCTGTCAATACGGACAATCCATCGGCAGTCCCTCCTTTTCAAAGGAGGGACTGCGGCATAAGTAAGGGCAGGTAAAAATCACCGTCATCCGCAAAACCCGATCCGCAACGGATCTAACGCAACGATACTCCCAACACCGATCCCGATCATACTGGCCGGGATTTTTTACGCAAAAATCGATCTTTTGCGTGCCTGCCGCCCCGAGCGTCTCCCCGCCCTCCGTCCGATGAAAATATCGGCAATCATATCTTTTTAATGTGCCATTTCTAACGATCGCAGCATCGAATCCGGCGGTCGATTATTCGCATCCCGTAGCCGTGTCTATGCCCCTCCCCAAAATCCCCTACGGGGAGGAGATTTTGGGTGCTGCGCACTCAAAGAGATGCACGAAAATATACGATCCCGGGAATATATTACGTATCTTTGAAGAGCGGAATACCTATTCCGACAAACCATGCAGCCGTCTTGAGTTGCAGCGAGCGCAAGAAAACGCCCCAAAACAGCGATCATCGCGGAGGAATAATCCGGTGCAGATCGCGATTCGGAACGACGTTATTATCGAAAATATATACATTATGGGAAAAATACGCCTCCTTCTACTCCTTGTCCTGACAATTCCCTGCATCGCCCGGGGACAAATCACCATTCGTCAGACCGCCATCGTCGAAAAAGCCGTCCTTCGTCCGGAGCGTTTCGACAGCCTGGAAAATATCGTTCCGACAGAGCGTGACAAAACGTATAATCTGAAAAAATACCTCGAACAGGAGGTCTTTTTCATTCCCGTCGCGCAACCGGTCCTTCAAAAAGCCCTCGAAGGCGAGCGCCTCCTTGCGGCCGCGCAAAAAACACTGGATAGTCTATGCGAACTCCAACAAGCCTGCACGGATTCCATACGACAATTAACGAGTAAAGGCCAAAGAATCAACCTCTTCAGGAGGAATGACAAAATCGCGGAAAAAAGTGCAGAATTACAACAGCGGTCCCTCTCCTTAATCTACCCCATCGACCAACAGGAACAAAAAATCAATCGCATAAAATACGCCTATCCCTCTTATTCACCCTACCGCCGTGCCCAACAGGGCGGCTTCTATCGAAGCGACTCTCTGGGCAACGCCTCCGGTTCGGTCGCCTACTCCGAAATCGCCAACAGATATTATACCGTCATCGACCTTATGACAGGATCGGTGAACGACCGGGGAGAAGGACGCTTCACCCGGGCCAAGGAGCGATTCTCGCAACTCGCCTTCCTGCTGAAAGAACGCGATGCGGACAACTACCTACTCTGGTATTTCCGCGATGTCAGCGACCTGAACAAAGAGGGGAATTTCGGCTATCGCATAGACAACGAGAGCTACGACATTTACTTCTCGCTCCTGAGTTCCTACTTCGTCAAGGCACGACAACTCTTCGTGGGCAAGAACCTCCTGGCCAGAAACGATAAAACCGGATTCGTGGACATCAACACCGGCGAGATTGTCCAGGTAAACAAAGGCAGCAAATGGCGGTGCGAGGAGTTGACGCTCATCGAACTGGAAAACATACCGGTCCTGGTTCCCTTTTATCTGCTGACCAACGAAGCCGGCGAAACGATCAAGCTGCCGCTGCCCCCGAAAATCAGAAACAAAGATTACCCGACGGTCGATTTCATCACGGAAAGCCGCGATCTTTACGACAAGCGGCAACTTCAACTCCGTGAGGAGCAACGCAGAGTCGAAGAGGAAGCCCGGGAAAAAGTCCGGCAACAGGAAGAAACGGCTTTCCGGACGGAATGTATCCGCAAATACGGACAACAACTCGGCACCCTGATCGCCGAAGGCAAGGTAACGCTCGGCATGAGCCGGGAAATGTGCACCCTGGCCTTGGGAGAACCCTTCCGCAATAACCGGACAATCGTCGCCGGAACCGTCCACGAACAGTGGGTATATGGCTGGCACAACTATCTTTATTTCGAGAACGGCAAGCTGGTTGCCATTCAGGACTGACCCGAAAATGAACGAGCCATTGAAAAAACATATCGAACAGGCGATCCTCCCCCGTTACGAACATTTCGACCGTGCCCACGGACCCGAACACGCCCGGACAGTCATCGAACAGAGTCTGGCACTGGCCCGGCATTACCAGGTCGATCGGCAGATGGTTTACGCAATTGCGGCCTACCACGACGTGGGACTGGAGAAAGGACGGGAGATGCACCATATCCATTCGGGGGAGATCCTCGCTGCGGATACAAAACTGCGGCAGTGGTTTTCGCCGCAGCAGATCGCCGTCATGCGTGAGGCGGTGGAAGACCACCGCGCCTCGTCGGACCACGAACCCCGCACGATTTACGGACGCATCGTTGCCGAAGCCGACCGTTGTATCGACCCACCGACCATCGTCCGCCGCACGATACAATACGGGCTGGCGAACTATCCGGAGCTGGACCGCGAGGATCAATATCGCCGCTGTGTCGATCACCTGACACATAAATACGCGGAAGGAGGCTATCTCCGACTCTGGATCCCGGAATCGGACAATGCCCTGCGCCTCGCACGACTGCGCGAGCTGATCCGCAACCGCCAAGAGCTTCGGCGGCTTTTCGACGAAATATTCGACCGGGAGATGGCTGCGAACGGCTGAAAAACCGAGCCCCATTTACCGATGCCTTTCCCGGCTTTATAAAATCGGAATTGCTTCTCAGTATAACCCGTTACCGGCTCCGACCGGACGCGCAGATCTGATGTCGGATGCAAAAATCACGGATACGACGAAAAAGGGGCGGCTCTTTTGCAGAGCCGCCCCGAATCATCCGATCGGACGGAAACTATTTTTGCTGAATGAACGGAAGTTTCACGACCTCGGCCTTCATCAGCTTCTCGCGGATCACGATGGCGATCTGCGTGCCGACCTTGGCGAACTCCTTCTTCACGTAACCCATACCGATCCCCTGTTTCAGACAGGGCGACATCGTACCCGAAGTCACCTGGCCGATGATATCGCCCTCAGGAGAGGCGATCTGGTAACCATGACGCGGAATACCGCGATCGATCATCTTGAAACCGACCAGCTTGCGGGTCAAACCGCCGGCCTTCTGCTCTTCCATCAGTTTACGGTCGATGAACTCCTTGCCATCGACGAACTTGGTCAGCCAGTTCAGGCCCGCCTCGATGGGCGAAGTCGTATCGTCGATATCATTACCGTAGAGGCAGAAACCCATCTCCAGACGCAACGTGTCGCGGGCACCGAGGCCGATGTTCTTCAGCCCCTCCTTCGACCCCTCCTGCCAGAGAGCCTTCCAGAGTTTCTCACCGTCTTCGTTGGCCACATAGATCTCGCAGCCGCCCGCACCGGTGTATCCCGTAATCGAAAGAATCGCATCCACACCGGCAACCTTCAGCTTCTTGAACGTATAGTATTCCATATCCTCCACCGGCTCGGTGCACAGCTTCTGCACGATCTTCATCGCATTGGGACCCTGGATCGCCAGTTGGCAGATCTCGTCCGAAGCGTTGTAGAGCTGCTTGCCATGACCGGCCTCCAAGCCGAATTTCTTGCCCTCTTCGACGATATGGTTCCAATCCTTGTCGATATTGGCCGCATTGATTACGAGCAGATAAGTTTCGGCATCGATCCGGTAAACCAGCAGGTCGTCCACGATACCTCCCTTGCCGTTGGGCATGGTGGTATATTGCACCTTCCCGTCGTAAAGCGCCGCAACATCGTTGGTCGTGATATGCTGCAGGAACGCTTCGGCCTTGGGACCTTTTACCCAGACCTCGCCCATGTGACTCACGTCGAATACGCCCGCGTTGTTGCGCACGGCCAGGTGCTCTTCGTTGATGCCCGTAAATTCGATCGGCATGTTGTAACCTGCGAACTCGGCCATCTTAGCGCCGTTCGCAATGTGATGTTTGGTAAAAACCGTTGTTTTCATTGTCTGTTATCGATTTAATTATCAGTTATTTGATTATCAGTCTTATTCGCGGAGCTTCACGCCCATCCGGGGACAGCGGTGAAACTCCTTCGTGCGGTCGAACAGGTAGCGGTAGGTCGTATGCATCTTGTGCTTGGTGGCGCATACGTAACTCTCCATCATGCGCATCATCACCGGATTGAAATCGCCGATCCACGCAAGTTCCAATGATTTGTAGGGCAACTTCGGAACCTCCTTCTCGAAGGCACGAATGATTCCCGCCTCGATGCCCTTACCGTGGAACTCGGGGGTGACTCCGAAAATCAGGCCGAAGATCCGGTCGGCCTTATGCGCAACCTTGAGCGCCCACATCAGACGCAGCTTGTTCCACCAGCCGAACTTGCCGTTGAAGGAACCGATCACCCGGTTCAGATCGGGCACCATGATGAAAAAGCCGATGGGTTCGTCGTTATAGTAAGCGAAATAGATCAACCGTTCGTCGATAATCGGACGCAGCGTATTCATAATGCGGAACGCCTGTTCGCGGTCCATCGCCTTCACGCCCGAAAACAGCGCCCACGCCTTGTTATAAACCAGCCGGAAATCCTCGGCCACCTGCTCGAGATTCTTTTTCGAGATATGCTTGAAACAGTAACCAGGACTCTCCTCCAGACGCTTCACACGCTCGTAAACCGAATCGCTCAACTGCCCCACCTCCAACCGACGCAGATAGGTATGCTGGTTGAAGTAGTTCTGGAATCCGTAATTTTCGAACAACTCTTTATAATAAGGCGGATTGTACGTGTTCTCATAGAGGGGCTGAAATTCGTACCCGCTGACCAACAGCCCCCACCAGGAATCCCGGGGACCGAAATTGATCGGACCGTCCATCGCCTCCATACCCCGGCTGGAAAGCCACATGCGGGCCGCATCGAAAAGCTGATCGGCCAGCTCTTGGTCGTTGATAGCCTCGAAAAAGCCGCACCCTCCCGTCGGCTGCTCCTCCAGGAAAGCATGTTCCCGGTCGTAAAAAGCGGCGATACGTCCCACCACTTCTCCTTTTTTATCGCGTGCGATCCAGCGAATGGCTTCGCCATCGGAGAACATCTCGTTTTTCTTCGGATCGAAAACAGCCTGGATCGAAGGATCGAGGGGACATACCCAGTTACGATTCCCCTTATAGATTTTCCGAGGCAGATCGAGGAACTCCCGCTCCGTACGGGCATCGACGACCTCCTGCAAAACATACTTGTCTGAACTCATTGCCTTAAAAATAAGGTTTAATTCCAACAAAGATAACGATATTTTTCCAAAATCCCCGTTCACAGGCCCCAATCCGTGCGAAAACTTTTTCCATATAGTATAACGCAAGAATCCGGGACCGGGAAACTCTCCGATTTCGATTATTCGGACAAACGGAATCGCTTTGTACGAAAAAGTAATCTTTTCGTGCAAAATAAATTACAATCTATAAGAATAAATACTATCTTTGCATCAACATTAAACCACAACTTAATTTCAATATATTATGAATGTTAACAATTTAATGGCAGAATTGGAGCGTAAGCACCCGGGTGAAAACGAATACCTGCAGGCCGTACGCGAAGTACTCGAGTCCATCGAGGAAGTTTACAACCAACATCCTGAGTTCGAGAAAGCCAAGATCGTTGAGCGCCTCGTAGAGCCGGATCGTATCTTCACCTTCCGCGTAACGTGGGTGGACGACAAAGGCGAAGTTCAGACCAACCTGGGCTACCGCGTTCAGTTCAACAGCGCGATCGGTCCTTACAAAGGCGGTCTGCGTTTCCACAAGGCCGTGAACCCTTCGATGCTGAAGTTCCTCGGTTTCGAGCAGACTTTCAAGAACGCCCTGACGACCCTTCCGATGGGTGGTGCAAAGGGTGGTTCGGACTTCGATCCGACCGGCAAGTCGAACGCTGAAATCATGCGTTTCTGCCAGGCTTTCATGCTTGAATTGTGGCACAATATCGGTGTCGATACCGACGTTCCCGCCGGCGACGTAGGCGTAGGCGGTCGTGAGATCGGCTTCCTGAACGGTATGTATCAGAAACTGGCTCGCAAGTACCACACCGGCGTTCTTACCGGCAAGGGCGAAACTTGGGGCGGTTCGATCCTCCGTCCGGAGGCTACCGGTTTCGGCGCACTCTATTTCGTACAGCACATGCTGCACCTGGCCGGCAAGAAACTGGAAGGCGCTAAGATCGCCATCTCGGGCTTCGGTAACGTGGCTTGGGGTGCATCGAAGAAGGCTACCGAACTGGGCGCCAAAGTGATCGCAATCTCCGGTCCCGACGGTGTAGTAACGATCCCCAACGGTATGAACGAGGAGATGATCGACTATATGCTCGAGCTCCGCGCTTCGAACCGCAATATCGTGGCTCCGTTCGCAGAGAAATTCGCAGGTACGACCTTCACTCCGGGCAAGAAGGCTTGGAGCGTGAAGTGCGACATCGCACTCCCCTGCGCATTCCAGAACGAGCTGAACGGCGACGATGCTGCCGAACTGCTGAAGAACGGCACTTGGTGCTGCGCCGAGGTTTCGAACATGGGTTGCACGCCGGAAGCTATCCACGCATTCCAGAAGGCAGGTATCCTGTTCGCACCGGGCAAGGCTGTCAATGCGGGCGGTGTAGCTACTTCGGGTCTCGAAATGACGCAGAACTGCATGCACATCTCCTGGTCGGGCAAAGAGGTGGACGAGAAACTCCACTTCATCATGGCAAGCATCCACGACGCTTGCGTGAAGTTCGGCAAGCAGAAGGACGGTCACATCGACTACGTGAAGGGCGCCAACATCGCAGGCTTCATGAAAGTCGCACAGGCTATGCTCGAGCAGGGTGTATTGTAATCCTGTTCCTTTATACGAAAAGAGGTGCGGCCGAAGGTCGCACCTCTTTCATTTTATCCGTTTCGAAGAATCGCGGTTCGGACCCGCACAAGTACTAAAAAGCGATATTCGCCGACAGACCCAAAGTCAGCGTATTAAGGTGCTGACGACTCTCGCGGACCATCGGAGGTTGCAGGTAATAAGTCGTCTGAAATCGAAGGTCGAAATTGTAGTTGGCGCGAAATGTCATGGACGTGCCGACTCCGAAAACAGGTCCTCCGCAACTCCCCAGCGTATATCCGTTCAGGGAAAAGGATTCATAATACTGATACCCGGCCAAGACCTTGCCACCGGTCCGCCAGCGTGCCGTAATCGGATATGAAAAATAGGCCCCGGCACTTGCGGCCCAACTGTCCAAACGATCCGTAGATTCGGCAACATTCAACTTGATCGGCACACTCGACACGGCCGTACGTCCTCCGAAACCGACATAAGGATTCATAAACCAAGCCCCCTCGATGCCCAGGTTCACACCTGCATTGAACTCGCCTTCGACTCCCGCAACAGGACGATACCGTCCTATCACCACATCCGTACTTACTTCCATACCGAGAAACGACGGCCGGCAATACCGATCGAAAGCAAAATCCTGCTCGAATTCCGTCAATCCCCTCTCCTTGAAAATCAAATCGGCGAACAGGTATCCCAGCTCTACGGAAAGAATACCGATCCCCGCACCTACTAATACATCGCTGAACCAATGTTTATTGTTGAGCATGCGCGAAACACCCGTTACCGTAGCCATCGAATAGCCGGCGATACTGTACCAGAGACTGCGAGGCCCGTACTCCTTATGAAGCATCGTAGCTGCCATAAAAGCCGTAGCCGTATGCCCCGACGGAAACGACTTGTTGTTCGATCCGTCGGGGCGGGGCATACGGCAGGTATATTTCAGAGAGTTGACCGCTCCGGCCATCAGCGCGACGGAAAAGGCATCCGACACCAACATCCGGCCCCACGAACTGCGCCCCCGGACTCCTCCGATTTTCAGCCCCAGCATCAACGCTGCGGGAGCATATTGCAGATAATCGTCATAATGGAGACGGAAAGACGGTACATAATCGTTCCTCAAATGACGAAATCCCCGATCCCGCTCCTGCACGACCAAACCTGCGACAATAAGGGGAACTCCGATATAGGTTATTCGATAGGCACGCGAAGAGGTTATCCGCTCCATATCCCGGACAAACGGGCTGCGGCGGAGGGGGGGGGTAATCGGACTCAATGTATCGACCTGGGCGAAAGCGCCGATCGACACCCCCAGCAGAAGGCACAGCAACAGCAATTTCTTCATTTACCAAATACAAGATTCCGACCGCATCGGAAAAACCTGTTCTCACCGCTTACCGACAGCCGGGACGGGGACGGATGCGGCGGCGGATACTCCGCACGACATCGCCCAGAATAGCGATCAGAGAGGTATAGCCGATCACTTCGAGCCATTGTACCCACGTGAGCGGCGTGGTACGGAATACCGGACCTCCGAACTCCACGATCAACACCTGTCCGACGGCAATCAACAGCAGCACCAGGAAGAACGTACGGCTTCCCCGCAGATCGTGCAGCACCGAATGACACGCTTCGAAACCTTTGGCATTGAACATATTCCAGAACTGAAGGAAGACAAATACGGAGAAGAAAACAGTCAGTTGTTCAAGGTTGGGCGCCCCTGTCGTGGCACGCCAGTAGAACAGCATACCGAGCAATACGCCGACGAAAATCGTTCCGCAGGTAAAGATCGTCCGGGCCATGGCCGGCGTGATGATAAACTCGTCTTTGGGACGCGGCGGTTCGTTCATCACCGCAGGATTGGGCGGCAGGGAAGCCATCGCCAGCGCAGCGAAAGTATCCATAATGATATTGACCCACAGAATCTGCACTACCGTAAGCGGCATCTCGGTCCCGAAAATCGAACCTACGAAAACCACGATGATCGCCGCGAAATTGATCGTCAGTTGAAACAGAACGAAGCGTTGGATGTTGCGGTAGAGCGAGCGGCCCCACATCACGGCAGCAGCGATCGACGCGAACGAATCGTCGAGCAGCGTGATATCGCTGGCATCCTTCGCCACCGACGTACCCGATCCCATCGAGAGTCCCACGTTGGCGAAGTTCAGCGCCGGGGCATCGTTCGTACCGTCACCCGTTACCGCCACGATTTCGCCCTTGCGCTGCAAAAGACGCACGAGCCGCTGCTTGTCGAGCGGTCGCGCCCGGGACATAATCTTCAGAGCCTGCACCCGTTCGAGCGACTCCTCGTCACTCATCGCCGCGAACTCCACGCCCGTCATCTCGTTCCGCGAGGAGTCGGTTTCATCGTGCCATAAACCGATGCGGCGTGCGATCTCGCGGGCCGTGGCCGGAGTATCGCCCGTGACGATCTTAATATCGATCCCGGCCTTCATACAACGGGCTACGGCAGCCGGGACATCATCCCGTACCGGATCGGCGATCGCCGCCACGGCCACGAACAGCAACTGCGGATTCCGCAGCGCGTCTTCGCATCGTTCGGCCGTCGTTTCGGCATACGCCACCGCCAGCGTACGCATCGCACGTCCCTGGAACAGCAGCAACTGTTCGTTCACCTGGGCATCCTTGCCATCCGGCATACACATCGCCCGCACGATTTCGGGAGCACCCTTCACGCAAATCAAACGCTTTCCGGTAGTTTTGCTCTGTATAATCGTCGCCATATATTTGCGTTCGGTGGTGAAGGTCATACGATCGACGATCGGCGCCTCCTCACGCAAAGCCGCATAGTCGAATCCCTCTTCCCGCAGGCGGATCAGCAGGGCCCCTTCGGTCGGATTGCCGATGACATTTCCGTCGGCATCGAGAAAAGCGGTCGAATTGACGGCGATGATCTCCGCCAGCAACCGTTCGTCAATGGAGGCATAATGAATGATCTCCTCCACCCGCATCCGGTTTTGAGTGAGCGTACCCGTCTTATCGGTGCAGATCACCGTAACGGCCCCCATCGTTTCGCAGGCGTGCATCTTGCGCACCAGGTTATTCGTCTTCAACATCCGACGCATCGACAACGCCAGCGAGAGCGTGATGCTCATCGGCAGCCCCTCGGGAACAGCCATCACGATCAGAGCCACCGAAACCATAAAAATACGCAGCAGCTCCTTGGAAGTCTGGACCCAATCGCCCGTCGAAAGCTCGCCGCCCATGTATGCCTTGGCGAGCATCGCCAAGAAGATCGCGATCGACACCGCGATACCGATCTTGCCGATCATCCGCGAAAGACGCGTCAACTGCTTGTACAGCGGTGTAGGCTCCTCGCTGGCTATGGACGACTGCTCGGTTACCCGTCCCGCCTCGGTGCGGTCGCCCACAGCTTCGACGATCATCTCGCCGTAACCGTCCACGACAGTCGTACCGCGCAACAACGCATCGGAAGGATAGGTCGCTTCGGCATCGAAAAAGCGTTCGTCGGTAGTCTTGTCCACCTCAGGCTCGCCCGTCAGCGTCGATTCATTGATCTTGAGCGATACGGCCTTCACCAGCTTACCGTCCGCCGGGACCGTTTCGCCATTCTCGACATACACCAGGTCGCCCACGACCACATCGCGTCGGGGCACCTCGGTCATCTCCCTGTCGCGGACGACCTTGACCGGAATGTCGTCATTCACCAGATTGAGCCGCTTGAACCGCCGCATGGCGTCCAATTCGAAGAAAAAGCCGACACAAGTGGCCAAAACGATGGCGCAGATAATTCCGATGGTTTCCAGGAACTCCCCATCGATAAAAGCCATCGCCAGCGACAGCAGCGCCGCTACCAGCAATACCTGAATAATCGGATCGCGGAACTTCTCGGCAAACAGTTTCCAGGCCGAATCCCCCTTGCGGGGCGTGATGAGATTATCCCCATGCAGACGGCGGCTCTCCTCCACCTGGGCGGAAGTCAAACCTCTGTGTTGATGTTCTTTCATAAAGTCAGTCGGATATATAAATAAGGTTGTGAATGTTATCGAAAAGAATATTGCCGGGTCGAGGCATCCAGCCGGACCGCAATGAACAACATGATGGTAAAAGCCATGAGCGACGAACCACCGTAGCTGACCAACGGCAGGGGAATTCCCATCACCGGCATCAGTCCGATGGTCATCCCCACATTAACGAGCAGATGAAAAAGCAGGAATGCCGCAACGCAGTAACAGTAGATCCGTCCGAAAGGCTCCTCCTGCCGTTCGCCCATACGCATCAACCGGAATATCAACAGGCAAAAGAGCGTCAGCAGAAGCATAGCGCCCAGAAATCCCCACTCCTCGCCGATGGTACAGAAAATGAAATCGGTATGTTTCTCCGGCACGAAACCGTATTTGATCTGGGTCCCTTGCAGGAACCCTTTGCCGATCCAGCCGCCCGAACCGATAGCGATCTTGGCCTGATTGACGTTATAATCCGTACCGAGGGGATCACTGACCAGCCCCAGGAAACTTAAAATACGGTTCTGCTGATGCTCTTTGAGGATGGAATTGAAAATATAATCGGTAGTCGGAACGAAAAGCATTGCCGTCAGAAACAGTCCGATCGTAATGAAAATATTGCGCAGATTGGCGCGGAAGGCATAAATCGCCACAAAGATGAGCGACAGCAGCGTCACCACGAGCAGGCAGCGGTAGAGATCCATCGCTCCGGGTGCCGCCAACAGCATCCCGAAATAGAGAAGCAGCGTGCCCAATGCCAGCGCAGCCAGATAAACCATGCGGGACCGCCACTGTCCGTTCATCATCGCCTCGGAAAGCGTACAGACCAGAATCAGCATCACCAACAGGGTCAGCGGCGTAAAGAGGAACGAAAAAATAAAGAGTACGGCGATCAGGATCACCGGAATACAGAGCCACTTGTTCAAACCTTCGCGGTACAACACGAACAGCAGCGATACGAGCACGATACCCGATCCTGTATCGTTCTGCATGACGATAATCAACAGCGGCAGACAGATCACCAATCCCACCTTGAAAAGATCCCCCGCCCGGTTGATCGAAAACGAGCTGGAGCTCATCACGCGGGCCAGCGCCAGCGCCGTAGCGATTTTGGCGAACTCCACCGGCTGAATACGGACCGACCCGATCTCGAACCAGGCCTTCGCACCGTTCACTTCACGACCGAACAGCAGAGCGGCTACCAGGGTCAGCAATCCCAGGACATAGAACAGATAAGCCCACTTGTGATAGATGCTCGCATCGACCAGCAACACGACGACCGCTACGGCGAACGATATTCCCATCCAGACGAGCTGTTTCATATAGAAATGCGAGAAGGAAAAAATGCTCTCCGCCCCCTCTTCGTACGAAGCGGAGAGGATAGCCACGAAGCCGACCAGCACGATCAGCACATAGATCAGCACTGTCCAGCGATCGACGCCCTCGAACAATTTACCGATGCCGTTATTTTCCATAGGCCGGGTAATAAATCGTTTTCTGCTTGACCATCTCCACCAGCCAGGGCCGTGTGACGGTGTCGGTCAAATAGTACTCTTCGAGCAGACTGGCGATGGGCAAAGCGGCCGAAGCCCCGAACCCGCCGTTCTCGACATACACCGAAATAGCGATGCGGGGATTGTCCTTCGGAGCGAACGACCGGAAGGTCGAATGATCCTTGCCTCGAGGATTCTGCGCCGTACCCGTCTTGCCGCACACGTCCAGACCCGGCAGATAAGCCGTCCGGGAGGTTCCGCCCTCCTTGTGCACGCTCTGCCACATACCCTCCACGATTGGTTCGAAATATTTCGGATCGACTTTCGTATAATGTTTCTCGTAAAACCGCCGGTCCATCGAATCCCGCCCCTCTACCGAACGGACGATGTGCGGGATATAATAGTACCCGCGATTAGCGACGATAGCCGCCAGGTTAGCCATTTGCAGCGGCGTACACTCCAGCTCCCCCTGACCGATCGAGAGCGACAGCACCGTCAGCGCGTTCCACGATTTCCGATAACGCCTGTCGTAAAACTTCCGGTCGGGAACATAGCCGTTTCCCTCGCCCAGAAAATCCGAATCCAGCTTGCGGCCGAAGCCGAAACTCTCGACATACTCCCTCCATACGTCGAACCCCTCCTTGACGCTTCCGTACCGGGGATTTTCGAGAATATCGCGGAATACGTAACAGAAATAGGCGTTGCACGAAGTCGCTATGGCAAAACGCAGGTCCGCAGGCGACGTATGGGCGTGACACCTCATCTTGAGCCGTCCGACCTGATAACCCTCGTGACAGGGATAACGCATGGAAGGAGTCAGCACACCCTCCTGCATCCCGATCAGGCCCTGAACCAGTTTGAAGGTCGAACCGGGCGGATAACGGCCGCTTACGGCACGGTTGAACAGCGGCTGCCGTTTGTTATAGAGCAGCTCCATATAGTGATTGC
>OHQF01000910.1_pt1 | contig 16960 bp, 9 predicted proteins | sample 1578001 | NCBI WGS metagenome assembly OHQF01 (sample SAMEA3879538, study PRJEB24766) | human gut metagenome | biome: human-associated habitat; feature: feces | place: USA | collected 1985/1987 | reverse complement strand
CCCGCCACAATTACATCGTGGCTCTTTATAAGGATAAAAAGCATTTCGGCCTGGCATGCGTGGACCACACCACGGGGGAATTTTCCGTGGCCCAGTTTGAGCACATGGACCTGCTTCTGGACGAGCTGTCCCGCATCAATCCTTCCGAACTTCTGATCAGCGACGAGCAGACGGACTGCTTCCCCGGCGCCTATCCCACGCTTTATTACGACGGGTATACGTTCCTGCCTTCCACGGCCATTCCCAATCTGCTGAGCCACTTCCGGGTGCATTCCCTGGACGGTTTCGGCTGCGGGGAGATGACCGCCGCTTTGGGGGCGTCTGGCGCGGTGCTTCATTACCTGGGCTACCAGCTCCGCCGCCCCACGGACCATTTGCGCCGTATTTCCGTGCGCGCCACGGAGAGCGCCGTGCTGATTGACCAGGCCAGCCAGAGGAACCTGGACCTGGTGGATTCCCGCGGCGGCGTGAAGCTTTCCCTGCTGGGAACCCTGGACAGGACGAGCACCCCGATGGGCGCGCGCAAGCTCCGGGACTGGCTGCTCCACCCCCTGTGCGACCTGGAAAAGCTCCAGGCGCGGCAGGAGATGATCTCCGTTCTTTTGCAGGAACCCTACCTGATGAGCAAGCTGCGGGAGAGCCTGAAAAACGTCCGGGACATGGAACGGCTGACGGGCCGCATTTCCCAGGGCGCAGGGAACGCCCGTGACCTCCAGGCGCTGGCTTCCTCCCTGGGGCGCATTCCCGCGCTCAGGGATGATCTGGAATCCCTGCCCGGAAGCGGGGAAATGCTGGAAAGCATCCGCTCCCGCATGGGCTGCTTTGACGAGCTGGTGGACCTGCTCCAGCGCGCCCTGGTGGATGAGCCGCCCGTGACGATCAAGGAGGGCGGCATCATCCGGGAAGGGTACCACGCCGGGCTGGATGAGTTGCGCCTGGCTTCCCGCGACGGGAAGGAGTGGCTGGCCCAGCTCCAGGAGAAGGAGCGCAGGCGGACGGGCATTGATTCCCTGAAAATCCGCTTCAACAACGTTTTCGGCTACTACATTGAAGTAACCAAGAGCCATTACGACAAGGTGCCTCCCGACTACCAGCGCAAGCAGACGCTGGTGAATGCGGAACGCTTCGTCACCCCGGAGCTCAAGCAGATGGAGAATACCATCCTGGGGGCGGACGAACGTTCCCGCCAGGTGGAGTATGAACAGTTCCTGCTGCTGCGGGAGGAAGTGGGGCGCCACATTGACGGCATCCAGATTACGGCGGACGCCATGGCGGACCTGGACGTGCTGCTGGGGCTGGCGGAGGGCGCGCAGCAGTACCAGTACTGCCGCCCCGTGCTGGACAATTCCATGACCCTGCGCATTGTCAACGGCCGCCATCCCGTTATCGAGCAGAATGTTTCCGGCGACGTGTTCGTGCCCAATGACGCCTTTCTGGAACCGGAGGAAAACCGCCTCATCCTGCTGACCGGGCCCAACATGGCGGGCAAGAGCACCTATATCCGCCAGGTGGCCCTGATTACGCTGATGGCCCAGATCGGGGCTTACGTTCCGGCGGAGTCCGCCCACATCGGCCTGGTGGACCGCATTTTCTGCCGCGTGGGGGCCAGCGACGACCTGGCGCGCGGGCAGTCCACCTTCATGGTGGAGATGAGTGAGACGTCTTTGATCCTGAACAACGCCACGGAGCGTTCCCTGATTATTCTGGATGAAATCGGGCGCGGGACCGCCACCTTTGACGGCCTTTCCATCGCGTGGGCCGTGGCGGAATACCTGCATGACGAGTTGAAGTCCCGCACCCTGTTCGCCACACATTACCATGAACTGACGGACCTGGCCCGTTCCAGGGCCGGCGTGCAGAATTACAATGTGGCCGTGCGGGAATGGAAGGAGGAGATTGTGTTCCTGCGCAAGATCGTGCAGGGGGCGGCGGACAAGTCCTACGGCATCCAGGTGGCCCGCCTGGCGGGCATGCCTGCCGCCATCGTGGACCGCGCCAAGGCCATCCTGTCCCATCTGGAAATGAATTCCACGCGGCCCCGGAAAAAGGACCGCGCCCGTCTGGCGGAACCCAGGGCCAAGAATACGGACATGGACGACGATATGCCCACCGGAGAGTACGCCCAGCTGGAGTTGTTCTGATATGACTCTGCCCGCAGACATGATCGGCGGCCTGCGCTTCGCCGCCATTGATTTTGAATCCGCCGGGGCGGCCCGGGGGGAGACGGACCAGCCCGTTCAGATAGGCATTGCCGCCTGTCCTTCCCTGGAAGGGGAGCCGGAGCTGTGGACGTCCTATATTTCTACGGACAAACCCGTTTTATGGTCGGCCTCCCAGGTGCACGGCATTACTACGGAGATGCTGGCGGATGCGCCTTCCTTTCCCTCCCTGTGGCCGGCTATCCGTTCCCGCCTGGGGGACGCCGTGGTGGTGGGACATAACCCCGCCACGGAACGGAAGTTCCTGCGCCGCTTTCCGGGGCACGGCTTCGGGCCGTGGCTGGATACGCTGGCGCTCGGGAAGATGTGCGTGCCGGGCCTGCCGGATTATTCCCTGTCCACTTTGTGTGATTCCCTGGGGCTAACCCCCTCCGTGGATGCTCTGCTTCCCGGCCGCCGGTGGCATGACGCCCTGTATGATGCGCTGGGAAGCCTGCTCGTCGTCCGGTTCCTGGTGCGGGAGCTGAAGCTGTCCTCCCAGCCCCTGGAGGTGCTTGGCAGGGCGTTGGGAAAGTGATTTTCCTTTTCCCCCGGAAAGATTGGCCTGCCGTCCATGCGTATTACAGGGAAGATGAAAGCTTCCGTTTTTCTTGCCGCTTTTCTGCTCCTGTCCCTTTCTTCCGTTTTTGCGGAGAAGCCCCCGGCAGGGATTGTCCTGGATCCCCCGGACGTTCCCAGGATGAACACGCAGCACTGGGTTCCCGCCCGTTACAAGGTAGTCCGGGAGCAGTTGCTGGGGAAGGAGTGCGGCATCCTGTTCGTGGGGGATTCCATCACGCAGGGCTGGGAGCAGGAAGGCGCGGAATGGTGGAAGAAGGTGTTCCTGCCGATGAAGGCGGTCAACTTCGGCGTCAGCGGAGACAGGACGGAGAGCATCCTGTGGCGCATGGAGGATACGGAGCTGGCAGTCAAAACGCCGCCGCGTTACTGCGTTCTGCTGGCCGGGACGAATAACATCGGACGGTGGGAAGGGAAGCAGCCCGCGGAAGAAACGGTAAAGGGCATCCGGGAAGTGGCCGTGCGCCTGCTGAAGAGGTTCCCGGAAACCCGTCTGATCCTGATGGAGGTGACGCCCTACGGTCCCGATCCTTCCGCACCCCTCCGCAAGCGGCAGGAGGAGATCAATGAACGCCTGCGCGGTTTGAAACTGCCCCGGACCACCATTCTCTCCATTAACGGACGCCTGTTGAATGCGGACGGAACGTTCCGGGAAGGAATGTTCAGAGACAAGGTGCACCTGACCGCGAAAGGCTACCAGGCCTGGGCGGAGGCGCTGATGCCCCTGCTGAACCGGGAAGGCTGAGTTTTCCCGGTTTCTTGTCCGCCTTGCCGTTGCTTTTGTGGTCCGGACTGGTTTCCGTCTGCGGAAAAGGCCGCTTTCAGCGGTCCATTTCCGTTTCCAGGAATTCCAGCAGGTAGGAGGGGGACAGGAGTTCCCGGGTGACGATCGGCTTTTTGCCGGGCAGGTACAGGGCGTTCACGGGAACCGCCGTGCGTCCCAGGTTTTTGAGTTCCTGGTCAATGGCGGGGTTCGTGCGGGTTTTGTCCGCCTTCATCATGACAATGCCGTATTTCCTGAAGGCGGCCAGCACTTCATCCGTGTAGGACGCCTTGTTGACCTGGCAGGTGGAGCACCACCGGGCCGTGAAGTCCACGTAAACGGGCTTTCCCTCCTTCAGGGCGGCCTGCATGGCTTCCGGGCTCCAGGGGGTCCACACGCTTCCTTCCGCCTGGCGGGCGGGAGCCGTAGCTGCGGAGGAATCCGCTGTTCCGGAATCCGCTCCGCGGCCGAACCAGGCGGCTCCTTCCGGGGGGAGCATGTAGTACAGGCCGGCCAGCAGGAAAATCACGAAGAAAACGCCCCCCGTGATGCGGGATTTCCGGCTGCGGTACATGGGGCACCATCTGCCGTACACCCAGAAGGCCATGGAGAACAGCACCAGGCCGAAGAACAGGAACAGGATGTCCTGCGGATGGTTGTCCGCGTCAAAGAACGCAATGTAAATCCACAGGAAGTAGGCGGCGGTGCCGAACATCAGGAAGGACATGGACTGCTTGAAGGATTCCATCCACGCTCCCGGTTTGGGAAGGTATTTGGTCAGAACGGGGAAGGCTCCCAGAATGATGTAGGGCAGGGACATCCCGAGGCCCATCATGGTCAGGCAGAGCACGATGCCCAGCGGAGGCTGGAGCATGGCCGCGCCGATGGCCTGCCCCAGGAACGGCGCGCTGCACGGAGTGGAAATGACCGTAGCCAGGGCGCCGGACCAGAAGGAGCCGGCATAGCCCTTCTGGTGCTGGAGGTCGTTGCCCATGGTGGTGGCCTTGACGCCTATTTCAAAAACACCGAACATGCTCAGCCCCATGGCGAGCATCAGGCCCAGCAGGCAGAAGTTCACCCAGGGGTTTTCAAACCAGAAGGCCCAGTTCACAACGCCTTCCGCGCCGTGGCCCAGCCAGAATTCACTGCTGAAAATGCCGGGTCCCGCAGGGGCGCCCCAGTCGAACATGTTCGCTTTCAGCGCAATCAGGATGGCCGTAATGATCCAGAAGGAGATCAGGATGCCCAGCACGAAGGTCAGGGAGTGGGCCAGCACTTTTTTCCGTTCCCCCCCTCCCAGCTGGACGAAGCTCATGATCTTGAGGCCGATTACCGGGAAGACGCACGGCATGACGTTCAGGATGATGCCGCCGATGAACATGAAGAACATGATTTCCCCCAGTCCCATCAGCGGCGGCGCGGGAACGGGTCCGGAAGACGCGGGGGAGGCTTCCGCGGCTGTTGCCGCCGCCTGCGCTCCCTCGGAAAAGGGGCGGTTGTCCGCCGTGATGCTGACGCCTTCCTTCCCTGCGCGCAGGATGCCGGAAAGGCTGGCCAGCGGTTTTCCTTTGTCCGCTTCCGGCAGGTTGTTGGGGTAAAGGCCGTCCGTGGTGTCATTGTACTGCATGGCCAGCTCGTAGTTGGAGCCATTCAGTTTTTTGAAGGTCTGGGGAGTGGTGGGGTTGATTTCCCCCTGGTCGCAGAAGAAATAAACGGAATCTTCCGGAACCGGTTGCCCGTTCGTCCTGAGGTGCAGGGTGACGGTTTTTCCTTCCTGGGAAATCCGGGCCTTCAGTCCCTGCGCCCATGCGGGGGTGGAAAGTCCCGCCATGCCGCCGGACAGTTCGGCCGCGTCGGGGGCGGCCTGTCCGTCTCCGCGTTTCAGCGTCACGCTGAAGTCTTTGGTCTCCGGTGCGGCGCATTGTTCCGCGCACATTTGCCACGTCATGGTGGTGGTGAAGGTCGTTTCCGCGGGGGCGTCCTTCTCAGGAGTCACGCGGAAGGCCATTTTCGCCTTCCCGCTGTAACCGTAAAAATCCACGAGTCCTTTCCCCAATTCCGGAATTTGCCAGAAGGGGCCTTCCACCCGGAAGCCGGGAACGGCTTTGAACGCGGCTTCCATGGGCAGCCCTACCGTTCCCGGATTCTTGTAGTAGACGTGCCAGTGGTCCGGCAGAGTCAGCTCCGTCACGATGACGAAGGGAGTTTCTCCGTAGGACGTGACTGTAGCCTTGGAGGTTCCGGATGCCTGGGGCGTTCCAAAATCTCCCGCGCCGCCGAAGTTCATGGCTCCGAAGTCCTGTGCCGCCCCCGTACCTGCTCCCCCGGCAAAAATACCCAGGGAAACGGCGGCGGCTTTCAAAAAGTTTCTCATAACAAAGGCGGTTACCATAAAGAAAGGGGGGATTCAATGTTTGTGTGTTGCATGGTGCGGCGCCTTGTATAAAATAGGGTCATGGTAAAAACTAAAACGACGTACGAGGGCGGCCTCCACTGCTCCATGGTTCATGAGCCTTCCGGGGCCAAGCTTTCCACGGATGCCCCCGTGGACAACAATGGAAAGGGCGAGTCCTTCTCCCCCACGGACCTGGTAGGCGCGGCGCTCGCCGGCTGCATGAGCACGATCATGGGCATTGTGGCCGAACGCAAAGGAATTAAGCTGGAAGGCATGACGGTGGAAGTGGGCAAGCACATGAATGCTGACCCGCGCCGCATCGGCAAGCTGGAAGTGGTCATCACCGTGCCCCTCCCAGCCGATCATCCGGACAGGAAGCTGCTGGAACAGGCCGCCCTGAGCTGCCCCGTCAAGCACAGCCTGCATCCCGATATTGAAGTTCCCATCACCTGGAACTGGGTGGGTTGACAGCCGCCTGTGTTTTCTTGAGGCCGCCTGTGAAAACAGGCGGTTTTTTTATGATGTTAAAAAATGTTGGAAAAATGTAATAATAATTGAGTGAACTTGACTTATATTGTCAGGTTGTGCATTTTTCCGGGCATGAAGAAATTTTTCCCTGTTTTGTGTTTGGTTCCTGTAACAGTGTGCGGGCTTTTGTGCGGATGCGGCGGCGGTTCGGGAAAATCAGGGGATGACGGGAGCGTTTCCCTCAGTGGTCAGCAGGTAAGCCTCTTTGAGGGAGGGGACATGCTGTTCAGGCTTCAGTTCGGCGGACGGGATGTGGACGTCATCAAGATGGAGACGAGAATCGTGTATGATGGGGTTTACACGTACCGGTTCAATGAAGGCGCGAATTCCGGGGTTTTGAATATTGTGCCGGCTTCCAACAGCCGCGCCGCCTGCGCCATGGCGGACGTGAATATTTCCTTTGACGATGCTGAAAGGAGCACGGGCGTGATTGTCTCCGGAACCGTTACGGAAACCGGACCGGACATTGATTTCTCCATTGACGGCGTTCCGCGCCCCATGGCCGGCTGGACGTGCCGCGTGCACCGGGATTGAGTTTCCGCAGATCAGCAGTCCAGGACGAGGGGAAAGTGCTGGCTGAGCGGGTAATCCGTGACCTGGATCAGCTCCACGCCGTAAAGGCTGGCAATGGCCGGAGCCTCGGACTTGTCATACGGCTCGCAGTAATAAATGGTTTTAACGCCATGGGCGCACAGCGCCTGCATGCATGAGGTGCAGGGCATCGTGGTGCATGCCACCACCTTCGCCTCCCCCCTGCGGAACAGGCTGCACAGGTTGATTTCCGCATGCAGCATGTATTTCTGGCGTTCGTCCCGGCTGGCCCAGAAGGTGTCCTGTGCCTTGAAGCCGGGGTACAGGCCGTTGTAGGCGGTGCCGATCACGCGGTTGTCCGCATCCAGGGCGGCAGCTCCCACCTTGCGGTAGGGGTCTTCCGAGCGCAGGGCGGCCGCATGCGCCAGCGTCATTACATACTGCGGAATGGGGAGGCGGGATGATGAGTTACTGTTCATGGTTGGAAGACTGGAGTTCCGCCAGGAAGCCTGACTCGTCCAGATACAGGTTGGGCGGCAGGGAATATGGGGTGGGGAGCGTAGCCCCGGCGATAACGTTGGAGAGGGGGGGATTCAGGTAAAAGCCCGGGAGAAGGCGTCCTCGCGTTCTGGCCCGCATGCCGAGCTGCACGGTGCCGTCATCCAGCTTGAAGACGCTCCTTTTCATGGACATGGCCAGAATGATGCCGCGGTCCGTGGCGAAGCAGGGGCGCCACCCGATGTTGGGAAGCACCAGGTCTCCGGAGCCGCTGAAATCGTAAAACGGCGTGCGCGTTTCCGGAACCAGGCTGTACAGCCTTCGGCGCAGGAAGTCGGAGCCCGTCACCTGCTTGATGCCCTCCGGCATGCTGTGGTCTCCGTCGCTGATGAGGTACACGGGGGTGCTGGTGAGGATGGGCCACAGGACAGATGCCACCGTTTCATGCACTTCGTCATGCCCCACGCTGGTGAGCAGCAGTTCCCGGGGCTGGAGGGAGTTCACGCGCTCCAATTGCTGGGCGTTCATCCAGAAGTCGCACAGGCGGCTCTGGGAGCGGGAGCTGTCCAGCAGGGTGGCCAGCCACTTCCTGAGTTCCGGGTGGTCCGCCTCCACGGTGTCGTTCATCAGGCATTCGGCTATTTCATACCCGGTGAGCCGCGCGTTTTTTGCTAAAACGAGCGGCTTGTGGGCGATGCGCTCCAGGTGGTTCAGGATGGTGTCCCTGCCGATGCTGGCGGCAATTTCCAGGCAGGTGGAGGAGAGCTCCCGCAGGGTGTTGATGACGATGCGGGGGTTGACGGCATCAGGCGCAATGGGTTCTCCGATGGCGGCCGTGAAGCGGTAGGGGACATGGAGGGGGGCCTTGGAGAAGAAACGGTTGCCGGAGTAGGAGAAGATGCTCCCCCACAGCTCGTCCATGTAGATGGGAACGATGGGGCAGCGCGATTTTTTCGCCAGCATTTCCAGCCCCCTGCGCGCGGCGCACAGGGTGCCCGTGCGGGTGAGCTGGCCTTCCGGGAAGATGCAGATCACTTCTCCGGCCTTGAGGGCCTGAATGGCCTTGGACAGGGATTCCCGGGGATTCCGGGAGGAAATGGGGAGGCAGTTGAAGAGTTCCAGAATCCAGCCGAGCCAGCGGATGGCTACGAATTCCTCCGCCACGATGAAGCGGATGGGCCGCGGACAGATGAGGGAAAGGAACAGCGCGTCCCCGTACGTGACGTGGTTGGAGACGATGATGGCTCCGCCGTCCTCCGGAATGCGGTCCTGGTGGATGATGCGGGAGCGGTAGACGATCCTCATGATCCAGAGGCCCATCATGCGGATGAATTCGCGGGGAATGAGACGGAACGCCACAATCGTGATGACCACGCCCAGGGCGGCCAGCACCCAGAATTGGTTCTGGATGGAGAAGATGTTCCTGAGCATGAGCTGGAAGCCGACGGCCACCAGGCCCATCAGGCAGTCCATCAGGTTGCCCGCGGCGATGACCGTGCTGCGGTTGGAGGGATCGCAGTTGTCCTGGAGGTGAGCGTTCAGCGGCACCAGGTACGCGGCGGCGAAGGCTCCCGTGATACCGAAGCCGATGTTGCTGGGCAGCGAGCCAGGAGCGAAGAAGGACAGGAAGATGCAGCCGATAGTGAAGCCGATCGCGCCCAGGGGGATGAGGCCCAGTTCAATTTTTTTACGGCAAATGATGGAGGCTATGACGCCGCCCACCACCGTGCCGCCGCTGAGCCACGCCATGAGAATGGCCGCGGACATGCTGAATCCGGTGCCGTCAATGGGGTGCTCCTGGGCGATCTGGAGGGAGATGAGCATCAGGGCCCCGGCCAGGAACCAGAAGTAGGAGACGCCGATTTCGCTGAGCCTCAGGTCCCGCTGACTCCACAGGTACTTGAGCTGCACGAAGTGCTCGTAAAAGAGCTTCCACTCGAATTTCCGGGTCTGGTTGGCCGGGTACCGGGGAAGGGACAGGGCCGCAATGGCTACGGGAACGGCGATGCAGGTGAGGATGAGCGTGGGGAAGGCGGCGGCTTCCCAGCCGTCGTTGGAGGAAACTTGCAGGATGTCGAACCAGACGAAGATGCCGATCTGCGCCGCCAGCATGGACAGGATGAGGCTCATTTCCATCAGCCCGGAGGCGTAGCCAAGCTGGCGGGAGCCCACCATGTCCTTCACCACCCCCTTTTTCGCCGGGCTCAGGATGGTCGCCTGGACGGAGAAGACGCAGAACCAGAAGACGGCCATTTCAATGTTCTCATACTTGTAGCACAGGAACATGGCCCCCAGCACCAGGATCTGGAGGAAAGACATGAACTGGATGATGCGGGCCTTGCAGAAGCAGTCCGCCAGCCAGCCGACGAAGGGGGAGAACAGGATGTAGGGCAGTACGAAGATGCAGGCAAGGATGTACTGGAGGGAGTTGACCCAGGAGTCCGGCCCGTACACGGCGCTGTTGGCGGCCAGCCAGACGCCCAGGGGAATCAGCAGGAACTGGGCGGCTTTTTCATTGAAGGCGTTCTGGGCTTGAATGAGAATCAGGGAATAAAAGCCCCTCCATTCCTTTTTTGAGGGCATTTTTTTCTTAGATGTCTGTACGTCATCCATGTGGGGCGGATTGTAGCAGATCACAGGGGGTAGGGAAGGATAATCTGTTTCCGTACCGGAGCGCTCCGGGGAAGGCGTGCAGGAGGCTTTTTCCCGATTTTTGGAAAGGAAAAGGATGCGGGGACGGTGGAACGGCCATGGCCGGACGGAGGTGAAAGCGTGTATTCCCGCAGTGAAGCGGAGGACGCGCCACCGGGCCTGAAAACCCCCGTGGAGCGCCGCAGCCCCGTACGGCTTTGCACGGATGAGGGGCCGGAAGCCGGAGAATCCTTGTCATGAAGCGGTTCGGCAAACAGGCTTTATGGTTGACATGAAGGTAGGGGGCCGTAGGATGCTGGCAGAAAGCTATCACCCGAAGAGAGATCATATGAATACTTCCCAGACGATAGGCGTGCTGCTGGCCGCAGGCGCAATCCTTCTGCCTTCCTGTGAAACGGAACGCGTGAATGAACGCCCCATCGGCATTTATCCTACGGAAAATGTCTATCCGTCCGGCTCCGGCGCCATGGGCGCCCAGGGCAGCAGCCTGTTGAATGAGATTCAGCGTGAAAATTCTCTGGATCCGGTAGCGGGTCAGAATTCCGGCTTCAATCCGGATCCGGCCCAGACCAATTCCGGCACCATCGGCAACATGGTGGGAGGCACCAACAATATCACGCCTCCGCCGCCCGTTGCGCCCAAGCCTGTCGTTCCCAATCCCGTGAGTGACTCTGCCAATTCCGGCATTGCCGCTCCCAGGCCCGTGGAGCCCTCCACTGCCTCCTCCATTCCCGTGGCGTGGCCCACGGCGGACCCCACGGTGGTGGTCAGCCCGTATGACCGCACCAAGAAGATCAAGATTCTGAACCGGGGCACCAACAAGCCCTACCCTTCCGGTACCGTGCTGCGGGACACCAACTTCCCGAACGAGATCAAGAAGTTCCGCGTGCCCTGATGCGGCCGCCGCGAAAAGATGATGCCCGCGCCCCTGAACATGCTGTATGTTCCGGGGCGCTGGTGTATTCTACCCCCTGTGAAACCATGAGCGAAGCTTCCAGAAAACAGCTTTCCTTTTCCTCCGTAGCCATTCTCGGCCCCGGCCTTCTGGGCGGTTCCCTGGCGCTTGCCGTCAGGAAGCAGCTGCCGCATGTCCACGTGCGCCTGTGGGGCAGGAGGGAGGAGCCGCTGGAATATGCCCGCTCTTCCGGAGCCGCCCATGCCGCCTCCACCCGGTTGGAAGAGGTGGTGGAAGGCGCGGACCTGGTCGTGCTGGCTACCCCGGTGGGCGTGATGTCCCGCCTCGTTTCCGGAATGCTCCCCCTGCTGAAACCGGGCGTGCTGGTGACGGACGTGGGTTCCGTGAAGGGCTGCGTCCACCAGTCCGTGGGCTCCGCTCTGACGGAAACCGGCGTGGCGTTTATCGGCTCCCATCCCATGGCCGGTTCTGAAAAGCAGGGCATGGAGCATGCCTCCGGGGAACTTTTCCGGGACGCCACGTGCATTCTGACCAATGACGAGCACGTGCATGAAGACATGCTGCTGCTGCTCCAGCGGTTCTGGGAGCGCGTGGGCTGCCACTGCATCCGCATGAAAGCGGCGGACCATGATTCTTCCGTAGCCCGCATTTCCCATATACCGCATGCCTTGTCCGCCCTGTGCGTCCACACCGCCCTGGACGGGGGGGATGTGAAGCTGCTGGGGCTGGTGTCCGCCGGCGGTTTTCGCGATACCACCCGCGTTTCCATGGGGGAACCGTCCATGTGGGCGGAAATCCTGACGGAGAATGCCCCCGCCGTCCTGGACCGGCTGGACGAAGCCCTGTCCCAGTTGGGGGAGGTGCGGAACCGGCTGGCCTCCGGAGACAAGGAGGCGCTGCGGAAATGGCTGAAGGCCGCGGCGGAGAGCCGGGCGCAGGCTCTTGGCCTGTGAGAGGCGCCGGGGGCGTTCTGCTGCCGGATGTGCCTTTGCAGGAAGGGAAAGGAACAGCCTGTTATCAAATTGTTAACAATCCGGGATGGACGGCCCGATGTTCCGTTTTATACTTGCCCCATGCGTTTATCCAACATGAATACCCCTCGCCGCCGCCGCCAGGGGCGCGGTTTGCACCGTGCCGCCGCCATTGGGAGCCTGCTTGTCCTCGGGCAGTCCGCCTATGCCGAGACTAAACCCGCCGCCGCAGAGGAGGGCGTGCAGGAAATGCCGGAACGCGTGATGACCATCCGTTCCAAGTCCCTGCGGGCGGAGACGGTCAGTTCCGCCACCCTCACGAACATGAAGACGGAAGAAGTTCCGCAAACGGTAAACGTTATTACGCGGGATCTGATGGATTCCAAGGGTTCCGATTCCCTGGTGGAGGCCCTGCGCATGGATTCCTCCGTCAATACGGGGGGAGACATGCTGCTGTCCCGCACGGCGGACCAGTACACCATCCGCGGTTTTGCCGGCACCGATGTGCAGATAGGCAACATGCCTCTTCCCCGCGGCATGGGATACGGCATGGATACGTCCCTGATAGAAAATATTGAAATTGTCAAAGGCCCCATCGGGTCCATTTCCGGCGGCCAGACCAGTACGCTCGGGGCATACGGCGCCGGCGGTTCCATTAACCTGATCCTGAAGGCGCCTGATTTTGAGGAACGAACGGAGTTGACGGCTTACGCCCGTCTTTCCCATCATGGGCAGAAGTACCGCGTAACTATTGACGACACCCGGTACAGGGGTAATGAAACGGACGGTTTTGCCCTGCGCACGGTGGTAGCCGCCGAGTATGAACGCCCGTTCTGGCTGAGCAACGGAGCCAACGGTGGCCAGAAGTACACGGTTTCCCCCATTTTCCGCTGGCAGCATGATTCCCGTACCAAGACGGTGCTGACGACCAGTTTCCAGTACCAGAATTCGCCGACGACGATGGGCATCCCCGTGCTGGGCGGCCACTTTGTGGGGCCGTATGACGCCTGGTACGGTTCTCCGAGCGGAAGGCTCAATGCCAAATCCCTGCTGGCGATGCTGGATTTCGAGCGCAAGCTGGAGAAGGTCTGGACAATCCGCATCGGCGGCGGCATGGGGTACAGCGATGTGGACTACAATGTCTGGGGCATTTCTTCTTCCGCCGGACGCGGAATGAGCACGGAGGATTATTACAACCAGATGATTGCTTCCGGAAAGGCCAAATACGAAGCCGCGTGGAGCGACGAGTGGAACATCAACTGGAATTTCTATTCCAACGCGCTGGCGGAGTTCAAGACCGGACAGGTGGAGCATGAAGCCCTGATGGGCGTTTCCTACACGGGGAGCAGCACCTATGGCGACGGTTCCAGCCTGGTGACGAACGCTACCGCGAACACGAACGGCTATTTCTCCCTGTACAATCCTCCGCCCTTTTTCCCCGCCGGGCGCGACTATTCCGGAGCCAATGCGACGGATACCGTGGTTCAGCGGGCGGGCGTCCTGCTGCAGGATGTCCTTAGCTACGGACAGTGGCGTTTCCTGGCCGGCGTGCGCGGGGACGCGCATTTCAGCCTGGACAATAATTACGCGTTTGCGTGGAGCCCCCGTTTCGGAATTACCCGCATGTTCGGTGAGCGCGTAGCTCTGTTCGCCAATGCGGCCCGTACTTCCGCCCCCAATTTCGGGTATCTGGATGAAAACGGGAAGGAACTGACCGATTCCTGGCGTACGGACCAGATGGAATTCGGCTTCCGGGTCAGCCCGGTGGACAAGGTGTGGTTCTCCGCTTCCTGGTTTGACATCATCCAGAATAACACTCCCGTAGCCATAGACGGATATACCAACCGGTACTATTCGGACGGCTCCAAGAGGGCGGAAGGCGTGGAACTTTCCCTGAACGGGGAAATCACCAAGAACTGGAGTTCCTACCTTTCCTACACCTACACCCGCACCAAGAACCGGACCTCCGGGGAAGTGTATCCCACCATCGCTCCGAATGCGCTGGCCCTCTGGCAGAAATACCGCATTGACGGCGGCCTGCTGAACGGCACGGTGCTGGGCCTGGGCTACCGTTGCAAGGATTCCTACTACGCCACGTTCCGCGGTGCAAAGATTGCGGATAATTATACCATACCTTCCTACAGCGTGTTTGACTTCACGGTGGAAATCCCCCTGCCGGAAACCAAATGGCTGAAGGATGCCACCCTGAGGCTGGCCGTATACAACATTTTCGACAAGAAGTACGTGCAGTCCACCCGCCACGCCGTGCAGTGCACGGTGGGAGAGCCCCGCACGTTTGAAGTAGGCGTGAAGACTGCCTTCTAACCATTCCTTCCAGCCATGAGTTCCCCCGTCATTTCCGTCACCCGCCTCAAGCGCAGCTTCAAGTCCGGTTCCGAGGACATAGCCGTGCTGAAAGACATCAGCCTTACCGTGAACCAGGGAGAGTTCGTCGCCGTCATGGGCGCGAGCGGCTCCGGAAAAAGCACCCTGCTGAACGTGCTGGGGGGGCTGCTGCCTCCGGATTCCGGCACGGTGACGGTGGATGGGCTGGACCTCGGCTCCATGTCTGATGCCGCCCTGACAGTGTACCGGCGCGACCGCGTGGGGTTCATCTTCCAGATGTTCAACCTGGTGGGAACCCTGAACGTGGAGGAAAACATCCTGCTGCCCTCCCTGGCGGGGGGCAAAAAAGTGGCCTCTTCCACTCTGGACACCATGATTGAAAAAGTGGGGCTGTCCCACCGCCGGCACGCCATGCCGGATACGCTCAGCGGCGGGGAACAGCAGCGGGTGGCGATTGCCCGTGCGCTGGTTTCCGGCCCGGCGCTGGTGCTGGCGGATGAACCCACGGGCAATCTGGATTCTGAAAACACCCGGCTCATGGGGGACCTGTTCCGGGATTTGCACCGTACGCAGGGCTGCGCCTTCGTGCTGGTGACGCATGCGCCGGACGTAGCCATGTGGGCGGACCGCGTGATTGTGCTCAAGGACGGCCGCATCGTGGACGACAGGCCCACGGCGGAATTTGCCGGACCTGTAGAATTGTCCTCCTTCTATGAACGCACGCTGAATGACGCCTTATGACGCTGCTGTTCAAACTGATTTGGCGGGACCTGCGCGCCAACCCCGGCCGGGTGGCGGTCAGCGTGTTCGCCATCCTCGTCTCCGTCAGCCTCATCGTCTGGATGATGGGGAGCTATGATACGCTGGTCAAGGAGTTCGATAACGACGCGGAGGCCTACATGGGCAGCTATGACCTTTGCCTGGTGCCGGAGGCGCCCAAAGGGCCGCTTCCCCCCGGGCAGTACCCGCGGTTCAGTGATCCGGATCTGGCCGCTCGCCTGGCTGCCTCCCCTCTGGTGGAATCCGTGAACGCCGCCTGCCAGGTGCCCCGCCTCCAGATCGGCTGCGGGAATGAACGCGGCAGCTTTGACGAGCAGACGCGCGACCGCATGGGGATTCCTCCGCAGAGCCCCATCCTGGTGGGGAACCATGCCGTGGAATGTCCTTATGATTTGAAGGAAGGCGTCTGGCCGGATATGGCTTCCTCCTCCGCCATGGAGGGGGTGCTGGGCAGCGGAAGCGCCAAGTATTTCAGCGCGGGCGTGGGAACCGTCATGAACGTGCGCGTGGGAACGCACGTGTACGACGTGAAGGTCGTGGGCATCGTCAAGCAGGCCAAGGCTACCCCCGGCGTCATTATGGGACCGGGCGGCATGTCCGGACCGGCTTTTTCCTCCCTCTTTGTGCCCGTAAAGGTGTGTGAAAAAATCACGGGCCAGCCTTTTGCCCCCAATTTGATTTACGTTCAGCTCAAGGAAGGGGTGGACAAAAAGGAGTTTGTGGACGGCCTCCGGCAGGAGCTGGCCCAGGCCTCCGCCGTGGTGGCGGATACGGATTCCATTATCCAGCGGCTTTCCAGCGACCGTTCCGTGCGCTCCCAGAAGGAGAGTGCGGAGATGTCTGTCTGGCTCGTCCTGTTCTCCTGCGTCTTCATCATTTTCACGACCCTGAGCATCGGCGTCAGCGAGCGCACCCGCAGACTGGCCCTGATGCGTGCGCTGGGGATGAGCCGCATGCAGATCGCGCTGCTGATTGTGGGAGAGGGGCTTTTCCTGTGCATTCCGGCGCTGCTGGGCGGCCTGGCCGCCGGCTTTTGCCTGGTGTACCTTCTGGAGGAAGGTTCTTCCTCGGTCCCCGTCCTGACCTGGACGACGGTGCTGGCTGCCGCCGCGTGCGCCGTGGGGGGGGCCTTGCTGGCTTCCATCATTCCCGCATGGCGCGCTTCCCGCCAGTCTCCGCTGGAAGCGGCCGTGCCCTCTTCCGGATTCATCGGGAAAGTGAGCCGCGTTCCCGTGTGGTCCGTGATCGCCGGGCTGGCGTGCGTGTGCCTCCAGCCTGCGGCCCTGCTTCTGCCGGGCCTGGAGGTGGAGACGCGCAAGTGGATCTTTTTCTGGCTGGGGTATCCCGGCCTGGTGGCCGGTGCGCTGTTCCTGGCTCCCGCCTTCGTGCGCGTGACGGAGTGGGCCGGATCATGGATCACGGGGCTGCTGCTGCGCGTGCCGCATTCTTTCCTGAAAGTGCAGCTCAGCCGCAACCTCAGCCGTTCCGTGGGAACCGCCGTATCCATGTCCGTGGGCCTGTCCCTCTTTGTAGGGGTGCAGACGTGGGGATATTCCATGCTGGTTCCTTTCTCTCCGGATACGTCCACGCCCGGAACGCTGGTTTCCTTCCTGCATACGGAGTTCAAGCCTGCGGACGTTCCGGAGCTGATGGCGCGGCCCAGCCTGCGTAATTCGCGGATGTATCCCATTTACGTGGATGAACCGGACATTGCCCCGGCGCAGATGAAGACCCCAGGTTTTTCCGGAATGCGCAACCGCTCCATCGTGCTGGCCGGCATTCCCGTGGCGGAGATGGCTCAGG
>OHQF01000889.1_pt1 | contig 17252 bp, 10 predicted proteins | sample 1578001 | NCBI WGS metagenome assembly OHQF01 (sample SAMEA3879538, study PRJEB24766) | human gut metagenome | biome: human-associated habitat; feature: feces | place: USA | collected 1985/1987 | reverse complement strand
CTGAATAGAGTAGCTGACTACGGATCAGCCGGTTACAGGTTTGAATCCTGTCGCGGTCACCATTCGAAGATAGCAATAGAATATATCTTGGCTCCTTAGCTCAACTGAATAGAGCATCTGACTACGGATCAGAAGGTTAAAGGTTTGAATCCTTTAGGAGTCACTTGAATATTCAAATTCATTTACAGATTGGCTCGCTAGCTCAACTGAATAGAGCATCTGACTACGGATCAGAAGGTTATAGGTTTGAATCCTATGCGAGTCACTTGAGAATCCTTATTTCATCCAGCGTCTTCGGAAGCAATGAAATAAGGATTTTTTCAATTTCTACCGGTCGTATCATTATTATTCATATATTCGCAGTTAATACAAAGAATATTTTATTTAAGATAAAAGGTAAACACTTGAAAGCACACTATAAAACTTCTATAGCCATAAGTCTAATCGTCATTATCGTATTAGTGATCTTACGTACCACTGTTACCGGACAAGATAGCATCAAATTCATCGACGATACCGATGATCAGCCAATCGATCAACAAAACAGCGACTCTATAGACCTTCGTTATTCCAATGAGTACCAAAGTTGGAAACAAACCTCGGACACGACTTTCCGCAGTTTGTTTAATGGGAACCAACAAGCTGATATCTTGGCCGAACATCCCGGAATGATGGTATTATGGGCAGGATACGCTTTCTCCAAAGATTATCTAAGTCCCAGAGGGCATATGTATTCCATAGAAGATCTATACAAAAGCCTGCGGACCGGCGCTCCCATGACCCCGACGAGTGGTCCCCAGCCTGCCGCATGCTGGGCATGTAAAAGTCCGGACATACCCCGCTTATTAACGACCACCGATGCCAAGACCTTATATAAGAAGAAATGGGCGGAGCTAGGCAACGAGATCGTGAATCCAATCGGATGCGCAGACTGCCATGAGCCGCAGAGCATGGGATTGCGCGTGACCCGCTCATTCTTGAAAAGTGCCTATAAGCGCAACGGATTACGTATAGAGGACGCAACCGAGCAAGAGATGCGATCTCTAGTATGCGCCCAATGCCACGCCGAATATTATTTCCAAGGAGAAGATCGTATACTAGCCTTACCTTGGGATCAAGGTTATACAGTAGAAAATATAGAAGCCTATTACGATAGCATAAACTTCACCGATTTCACCCATAAATTAAGCCGGGCACATTTGATAAAGGCGCAACATCCGGATTTCGAGTTATTCCAGATGGGCATTCACGGGCAAAGAGGCGTTTCCTGCAGAGAATGCCATATGCCTGCTGTCGGGGAAGATGAGAACCGGTACAACAACCATCATATCAAAAGCCCGTTGGCGATGATAGACCGTACTTGCCAAGCCTGCCACCGGGAAAGTGAGGAGATCTTACGCAAGGATGTTTATGAACGGCAAAACAAAGTCTACGCCATACGCATGCGTGTAGAGGAAGAATTGACAAAAGCCCATATAGAAGCGAAATTCGCTTGGGACAAAGGCGCTACGGAATCTCAAATGAAAAACGTATTAAAACTGCTCCGGCAGGCACAATGGCGTTGGGACTTCGCCGTGGCCTCACACGGGGCGGCTTTCCATGCGCCCCAAGAAGTCACACGTATCTTGGGCAGCGGACTCGATAAGTCTACCCAAGCCCGCATCCAGATCATGAAGGTCTTAGCGCAGCTAGGCTATACCCAAGACGTTCCGATGCCGGATATCTCCACGAAAGCGAAAGCCCAGCAATATATCGGCCTCGATATGGAAGCCGAGCAACAGGCCAAACAAAAGTTTTTAGAAACCGTCATCCCCCAATGGCAGGAAGAAGCGAGGGCCAATAAACGATTCATCGAAGGTAATTAAGTTCTTTCCTCCAGCTCCAACCCCGGGGTATAAGGTAGCGAGATCGTAAACTTACTACCTACACCAACCTCGGATTCAAGCGATATGCTTCCATGAAACGTATGAACGATACTCTGGCAGATCGCTAACCCCAAGCCTGTACCTTGGGCAAACTCATCTAGTTTCTGGAAACGCTCGAATACCTTTTCCTTTTTATCATCAGGAATGCCCTTACCCGTATCTTTCACGGAAATAAGGATCGATTTTCCATCTGCGCTAAGTTCGTATCCGATCTCGATATATCCCTTAGCGGTAAACTTCACCGCATTATTAATGAAATTGGTACAAACCTGCGTCAACCGGAAATGATCCGAACGGATGATAAGAGGTTCATGGGGAACCCTTATCTTTAACTCCACTCCCTCCGGCATCATCAATTGATGCGTATGGAAGATATCTCCCATCAGTTTACTCAGATCGAGGTTCTCATAAGAGAAAGACATGCTACCGGATTCTATGCGTGATAGATCCAAGATATCGTTGATCAGCTTAAGCAACAGGTCACTGTTTTTGGTAATCAGATCTATAAACTCCGCCTTTTCCTCCGGTTCCAAAGGCATATCCGAATTGAGCAATTGGGAGAAGCCTACGATCGCATTCAGAGGCGTACGTATCTCATGGCTCATATTCGCCAGAAAGACTAATTTCATCCGATCGGATTCCTCCGCTTTCCGGCGGGCGGCTATAAGGCTATTCTCCGTGTCTTTTATCCGCTGGATATTCAAGCATAAGCCACTTACCTCAACAGCTTCGTCACCGGAAACCGAATCTTTCTCATTCTTATTTTGGGCATAGCGAAATTCCCACCACTCATACCCCTTCTTATTAAAGTTACAACGACGTTGCGTCACTTTCCGGGAAAGAAAGCCACTATCCAGCAGATTCCGGTCTCGAAGGAAATTATCCAGTTCTTCAGGATGTATAGCATCCTGAAACTCCTCGATTTTCATCGGTACACAGGGCATACCTAAATAATGGTAGAATCTATTATCAAACTCGAATACCCCTTTGCTATACCGAAAAGCGAAAATGTTGCCGCTATCCAACGCAAAAGAAAGAAAAGTCTTCTCCCTTTTTAACTTCTCCTGCGCATCCTTCTTATGTAAAGCCTCCTGTATATATCGCTTTCTTTGGTAACTAAAAAGCAGAAGCAACATCACCACCAGAATAAAGCCGGCAGCCCATATATAATATTTATATTGAACGACAAACGGCATATTCGCGATAATAGCTCCTTCCGGCAATTTACTACTATCAATGCCCCAACGTTCTAACACACCGTAATCAAAAACATAAGCCTTGTTACTCTCTTCGATTTGCGGAAAATCGGACGGGGGCGTTCCTTTCAAGATAGAGACGACCCGGTTTACAGCTGCCTCTACCTCATCCTTAAAGACAGTTACATACCCGCCAACTACGCCATTCTGATTTCCGATCAACTCATTGATCACGGAGAAACATGGAAAGGCGCTGAGCCGCCCCAACGAGATTGTCATATAATCCCTCTTGGTTGCCAGATACGCTTTATTATAATAATTCTCGCCGAATCCCTTAATCAGGGCATTCGCCGATTTCGTACTGAGTGTGCTTATATACATCGTATCCGGCTTTATCTTAGGTATATCCGATATCGAAATCCCGTTCTTTCCGGATAAACGTACCCGATCCAAGGAATATATATTGTTCACGGCACAAATATCCTGAATCTGCGCATTCATGTCCGCCAGCATCATATTATCCTGAAAGGTATCGTCCGAGACTCTTATGACGATGCAATTACCAACAAGCCGCCGTATCAATTCTATATTCCTCTTATAATCCGGTTTATCATAAAAGCCCATCATATTCGGATATTTCCGGATGATCGGGATATTGGGATAACTAACCCCCATAAACACGACCGGGATCGATTTAGCGAGGGGATGCCTGCTACTTATCAAAGCGTTCAAGGCTTGATCGTCATTGACCAGAATAATATCCGGGTTCCATGTCGATAACTCATTCAGTTTCTTGAATAATTTCTGTCGCTGTTGCTTCTCCGAATATTGCTCACAATCCAAATAAAAAGAATAGACACTCGCATGTATCCCCTTCTTCCGCAAATCACTCGACATGATTTCCTTCATCTTCTCATAGGCGGGAAAATGTTTTTCGTAAGATTGAATCACGAGTATACGCTTCTCCTCCGATAAGTCTGTAGAGGATTTACATGATATACAGGTAACAAAGAGAAATATGATGGATATTATTCCAAATAAGCGCTTAGCTGGCATATCGTTCCTTTAAGGTGTTTTCTATGACTTTACAAAACTAAAGATTTATTTCGTACATTTGAGCATATTTTTCACGAAATACAATCAAAACATCAAATATATGAAACAAGAAATCCAACTGAACGAACACAACAAGCAAGAGTATCCTCCTATGCACACGGCGGAACATATCTTAAACCAGACAATGGTACGGATGTTCGGATGTCCCAGATCCAAGAACGCACACATAGAGAGGAAGAAGTCTAAATGCGATTATCTATTGGCGGAAGAGCCCAGCGCGGAGGTCATGGCCGAGGTTGAGAAGAAGATAAACGAGGTGATCGACCGGCACCTGCCCGTAACCATCGAGTTCATGCCGAAAGAAGAGGCCGGAGATATCGTGGATTTAAGTAAATTGCCCGACGATGCCAGCGATACATTACGTATCGTACGCATAGGCGATTACGATGCCTGCGCATGTATCGGATCGCACGTGGCGAATACATCCGAGATCGGACATTTCAAGCTGTTGAATTACGACTATGCCGACGGGAGATTACGGCTACGTTTCAAATTGGTATAAAATTTAAAGCAAGCGCAAACGGTCAAATAAAAATATTTTATGTAAGTTTGCAAGCGATTAAAGGAACATTTTAATACAGACATTAAATACAATAGTTATGCAAACAATTGACAATTTCAATTTTGCCGGCAAAAAGGCATTTGTAAGAGTTGACTTTAACGTTCCATTGGACGAAAACTTCAACATCACCGACGACACTCGTATGCGTGCCGCTCTTCCTACATTAAAGAAGATCTTAGCGGATGGTGGTAGCGTAATTATCGGTTCTCACCTAGGTCGTCCGAAAGGCGCTACTGATAAGTTCTCCTTAAAGCACATATTGAAGCACCTTTCTGAGTTGTTAGGCGTAGATGTTCAGTTTGCAAACGACTGTATTGGCGAAGAAGCCGGCGCTAAGGCTGCCGCTTTGCAACCGGGCGAAGCTTTGTTGCTTGAGAACCTTCGTTTCTACGCTGAGGAAGAAGGCAAACCAAGAGGTTTGGCTGAAGACGCTTCCGACGAGGAGAAGAAGGCTGCCAAGAAAGCCGTTAAAGAAAGCCAGAAAGAGTTCACGAAGAGATTGGCCTCTTACGCTGACTGCTATGTAAACGACGCATTCGGTACCGCTCACCGTGCTCACGCTTCTACGGCTTTGATCGCTGACTACTTCGATACGGACAACAAGATGTTCGGTTATTTGATGGAGAAAGAAGTGAAGGCTGTCGATAAGGTTATGAACGACATCCAACGTCCGTTCACCGCTATCATGGGTGGTTCTAAGGTTTCCTCCAAGATCGAGATCATCGAGAACTTGTTGAACAAGGTAGACAACTTGATCATCACGGGTGGTATGACTTATACTTTCACGAAAGCGCAAGGCGGTAAGATCGGTAAGTCTATCTGCGAGGACGATAAGCTGGATCTTGCTCTTGATTTGATCAAGAAAGCGAAAGAAAAAGGCGTAAACTTGGTATTGGCTGTTGACGCTAAGATCGCTGACGATTTCAGCAACGACGCTAAGACTGATTTCGCTCCGGTAGATCAGATTCCTGATGGTTGGGAAGGTCTTGACATAGGTCCGAAGACCGAGGCTATCTACGCTGACGTTATCAAGAACTCTAAGACGATCCTTTGGAACGGTCCTACGGGTGTATTTGAGTTCGAGAACTTCACGCACGGATCTCGTACGGTTGGTGAGGCTATCGTTGAGGCTACGAAGAACGGCGCTTTCTCTTTAGTAGGTGGTGGCGACTCTGTTGCTTGCGTTAACAAATTTGGTTTGGCTAACGGCGTATCTTACGTTTCTACAGGTGGTGGCGCTCTTCTTGAGGCTATCGAAGGTAAGGTCCTTCCGGGTATCGCAGCTGTAAAAGGCGAGGCTTACAAATAATCAGATAAGTAAGTGATTTAATAAAAAATCCCCCGGGACGCTCGGTATTCATCGAGATGTCCCGGGGGATTTTCTTTGATTTAGTTCCGTATTAATCTTGTTTCAAGATCAAGGCGGAAGAGGCGCTTACGGTAGTTTTACCCTGTACGGAACCTTTACCGTCCAGATAAATCCGACCGTCTTTACAAACCGGAATCCATGTTCCTTCCGGCAGAGAAACCGTTACCGCCTTCCGGTTCCCATTAAAGATAACCATAATCTTCTTCCAACTATCCCCGTTCGCATGCTCCCCTAAGGTATACGCTACGACACCGGGCTGGTTCACTTCTTGGAATTGAAGGGCCTCCCTCACTCCCTCGGCCGTGGCGATACGGAAAGCCGGGTGCGACTTACGAAGGGCGATCAAATCCTTGTAATAGTTGAAAACATCCTTGTTTTTTGCCTTCAAAGACCAGTCGATCTCATTGATTGAATCGGGCGATTGATAGCTGTTATGCACGCCCTTCTTATCGTGCAGCAACTCCTCTCCTGCCCGCATGAAGGGTACTCCTTGCGAGGTGAAGATGATGGTCTGGGCCAACTTGCCGAATCGTATCAACTCATCCGGGGTAGCGTCTTTCGGGGCCGAGAGCTTCAACTTATCCATCAAACAAAGATCATCGTGGCAAGAGACATAGTTGATCACTTGCGTAGGCTTGTTCGCATAAGGCGCTTTGCAATATAATATTTGGTTATAGTCGATTTGCGGATGGCGGATAGCGCCTACAATACCGAACTTAATAGACTCCTCGTTACCTTCCGGCTTTCCGGAGGCGAAACCGGCCTGTGTAGTCTCGAATACGCTTCCTTTTAAAGCATCCCGCAGGTCATCGCTAAATACGGCCACGTCATTCAGTTTCGGGGCGTTTACCTTGATCGCCCGTTGATCTTCTGGTAGCGGGGAATCGCTGGCGGTCCAGCCCTCGCCGTATACGAAGATGGAAGGATCTAGTTTAGCTAACTCGGCTTTTACCTCGTTCATGGTCTCTACGTCATGGATGCCCATCAAGTCGAAACGGAAACCATCCACATGGTATTCCTCGGCCCAATATTTCACGGACTCCACGATATAGCGGCGTACCATCGCCCGCTCCGAAGCGGTCTCATTACCACAGCCGGAGGCATCCGAATAGCTTCCGTCCGGTTTATGACGGTAGAAGTAACCGGGAACGGTCAAACTGAAATTCGACCCATCCCCCACGAAGGTATGATTGTAAACCACGTCCATGATCACACGGATACCATTCCGGTGCAACCCCTGCACCATCTCCTTGAACTCACGAATACGAGCCTCGGGATTGTAAGGATCGGTGGAATAGCTCCCCTCGGGGGCGTTATAGTTCTTGGGATCATATCCCCAATTGTACACATTATCTTGCAAGCGGGTCTCGTCCACCGAGCCATAATCATAGGAAGGAAGGATATGGACATGGGTAACGCCCAACTCCTTCAGATGATCCACGCCGGTAGCCACGCCGCCCGGACCTTTCGTGCCGTTCTCCGCCAAGGCGAGAAACTTACCTTTATGCGTCACGCCGGAGTTCGCGGCGATCGAGAAATCCCGATGATGCATCTCGTAGATGATAATATCGGAGAAGCTTTTCAACTCGGGAGATTTATCCGCCTCCCAGCCCTCCGGATCGGTAGCCGCCCAATCGATCACGGCCGCACGGTTTCCATTCACCCCGACGGCTTTCGCCCAGATACCGGGAGTCTCATCCAGCCATTTATCGCCGATACGGATCTGGAAGGTATAGAAGGAACCTTTCAGATCCTCGCTCACGGAGATACGCCACGTACCCTTGTCCGAGGATTTCATCGGCAACTGGCGGATAGGCTCCCCTCCCTCACCGGAGGCGTAAAGATTCAAGCGGACTTCTTCCGCTGTCGGGGCCCAAAGGGTGAACACGGATTTCGTGGGGGAATAGAACAACTCCAGATCGTCTCCCTCATAGGAAGGGTATTCATCAAAGGATTTGTATTCTTTCGGTGAGTTGCAGCTAAGCAACAGCGACAGGTATATAGATACCGGAACTAAGTGTCTCGTCATGGCTGATTCAGTAATTTGTTTTCAATCACAAAGATAGAAGATTCGAATCGGATTCGCCAACGAAACAGAAAAGAAGAGGCGAAAAATCTACCGCAAACGTTTTCGCCTCTTTCGCTCATTCATGCTATATTAGAACGGAACCTCGTTACTGCTACCTTGACTCAAGAAGTCAGCTCCCGCCGATGGGATCGGGTCTCCACCGTTCATGGTCGAGGAGAATTCCCTTACCGCTATATCTTCCTCTACGTTCATAAACTTGGCGAACTCGCTCTTAAAGCGCAGCCGGACATCCCCCACGGCACCGTTACGATGCTTGGCGATAATGATCTCGGCAAGACCGATCAGGGAATTTCCCCGCTCGTCTTCCGTAATCTTATAATATTCGGGACGGTGGATGAAACATACCATATCGGCATCCTGCTCGATAGCTCCGGACTCACGCAAGTCGGCTAGCTGCGGACGCTTACCTTCCACGCCTTGACGGGCTTCCACACCACGGTTCAACTGCGACAAGGCGATGATCGGGATATTCAATTCCTTGGCCAATCCCTTCAACGAGCGGGAGATCGTACTCACCTCCTGCTCACGGCTACCGAAGTTCATACCGCTAGCGTTCATCAACTGAAGGTAGTCGATAATGATACATTTAATGCCATGCTCGCGCACCAAGCGACGGGCTTTCGTTCGCAGCTCGAAGACGGACAAGCTCGGGGTATCGTCCACGAAGATCGGGGCGTCGTAAAGCTCCTTGATCTTAAAGTCCAACTGTTCCCACTCGTAGCTCTCCAAGCGTCCGCTCTTGATCTTCTCGCCCGGTATCTCGCAGACATTCACGATCAGACGGTTTACCAACTGCACGTTACTCATCTCGAGCGAGAACAGGGCGACAGGCGTATTGAAATTCACCGCCATATTCTTCGCCATGGAAAGGACGAAGGCCGTCTTACCCATGGCCGGACGGGCGGCGATAATGATAAGGTCGGAATTCTGCCAACCGGAAGTCATCTTATCCAAGCCCTCGAAGCCCGTGCGCAATCCGCTCAGACCTTCCTTCTGGAGGGCCGCCTTTTGCAACATCTCCATAGCGTCCTTGATGACGGGGTTGATCTGGGTGACATCCTTCTTTACGTTACGTTGAGAGATCTCGAACAACTTACCCTCCGCCTCTTGCATCAGGTCCTCTACATCGAGCGTCTCATCAAATGCCTTTCCTTGGATCATCGCCGTGAAAGAGATCAACTCCCTCGCCAGATATTTCTGGGCAATGATCCGGGCGTGATACTCGATATGGGCGCTACTGGCCACCTTGCTGGTAAGTTGAGAGATATAGAACGGTCCGCCTACATCCTCCAATTCTCCCCGTTTCTTCAATTGCTCCGTTACGGTAAGCATATCCACGGGACGCTGGCTCAACGCCAAGTCTACGATAGCGGCATAAATCTTCTCATGCGCTTTCTCATAGAAACACTCCGGCTTCAAGATCTCGCTGACGATCGAGTACGCATCTTTCTCCAGCATCAACGCACCCAACACAGCCTCCTCCAACTCACGGGCCTGTGGCTGAAGACGCCCCATATCGGGGAGCATCTCCACAGGCTTTTTCCTTCCTCTTCCTGTATTTCTTGTTCCTTCTGCCATCATTCTTTCTATTTGGGGAGTCAAAGGTAATATCTTTTACCCATTTCTGAAAAAGATTCTTTATATTTAGGAATTAAAACCTGTCGAATCATGAAAGCGTATTTTATCGGATTAGTTATCATGGGAGGTTGCCTATTATACGGCTGCCATACCAAACAAAAGAAAGGGGAAAACAGTAGCGACTACTCAGCCGACTCCCAATCCATAGCACGGCAAGATACCCTACCGTTACCGATTGATACCCATGCCGCATCTTCAGTTTCCACGGAAGGATGGACCGCCAAGCAGATACGGGACAGCATAGAATTGTTCTTCGGCAAGGAATACGATACCCTTCCCCCGCATCTCCGGAAGATCCGCAGAAACATGGCCTCCCTCTGGAACACGGACGACTCCGTCTTCCTACAGCTTATCATAGTGGAAGCTCCGTATGTAAAAGCATTTAAGACGTACGTATTCGACTCGCCCCTCATCCGGATCGGCGGAGGCCCTTACGACCGGTCGCCCGAGGAATCTCTTTGCGAGGACACCACCCACTTCTCCATGCGAGTAAGCCCGAATGTCTACCCAACCAACATCGAACGGATCGAGATCGCCATCACCAACCATACCGACCTAGAAGGGATGGGAGGCGAAAGTTATTTCATCGAGCATTTCGACGGGAAGGCATGGAAAGGGGTCCCGCAACCCAACTTTTTTGTTGATATCGGCTATCCGATCTTTCCAAACGAGATAAGAGACGATTTCTCGGCCACCTTGATGCCTGAGCTCAAGGAAAATCCACCGGGATTGTACCGGGTGCATAAGACCGTCATCACCGGACAGGGCGCCGGCATCGTCCATTATCCTTTGGCCGCCACGTTCTACCTATCCGATAACCCGGAAGATTATGAGGAATACACACGCTTCGCCAGCCGGCTCCACGAGCCTCGCCCCATGGCCGAGTTCAAGGGAGGAAGAGAAGCCATGATCCGTTTCTTCGAACAGAACCTGCGTTATCCCGAATCTTATAAAGGTACGGGCACGAAGGTACGACTCTTCTACTCCTTCACGATCGATTCCTTAGGAATGTTACAGAATCCCGTAAGCCTACCCGAGAATATACTGTATCCTCGTGATACGGGGAAAACCTATGATGAGTTCCGCGATGAAGCCTTACGGGTACTCCGGTTGATGCCCGCATGGGAACCCGCCGTAAGCCGTATCCATGGTCCGGTCAGCATAGATACCGGGCTCTTCTTCTACTTCAACGAAGAGGGGAAATGCGGGATTGAATAGATGGCCAGTACTGCCTAAGAAGTATTGGAGTACTTCTTAGGCAGTACTCGGGTACTTCCATGAAAGTACTCCAGTACTATTACCAGAAGTATCGCAATACTCTCAGAGAAGTAAGCCTATGCTAACGTAAACTGGCAACAATATTGCTGTCAGCATACAGCGACATAACTTTACTTACGTAAAAAAGTATTATCTTTGCACCCGTAAAAAGTAATTTTCAAATTATGGACGACAGTATCCCGCTAGAAACAGAACAGAGTATGAACTAACGAGGCGGAGGGTTTCATTGATCCTCTGCTCGGATTAAACACGAAAGGAGGCAATAATGAGACAATTTCTTTATTGTGAGGCCGGTTATGTGGAGAAGAACCAATGGCTTCCTAACAGTTGGGTAAACGTAGAGTGCCCGACTCCCGAAGATCTTCAATTCTTGATGGATCGATTTAACGTACCCGAATCATTCTTGAGCGATATAGCCGATACGGACGAGCGTCCCCGTATCGAGTACGAGGGGAATTGGTTGCTTACCATCTTACGTATCCCGTTGCAGAACCAAGATCATGACATCCCGTTCAATACGGTGCCGATCGGTATCATCACGAACAATGAGATCATCGTAAGCGTATGTTACCATAAGACGGACTTGATCCCCGATTTCATCCGCTATACCCAACGGAAGGAACTCCAGATTAAAAACAAGTATGAGTTGATCCTCCGGCTGATCCACTCATCGGCCGTATGGTTCCTTAAATACCTGAAACAAATCAATTACGCCGTCACCGAGGCGGAAAAGGCGTTGGAGAAAAGCATCCGCAACGAGGATCTGCTAGCGTTGATGAAGCTGGAGAAGAGCATGGTATTCTTCAACACCTCCATCCGCGGGAATGAGGTGATGCTGGCCAAGCTCCAGAATATTTTCCAAGAGCCGGAATATATCGACAAGGATTTGGTGGAGGACGTGGAGATCGAGTTGAAACAGGCCCATAACACGGTAAATATCTATAGCGATATTCTTACGGGTACGATGGACGCTTTCGCCTCTATCATCTCCAACAACGTGAACACGATCATGAAACGTATGACATCACTTTCCATTATCTTAATGGTTCCGACATTAATCGCTAGCTTCTACGGGATGAACGTCCCGATCTACATGGAGGATATGCCGCATGGTTTCGTGGTTATCATCTTGCTCTCGATCTTGCTATCCGCTACGGCCTTTTTTATATTCAGGAAGATCAAATGGTTTTAGGATATCAAAAAATAAACCGGACGCAGATCACCCGTGCTTGTCGGTGTCATCTGCGTCCGGTAAATATCAAATTCGGTATATCTTTATCTTGGCTTACTTATGCGTATCCTCGAGGATATAACGCAAGGTTCCGGCATTTACCAAGTCCTCTTGCGAGATGGTGTAGCCCTTTAGCTTTTTATCGCCGGCGAAAACGTCCTTGATGTAGATCGCTTCTGGATTACTATGCTTAGACTCGATTACCAATTCGCCTTTAGGATAGAATTTCTTGTCGAGCTGGATCGTAACCTTATCGAAAGTCGGGGAAGTCAATACATAGTTCACGTCGCCCGGACAAGCCGGATAGAAGCCCATCATGGAGAAAATAGCCCAAGCGGACATCGTGCCTGTATCCTCGTTACCCGGGACACCGTTCGGGGCATTATGATAGCAATCCTTCAACAACTGACGGACCAACTTCTGAGTACGCCAAGCCTCTCCCTTGAAATAGCTAAACAAATAAGGATAAGCGATATCCGGCTCGTTGGCGGGATCATAATTGCCGTCATCGAATACCTTCTGCAAATGATCGACAAATTTCTTATCGCCTCCCATCAATTTGGCCAGTCCCTTGATATCGTGAGGAACATAAAACGTATAATTCCATGCGTTGCCTTCATGGAAACCGGGACTAGGCTCGAAGTTCTCGCCTTGTTTCGGATCGAACGGAGAGTAGAAAGTGCCGTCCGGCAAGATAGGACGCAGTGTTCCAAACTCCTTGCTATAATAATGTTTGTAACCTAAAGAACGATCACGGAATAACTTGGCATCCTCTTTCTTACCCAAGGCTTGAGCGAAATTAGCCAAGTTCCAGTCGGCGATATAATATTCCAGCGCATGAGATACGGAGTTATCGTATTGCTCACGCAAAGGAACATAGCCCTTGCTGAAATAATCGTTCGCGTCCGGACGAAGCAGGTTGAACTCTCCCGGGGTAGTAGCGCCTTTACGCATCGCCTCATAAGCGGTTTGCTCATCAAAGTCACGCAAGCCGCGCATCCATGCGTCTACGATATACGGGATCGAGGGATCGCCCTCCATCGTAAAGGTCTCACGTCCGTAAAGCTCCCATTTCGGTAACCAACCGTTTTCCCGGTACATATCCAGCATCGTACGGATAATATCCAATTGGCGCTCCGGATAGAGCAAGGTCATCAGGGTACTTACGTTGCGGTACGTATCCCACAGGGAGAAGACCGTATAACGGTTTCCGGTGGTATGGCCTACTTTCAGGCTCTCCATCATCGGGTACTCGCCGTTCACGTCTTGCAGGATATTCGGATGGATCAGCAAATGATACATACCGGTATAGAAGATTGTTTTCTCGTCTTTCGTACCTCCTTCCACTTGTACCTTGGAAAGATCCTTGTTCCACATCGTGCTAGCCGCCGTACGGACCTTGTCGAAATCGAAGCCGGGCTGCTCCGTATTCATGTTCAGGCGGGCGTTCTCGATGCTCACGTACGAGATACCCATCTTCACCTCGATAGCCTCGCCCTCGTCCGTATCGTAATCGAACCATACGCCGACATCGTCTCCGCTCATCTCACGGGTATAACTGGTATATAACTTATACTTGCCGGAGTAGATATCCCATTCGGCCTCTACCCCCTTCATCTCACGTTGTTTCTTCCAATAACCCATCTTCTTCGGGGCCTTGTTTACCTTCATCACGAAGTAAACCGGGAATACGGCCTGTGGATTATAGCAGAACGTACCTAAAAGCTTACTCCCCTCGATCTCCGTATCATTCACGATACGTACCGTAGCACCGGTCTCGTTCGTCAAGCCCTCGCCTAGGTTCAAGAGGATATGGCTCTCCCCTTTCGGGAAGGTAAAACGGCTCAAGCCCGTACGCATGCTGGCAGTAGCCTCCGCCTTGATATTATACTTGGTCAAGGTATTGCTATAATAACCGGGGTGAGCCACCTCGTCCTTGTACTCACTGCCGTAAGCCTTATAGTCCACGTTCAACTCGCCCGTCGTCGGCATCAATAGCAAACCTCCCAGCTCCGGGCATCCCACGCCGCTCAAGCTACCGTGGGCGAATCCCGTAAAGAATTTATTGTCTGCCGAGTAAGGAGTAGACCACCATTGACTATCCTTGTCAAAACGGTTCTTCTCCGACCCCATGACGTTGAAAGGAACCACGCTCATCATACCCTGCGGACAAACCGCACCGGGATTCGTCGTACCGTAATTGCTCGTACCGATGAAGGGGTTCACATAATCTACCGGTTGCTGCGCCGTAGCGAACAGACTGCCACACAACAGGAAGGTCATTAACTGTTTCTTCATTTGATAAATGTATTTTAGTTGATAATTAATTGATTCATACTTACCAGATCACGATCTCATCCGTGAAGATGAAACCCTTATTTGCCTCTTTTGCCTTGATACGGATATAACGGGCTTTCCAATCGCCGTTAAACGTATATTCCTGAAAAGACAGGTCTTTATCCGTATTGGATATCGTAGTAGGGATAACTCCCTGCGAGATATAGCTCTCCCCGTCTTCCGATGTCAGCAACTCCACCTCTCCCGGTTGGTACACGCCCGGGCCGATCAATTGCATAAAGCGGGACGATACCTTATGGATATCCGTCACCTCGCCCATGTCCACCACGCAATCCAAGTCATTCAAATAACCCTGCCAACGACCGTCCAGATAAGTCAAGCCTCCCCTGTAGCCGTCCAGCAAGGCGTTCATGCCACCCGCCATATAACCGCTATACAGCTTACTATTATAATGTATAGGCTTATTGATACCCCGGTGATAATCCACCTTCTTCTCGGTAGGCGTTCCTTGAAGCTGCCCGTCACGGAAGATAGCGGCTTTGATATCGGCGGAATCTTTCACCACGATCGGACCGTCATAGACCCGGGAAGAGGCGGCGGGAATAGAGCCGTCTGTCGTGTAACGTATCTCCGCCGGATATTTCTCCGCATCCAACATGACCTTGATCTCTCGCCGCAAGGTATCTACCTCCATCGTGGTCTCGATCTCGTCCGAGAGCGTGAACGTATGGATACCCATCCGTTGCAGAACCGGGATATTCGCATTCATACGAGGCTTAAAATCCTCCCAGCTACGCTCCTCTTGCGGAGTCCATCCGATCTCGGCGACCGCCAAGGCACGAGGGAACATCATATACTCCAGATGCTTCTCATCCTTGATATACTCCGTCCATGTATTCGCCTGTACCCCTAGGATATGCTTACTTTCCTCGGCAGTCAACGAATCCATAGGCACCGGATTATAACTGTACGCCCGCTTGATCGGCGTATAACCGCCGATGGCATACGGCTGTGTCTTCGGATCGGCTTGATAGAAATCAAAATACATATAACCACCCGGTGTCATGATCACGTCGTGTCCCATGCGGGCGGACTTGATTCCCCCTTCCTCGCCCCGCCAAGACATGACGGTAGCCTCCGGAGCCAAGCCCCCTTCCAAAATCTCATCCCAACCGATCAATTTGCGGCCTTTGGAAATCAGGAATTCCTCGGCACGATGAATCATATAGCTCTGCAACTCATCCACGTCCTTCATCCCGTTCCGGCGCATCAAACCTTGACATTTCGGACAGGTCTTCCAAGCTCCCTTCCCGGCCTCGTCTCCCCCGATATGGATATATTCAGAAGGGAACAACTCGATCACCTCAGACAATACATCCTCCATGAACGTAAACGATTTCTCGTTGCCGATGCAGAAATCACCCGTCGTATAAGGTTTGCCGGCACAACTCAACTCCGGGTACGCCACGAACACCTCGTCCGAATGCCCCGGGAATTCGATTTCCGGTATTATATTAATATGCCGGGCCGTAGCGTAATCCACGATCTCACGGATATCTTCTTTCGTAAAATAACCGCCATATGCCCCCGGAGTTCCTTCCGGCAGATACTTGCGATCCTTTCCATCCCACCATTTCTGCCAATCGGATTCCGTACGGAAAGCCACGTCCGTAGTCAGTTTCGGGTATTTATCCATCTGGATACGCCAACCACCGGCATCCGTCAAATGCATATGAAGCGTATTCAATTTATAATAAGACATGACGTTCAATAACTTCATCACCTCCTCTTTCGGGAAGAAATGACGGGAGACATCCAGATGCAAGCCACGATACGGGAAACGGGGATTGTCTTGGATCGATACGCAAGGAATCCCTTTCGACGTATACAGCTGGCGCAACGTTTGTTCCCCGTAAAACAATCCGGATTTAGAGGCGGCTCTCAACTCGATCCCCTTCTTGGTCACATTCAACGCATATCCCTCCGGATTTCCGCCATTGAAAGACTCATCGACCACGTAACGGATCGTACCCGATTGATCATTCCCGAATACGAGATTACTATCTACTTTGAAATAACCGCCAGTCACCTCGATATGGGCCGGCTTAGGGATTAAATTCACCTGCGGAACCTCCTTGGGAGCACAGGAAAAAAGTAGCGAGGAACAAGCGAGAGCAAGTCCAGTTACTTTCATGTAAGACCGTTTTGGCAACGTCATAATACTTATTTTTTAGTTGTGTTATTCTTGGTGCGTAAATATACGACAATAATGGACAATATCAAAAAAGCGGAAAGACTATCGTCTCCCCGCTTCAGAGTTATTTTAAGATGTATATCTTCTAAAATTAACGTCTAGGAATTGCTTCTTTTACAACCATCTGACGACCTTCGTACTCAGCTTGGTTTAATTCCTCGATAGCTTTTTGAGCCTCGTCTACGTTAGGCATTTCAGCGAAAGCAAAACCCTTAGAACGTCTAGTATCACGATCAACAATTAACTTTACTGAATCAACAACACCATACTCTTCTAATACTTGTTGCAAATCAGAC
>OHQF01000882.1_pt1 | contig 17305 bp, 17 predicted proteins | sample 1578001 | NCBI WGS metagenome assembly OHQF01 (sample SAMEA3879538, study PRJEB24766) | human gut metagenome | biome: human-associated habitat; feature: feces | place: USA | collected 1985/1987 | reverse complement strand
TGGCAAACCCCAAGAAGCAGGTATTTGTCCTGCAATTCCCTGTGGGCGAATTTGACATGGTGGTGTTTGACCCGGAGGCAGGCTCTTGCCGGATTTTTGAGATCAAGCACAGCGAGGAAGCTGTCCCGCAGCAGTATCGCCATCTGATCGACGAGCAAAAATGCGCCCAGACCGAGCACCGCTACGGCCCGATCACTGGAAAGTTTGTCCTCTATCGCGGGGAAAGCCAAGTGATAGACGGCATTTCGTATCAGAATGTGGAAGAATATCTGATAAGCCTTGCATAACAAAACCGCCGTCCTGACTGAAGAATCGGGGCGGTGGTTTTACACGGACAGAAAATCGGATAAACTTGTCGTATGACAAGTTTGTTTGCGATTTCAACTTGACGTACGACAAGTGGTGAGGTTCTGAAACGAAACTGGCAGTGAATATGAGCTATACCCCATTATGTCTTCCGCCGGAATGGCATAATGGGGTATAAAGCTTTCTAATGAAATCTCACCATATGATATACGGTCGTGGTGTACCTTCTAATAAAAAATTCAAGATTGCCCGGAAGAGCGGGTCGTCCCATGCTGCCAAGAGGCCTTCCGATAAGTGATTGAAAAGTTTGAAATTATGAATAGCACACAGAGTGTCATCGAACATAGCCTGTAGCGATTTGTCGTTGCGTTTTGGCGCTATTAATTCAAATATTTTAGCCATATAAATCTTCATATGCTTTTTGCGCATAAGTATCTGTCATACCAGCAATATAATCACAGATAACTCGCATTAAAATTAATCGTTCTTTCTTCTGATCAGTTCGTAGTTTTTTTATGATAGAAGAAAAGTTATCTCTTATTTTTCCGATGCCTTCAACTTTGGCTGTTTGGAGCAGTATCTTTTGAGAATACACTGTTGGGTCATATGCAATCAAGAATTCAAATACACAATGATTCGGTAGTTGTTGAGGTGAGTGATAGTACGCTTGGAATAGTTTTCGAATTACATACTTTCCTTTTGCATCTGCGCTCTGTATATCGTAAGATGACAAGACTCTACTCGTGATTGTTGCCTTAAAATCTTTTGCGCATTCAACAAAGTTCGACGTCTTCTCTGCAGTATCATACGCAATTAAATTGACGATTCTAGGATCATCAGGTTGGTGTGTTTTTATATAATCAGCAAACGAGTTCTGCGTTAATTTTTCATTGTAGATGAAAGAATTGATATTTACAACAGAGGCGCGTAACAAATTTGTGACAAACATATTTACAATTATTCTAGAAATGATTGCGATAAATGCCTCTGTATCTAAGGCGATGGCATCCTTTAATTGCTTCTTATCTCCAGGTCGTAAATAATCTTTAAAGTTAGTCTTAATAATTTTTACAATTTCCTCTTTTGAAATTAATCCACCACGAATAGCATCTTCGACATCATGGTGTCGTTGTGCAATTTCGTCCGCTTCTGCAACAACAAAGCTCTCTAAAGACCAAGCAGGTGTTTCTTTTGTTAAACAGCAGCCTTTTCTCAAATAGTCTTCGTAGTAGAACAACTGATCGTGATTAGGAAGCCTCCCTTCGGCATACTTAGCTCTTGAATGAGCTTGTATTCCATACAAGGTAAAATTAGTCAAGTCCAATCCATGATCACCATAATTTTTTTCAAGAGCCATTGCGGTTTTTAAACTTTGCAGATTGTGCTTAAACCCCAAGTAGGGAAGAAGTTCTTTGGCTAGGTGCTCATCTTTTTTTACATTGAGTGGGCATTCTTTCCCAAGTATATGTTCTTCTTCGGGTGTCATTATTTCATGTAGCATTCGTTCGCCGACATGGCCAAAAGGCGTATGACCGAGGTCGTGTCCAAGTGCAATTGCTTCAACCAGGTCAGCATCCAACCGCAAGGGACCGGCAATTGAACGAGCAATTTGTGAAACTTCTAAAGTATGCGTTAGCCTTGTCCTTCGGTGATCATCAACACCAGACAAGTAAACCTGAGTTTTTCCTGCTAACCGACGGAAGGCTTTTGAATAAAGAATTCTATCCCTATCTCGCATAAACTCTGTTCGATACAGTTGTTTTGTCTTTAACCCACTTTCTCTTGTAGCTAAATTTAATGGAGCTCGTAAGGAGTAAATAGGTTTTTTCTTTCGTTGAAGTTGCTCTAATGTGTATTCCATATTGTTCCCTCCTCTTTATACTTTTGGGGCAATGTCACGATACATTTTGTAAGCCCAATGACTCTCTTCTTGGCGTTTTACTAGCTTTCCCTCGTTCGCCAGCCCAGCCCAAATTCTATTGGCCGTCGCTGCCGAAACCCCGCACAGCTCCCGCACATCGGCATTCATGATATACTCATGCGTCTGCAAGAACTGCTCAATCATCTGCCAGCGCAGGACTTTCTTGTCCATCGATGGATCAACTCCAGTTCATAATGAAACACGCAGCTTCGGATCAGCATGTGCAGGCCGCTGTGCTTTGCCCAATTCAGCAGTTCCACGACCAAATCAGGCACATATTGCGGCAGCGTGCCAAAATGCAGGACATGTACCTCCTGATCTACAACACCGACGGGCCGCGTGCGGAACATGCCGGATTCTTCTACAAGTCCGCGGGTCATAATACCGTGAGCGGTCAGCAAATCGTCCACGGAATACGGATCAAGCTCGTCCAAGCGCTCGTAAATCTCATAAGCGTTTTTGACCTCGGCAATGTCCTTGGGCGGAGCCAGAACATGTTTGCCATTCAGAACGGCAGTGACCTGTTCCAGACTCAGGGCGTTCTGCTCGATGGCGAGGGAGCCGTGAATGGTTCGGATCCGATTGGTGCGGCGCAGATTGGGGTTACTGGAAAGATGATCGTGCGCAGAAAGTCTGCCGGTCAGCTCTGAAATTTCTGCAACCTCATCAATGATTTTGTTTGTAATTTGAAAAGGCGGCTGTTTATTTTTCATGAGCACCTCACAGCGTAGTTTGATTGCCCATATTATAACATGCATCGCTCATTTCATCAATCATATTTTGAGCTTGCATGAGCGATGCCCTCAAAACTGCATCATTTAGGGTGCGAAAGCCTCTGTTTTTTTCTCTCAGACCGCCGCAAACTGGTGGGCGTGGATGTTTTCTTATGGAACACATCCGAGAGGCAAAACGGAGGCTTTTTCGTGGAAATCAACACTTTTCAAAAACCGGAAAGAGAGAACATTTTCGCAGAAATTTTCAGATTCTTCCCTTGGGTACCTTTTCAAATGGATTCCAATCCGTTATAATATATCTACCAACCTAACGAATAGCGCGAGGTGCCGCCATGAAAACGAAAGATACGCCGAAGCAATACGTTATCTACTCCCGCAAGTCCAAATTCACCGGCAAGGGCGAGAGCATCGAGAACCAGATCGAGCTGTGCCGCCAGTACATCGCCATGCACTTTGGCGAGGAAGCGGCGGAAAACGTGCTGGTCTACGAGGACGAGGGCTTTTCCGGCGGCAATCTGGAGCGCCCGCAGTTCAAGAAAATGATGAAGGACTCGCAGAAAATTGCCTTTGCCGCCATCGTGGTCTACCGCCTCGACCGCATCAGCCGCAACATCGGAGACTTTGCCAAGCTCATCGAGGATCTAGGCGACCGGCACGTTGACTTCATCTCCATCCGCGAGCAGTTCGACACGTCCTCCCCCATGGGCAGGGCTATGATGTACATTGCGTCCGTGTTCTCTCAGCTGGAGCGGGAGACCATCGCCGAGCGCATCCGGGACAATATGCATGAGCTGTCCAAGACCGGGCGCTGGCTGGGCGGCACAACGCCCACGGGCTACGCCTCGGAGAGCCTGTCCAGCGTGACGGTGGACGGCAAGGTGAAGAAGGCCTGCAAGCTCAAGCCCATCCCGGAGGAAATCCAGCTGGTCAAAACAATTTTCTCCGTATTCATGGAAACCGGCTCCCTCAGCAAGACCGACCAGTATCTTTTGGAGCACCGCTGCGTCACAAAGCGCGGCAAGCAGTTCACGCGCTTTGCCATCCGAGGCATTCTGACCAATCCGGTCTACATGATTGCCGACGAGACGGCGTATCAGTATCTGAAAGAGAACAATGTTGACCTGTTTGCCGAACGCTCGGAATTCGGCGGCGAGCACGGCGTCATGGCGTATAACCGCACGCTCCAGCGCCCCGGCAAAGCGAACCAGATCCGCCCGATGGAGGAATGGATCGTGGCGGTGGGCAAGCACCCGGGCATCATCGCGGGCAGCGACTGGGTGCGGGTGCAGGCCATGCTGGATGTCAACAAATCCAAAAGCTACCGCAGACCGCGCAGCAACGTGGCGCTGCTGTCCGGGCTGCTGCGCTGCGGCGAATGCGGCGACTATATGCGCCCGAAGCTGACCAACCGCCGCACGGCGGACGGTGAGCTGATCTACACCTATATGTGCTCCACCAAGGAGCGCAGCCACGGCACCGTCTGCTCTATGAAAAACTGCAACGGCAACACGCTGGACGCCAAGATCATCGAGGAGATCCGTAAGCTGTCCGCCGACAAGGAGACCCTTACCCGGCTGCTGGCGCAGACCAAGAAGGTCATCAGCGGCAGCAAGGAGGGCTACGACGCAGAACTGGCGCTGCTCCGGGAGAAACACGCCGAAACGGAGGACCGCATCAAACGGCTGGTGGAGTCCCTGTCCGTTGCCAGCGACACCTCCGCGAAGTACGTCATGGAGCAGATCGACGCGCTCCATCAGGAGAGCGAGACACAGCAGCTGCGCCTTGCCGAGCTGGAAGCCCTGACTGAACAGAGCCGAATGCTCCATCAGGAGTTCGCCTTCCATCAGGAAATGATCGAATCCTTCGCCAGCGCGGTGGATTCTGCCACGCTGGAGGAAAAACGCCGCCTGCTGCGCACCATCGTCAAAAAGGTGGTCTGGGACGGCAAAAATGCCTATGTTTACCTCTTTGCGGAGGATGGAGAGGCGGATTTGCCACCCATTGACCAACCTATGTATCCGTTGGGAGAGGATAGCGAATGAGATCCTGATGTACTTCCGGTCGATGAAGAAGACGGCGGGGGATGTTTCGCTTTCGGACTGCATTGAGACGGGGAAGGACGGGAACGCGCTGTCGCTGATGGATGTTTTATGCTCGGACGAGGATCTGTTCGAGGACTTGAGCGCGCGGCAGACATACAAAAAGCTCTACGAGGTCATGAACGAGGTGTTGTCAGAGCGTGAGCGGATGGTCATCACGCTGCGCTATGGACTCGGCGACCGGACGCCGCTGACACAGCGGGAGATCGCCGCAAAGTGCGGCATCAGCCGGTCGTATGTGTCCCGCATCGAGAAAAAGGCCCTTGCCGCGCTTCAGCAGGCACTGCAGGACTACACGCAGACGGCATAGGTGCCGCACAGCACTTTACAATGCGGCGGCGAACCGCTATAATGACCGCAAAGACAGTTCAAGACAGGAGAGGGTTCCATGCGGGATTATGCTGCAATGGCAAAGGCGGCCGGATTTACGGGCGCAGCAGTTCTGCCGGTGCGGGAGCTGGTCGTTGTGCCGGAATACCGCAGGTTCTGTGCACAGAACCTCTGCGGCAATTACGGCGTTCTCCCGGCCTGTCCGCCGATGAGCGGAACGGTCGAGGAAATGACGGCGGATATGCGGCAGTACCAGACGGCGCTGATCCTGATGATCGAAACAACCCCCGTCGATTATTGGGATATGGCGGAGCAGAAGGCCGCGAAGAAGCACCAGAATCTGCTGACCGAGCAGCTTATGGAGCAGATGCGGGCGGACGGTCTGACCGATCTTCTGATGATGGGCGCAGGCCCGTGGAAGCACGCGTCCTGTATGTCGGCCTACTGCGTGGACGCGCAGAGGATGGCCGACGCTGTTCACATGAAATGCTGGGCGGACGACGGGAAGATCCGTTACTTTTCTCTGATCCTGTTTCAGTCTGCCTGACCCCGTGCATCGCGCGGCTCTGCGGAAGCGCAGCTGCTTGCGGAGCGTCGTCATATTTCACGCGCATTTTCATGCGCGCCTCCATATACTAGTCTGGATCGTGAAAAAAGGAGGCAGCGAATATGACATACAGAAACAACGGACCCGCCGACTGCGGCGATCTGGACGATTGGATCTTCCGCGACGAAGATTACGAGGTCAGCAGGCGCTGACCCAGGCCCCGGCTCTGCCGGGGCTTTGTCATGCCCTGCGGTGCTCCTGCAAATAGAGGCTTGCGCGGGACTGGATATTCCGCGCGGCCTGCTCCGCCGTCATGCTGCCGGCAAAATAACCGGCCGCCTCCTCCTGCAGGATCTCGGTCAGCTGGCCGTCCAGCTCCGCCAGCACGGTGATGCCGTTCAGCAGCTCGTAAAACTGCGCCGCATCCGCCTCGCTGACCGTCCTCTCTCCGCCGTCCGAGTCAGCGGCCCTGTATGCCGCCAGCTCCGACTGCAGGCGCTGGAAGCTTGCAGGAAGCGCACCGTCCTGCGAATAGGAAAAGCAGAACTCGAAAAACGCCTTCGCGCCGTCCGGATCGCTGCACTGCTGGCCGAGGCCGAGGCTCGACAAAACCTGATACGCGCTGCCGCTGCCGGACTGCGCTGGGAAGCCCGCATAGGTATATCCCGGCTCACCGAACCAGTTTTTCTCTACATATTCGCTCCGCCCGGCAAGCTGGTCAACGCCCCGGATGCTTGTAAGCTTGACCAGCGTCATCTCCGGCTCCTCCGGGATCGAGCCGTCGCCGCCCCATGCCTTGCACCACGCGAGGCAGTCATAAAAGCCCTGCGTTTCAAAGTCGCAGGTTCCGGCTTCCCTGTCTGCATACGCGCCGATGCAGAACGGAACGCAGAAGGCGAACAGGTTGCCCGGCGTGTTCCACGAATCGATGGGGACCCAGCCGTCCGGCATCTGGCTGCGCGCCTGTTCAAATTCGGCAAACGTCGCGCCCGGCTCCGGGATGAGGCGCGACGGCGCGACGAGCGTGTCGACTGAGACGGTCAGCGGCAGCTGATAGAGCGCGCCGTCCAGCTGCATCAGGTCGAATAACACCGGCAGAAGCGCGTCGCGCGTCAGTTCATCGCCCAGCAGCGGCAAAAGATCCGCGCAGACGTCCTCCGCCGCAAGCGGGAGGGGTGTATAACCGTTGGTATAAAATGCGAACAGATCCGGCCCGCGTCCGGCGATAAGCTCCGTGCGCAGCAGATCGGCCGGTTCGCCGTCCGCGTACTGCGAATCCGTGTAGAGTGTCCAGTCGATCCGGTACGCGTCCTGACTGAGATTGAAGTCCTGCAGCATCTGCGTAAACGCTCCGAACGGTGTATCGCCGCACACGACCGCCAGCGTCAGAACCGTCCGCTCCGGCGCCTGTCCGGGAACGCGGCGCAGGCGCTGGAGAGATGTATCGCCCGGCGAAAAGAGCAGATATCCGTCTTCCAGTTCCCACGGCTGCTCGGCGAGCACGTTCGCCCCAAGCTCCTGCCAGCGGACAAGCGGTTCGGTTTCTCCGGAACCGGTATCATACGCGAAGAGCGCTTCCCTGTTCCCCATCAGCAGCCGTCCGTCCGCGCACAGGCCAAGCCCGATGACCTCCGAGGTGCAGGTATCGGCCTCCAGTGCAGAAAGCGTATCCGGCGCGTATTTGCGCAGCTCCGGCAGCTCCTCGCCGTAAAAAATCCGCGTCAGGACATACAGAACGCCGTCCGCCTCCTGTATGGCCGCGAAGCTCCAACCGTCCTTTGCGTCCAGACTTTGCCGCGACGTTTCCGCGCCCGCCTCATCCAGACGGATAAGCAGCGATGCACTCATCATGCAAAAGCCGCCTTCAAGCCTGCACAGCTGGAAAAAGCGGTCGGTGTACTGCGTCTGCAGGGGCACGATCTCCTGCAAGGCGAACGCGGCGTCATAGTGGGCCAGCGCAAGCTTGCCCTCCGGCTCCTTTGAAAGGAACCGGAAGTTTCCGAACGCATCGAAATAGCCCTTCGGCAGGCTTCCGCAGAGCAGCCACGCCCCGCCTGCCCCGTCCGGGCAGAGCGCGTAGAGATGCTCCGTGCTGCCCGGAAGCGGGAGTTCTTCGCTTTTTCCCTCCGCCGTCAGGCGCACGAGCGCAAGCCCCGTCTCCGAAACGCCGCCGAGAAGGAACGTGCCGTCCAGCACGGTCAGCGCCGTGACGGCCGAAAGCGGCTCCGGCAGCGCGGTCTGCTCGTATTCCAGATGAAACACGCCGGGTTCCGGTTCTGCTGAAACAGGCGCGGGTTTTGTGCGGGTTTCCGCAGATGTCTGCGGCATGACTATGGTATCCGGGGCTGTCGGTGTCGAGCAGCCGCAGAGTATAAGTAAAAGCAGAAAAACGGCGGTCAGCCGTTGGGTTTTCTTCATCATGACCTCCTTTGGATTCGGGTGTGTGAGGGTGGGATGCCTCCGGCGGCCCCTTCTTTTCCGTCTTGTCGGAAAAGAAGGAGGAGAAAAGGGGCGCTGATTACGATTGGTGCGTTCTGCGGATACGGTTCAGGCCGGAACCGGTTTTTTAATCGTTGCGAACACACCGAGTCACCTTACGGGCACGATTCTACGCGCTGCCTGTCACGGTACAACGAATTTGAAAGCAGCTTCCTTTGAATGGCTGCGGTAAATCCGCTCTGCGTTCAAAATTTGCAGGGCAGTGCGGATTCGCCGGAGTCCTGTAGGGGCCGATGCCGGTCACAGCCGTTCGCGACGAAGGAGCGTTACGGATGTGGGTCTGCCGCTTGCCGGTACACATCGGCCCATTGGGCAGCTGCAGATTTGTCGCAGATTCCCATAAAAACCGAAGCGGCTTTTCTGGTCGCTTCAAGGGGTCTCCGGGGGGAAAATCGAAATCCCCCCGGGCTCGTTTTCTTTTTGCAGCTTTTTCTTTTGGAGAAGCAAAAGAAAAAGTTGGACGGCAGCCGCAAATTTCTAATATGCGTTTTGTCTTGCTGTATGTATGGTTGGTTGTTTGTGTAAAAGGGATGCGGAACCTCCTTTCCTCGTTGTACTATCGCGATAGTCTATTTGTAAACTATCACAGTAGTCTGCGTTTGTCAAGTCCTCTTGACAGATTTGGACGAATGTGATAGTCTGGACGTAAGAGTTGGAATGGGAGGCTGTTTATGAAGCTGTTTGATTCGGAATGGAAGGTCATGGAAGTGCTCTGGCAGGAGAATGACCGCACGGCAAAGGAAATTTCCCTCCGCTTGGCGGATTCCATCGGCTGGAACAAGAACACAACCTATACCGTGATCAAAAAATGCATCGACAAGGGCGCGATCGAGCGGCGGGAGCCAAATTTTGTCTGCCATGCGGTGATCACCAAGCGGCAGGCGCAGAAGGAGGAGGCCGATTCGCTGGTCGACAAGGTCTTTGGCGGCTCGGCAGAGCTGCTGTTCGCATCGATTTTGTCCGACCGCTCGCTGTCCAAAGACGAGCTGGCGCGGCTGCGCGCGCTGGTGGAGGCGCAGGAGGCATGACGGGTGTGCAGGCGGCAGTCCTTGGCGGAAGCGCGCTGGTTCTCCTGATCCTCGCGCTGCGGCTGACGCTGAAAGATCATCTGCCCCGAAGGCTTTTCCCGGCGCTCTGGTGCACCGCCGCGATTCGGTTCCTGCTGCCGGTCGAGATCCCGACGCGGCTGAGCGTCTGGAACCTGCTGCGCGGCACGGCGGAGCCGCAGACCGCGCCCATTGCGTCTGCGCTGCTCCCCTTCCCGCAGCTTTCTGCGGCGCAGACCGCGTCCGCCGCCGGATCGGGGACGGACTGGCGGCTGCTGCTCTGGTTCGGGATCGCAGCGCTGCTTGCCGCGTATTTTGCAGCCGGCTATGTCTGCATGACGCGCCGGTTCCATCCCCGGCGCATTCTGCCGCAGCCGTCCGTCGACGCGCTGCTTGATCGGTTCCGCTTTCTGCGCGACCCAAGGATCTGTGTGACCGAAAGCCGCCGCGCCCCGCTGACGTTCGGCGTTTTCCGCCCGACGGTACTGCTGCCGGACGATCTGCCGGCCGGTCAGCCGCAGTTTCAGCTTGTTCTGGCACATGAGCTGGCGCATATCCGCCGCAAAGACTGCCTGCGCAAGCTGCTGCTGATTGTCTGTTTGTGCCTGTACTGGTGGAACCCGCTGGTTTGGATTATGGTGCGCCTTGCGAACCGCGATATGGAGCTGGCCTGCGACGAGGCCGTTCTGCGTGCGCTCGGCCCGGCCTGCAAGAAGCCCTACGCGCTGGCGCTTCTTGACATGGCGCAGCGGCAGACAAAGCCCTCTCCCCTTTGCAGCAGCTTTGCAAAAAGCTGTGCGGAGGAGCGCGTCCGCGCGATTCTGCGCTTCCGCAGACTCCCCGTCTGGACGGGCGCGCTTACTGCGGCGCTGTTCCTGCTTGCCGCAGGTGTACTTGCAACGCAGGCGCAGACCGCCGCACGCGTCCCGGAAGCGCCCGCCGCCATGCAGGAGCAGGCCGAAACACCCGAAGCGCCGGTTAATCAGCCGGTCATTCACATTGACCCGGTTATAACTCCGGCCCCTGCCGCGCAGGAGCCGGAAGCAGAAGCCCCCGCCTACGTCTGGCCGCTGGAGGACGCGGACGCAGCCGTGACGGATGCGTATGGCTGGACAGTCCACCCGCTGACGCAGAAGGAATCGTTTCACAGCGGCGTTGATCTCGAAGCCGAGTCGGGACAAAATGTGCTGGCCGTCGCGGCCGGAACGGTGCTGGATTGCAGCTACAGCGAAGCCTACGGCTATCATGTGACGCTGGAGCATGAAAACGGCGTGCAGACGATGTACGCACACCTGCGCGCATTCTATGTCGAATCCGGGGACACAGTTGCGCAGGGGCAGGTCATCGCCGCCGTCGGCGCGACCGGCTGGGCCACTGGCCCGCACCTGCACCTGAGCGTTTTCCGCGACGGCGAAGCCGTCGACCCGCTCGACGCACTGGCCTCCGCACTGGAATGAGGTCTGCGGGCAGAAATCCATAAAAAAAGCTGGAATGCACAAGGGTCTGTGCATTCCAGCTTCATATTGTGTCATATAGAATTCCGAAAGTGTGTCAAAAACGTGTCAAATTGGGAATTTAATACATTTTAGCACCTGCGGGGATGTGCGGATCGAGCATCAGAAGATGCAGCTTTTCTTCGCCGTTTTCGTGGTGGACAGCGGAAATAAGCATACCCTCAGACGCAATTCCCATCATGGGTCTTGGCGGCAGATTCGTGATGGCAACGCACGTTTTGCCGACGAGCTCTTCCGGCTCGTAGTATTCGTGAATACCGGAAAGGATCACTCTGTCGGTGCCGGTGCCGTCGTCCAGGACGAATTTCAGGAGTTTCTTGGACTTTTTGACTGCCTCGCACGCCTTGACCTTGACGGCGCGGAAGTCGGACTTGGAGAACGTCTCGAAGTCCACATAGTCCTTGAACAGCGGCTCAATTTCGACCTTGGAGAAGTCGATGACTTCCTCCTTCTTCGTCTCAACAGGAGCGGCTTCGCTCTTCGCTGCGTCCTTCTTCGGCATGTCGAGCGGCTTCATCGTCGGGAACAGGATGACGTCGCGGATGGTGTCTGCGCCGGTGAAGAGCATGACGGCGCGGTCGATGCCCATGCCCATGCCGCCCGTGGGGGGCATACCGTATTCAAGCGCGGTGAGGAAATCCTCGTCGAGCATTTCCGTCTCGTCGTCGCCGCGTTCGCGCTGCTCGACCTGCTTCATGAAGCGTTCGCGCTGGTCAATGGGGTCGTTCAGCTCGGAATAGGCGTTGCCCATCTCGCTGCGGCAGATGAAGAACTCGAACCGCTCGGTCAGGCGCGGGTCTTCGGGGCTGCGCTTGGTCAGCGGGCTGACCTCGACCGGGTACATCGTGATAAAGGTCGGCTGCACCAGATGCTCCTCGACCTTCTGGTCGAAGCAGGCGTAAAGCGCGTTGCCCCACGTCTTTTCGGCAGCCTCCGCCAGCTCGACGCCGACTGTCTTTGCCGCAGCAACGGCCTCCGCGTCGTCGGTGATCGCACCAAAATCAACGCCGACATACTGCTTGACAGCGTCTACCATCGTCAGCCGCGGCCAGCCGGGGGTCAGATCGATCGTTTCGCCCATCCAGTTCAGCTCATAGGTCCCGAGGTATTTCTGGGCGAAGGTGGTGTAAACGCCCTCGGCGATGTCCATCATGTCGTGGAAATCGGCGTAGGCCTGGTAGAGTTCGACCGTGGTGAATTCGGGGTTGTGCTTGGGGTCCATGCCCTCGTTGCGGAAGATGCGGCCGACCTCATACACGCGGTCCATGCCGCCGACGATCAGGCGCTTCAGAGGAAGCTCGGTCGCGATACGCATATACATATCGATATCGAGCGTATTGTGGTGCGTGATAAAGGGTCTTGCCGCCGCGCCGCCCGCGATGGTATTGAGAACGGGCGTTTCGACCTCGATATAGCCCATATTGTCCAGATAATCCCGCAGATGCTTGATGAACTGCGAACGGATGATGAAATTCCGCTTGACCTCCGGGTTCACGATCAGATCGACATAGCGCTGGCGGTAGCGCGTCTCCTTGTCGGTCAGGCCGTGGAACTTCTCGGGCAGCGGCAGCAGGGACTTGGACAGCAGCGTGATGGTCTTCGCGCGCACGGACATTTCGCCGCGCTGCGTGCGGAAGATCTCGCCCTCAACGCCGACGATATCGCCGATGTCGTATTTCTTGAAGCGGTTATATTCGGCCTCGTCCATTTCGTCCTTGCGGGCGTAGAGCTGGATGCGGCCTGTTTTGTCCTGCAAGTCGCAGAAGGACACCTTGCCCATGCCGCGCTTGGACATGAGACGGCCCGCAATGGAGACGGGCTTGCCCTCCATCTCGTCAAAATGCTCCTTGATCTCCTGTGCGGTCGTGGTGCTGACGAAGCGGGTGATGGCAAACGGGTCCATGCCCTCCGCCTGCAGCTGCGCGAGCTTTTCGCGGCGGACCTTGATCTGGTCGCCGATGCTGACCTGCGGAGCCGCGTTCTGCTGATTCCTGTTTTCCTGTTCCATAGCTATCCTCTTTTTCTGATTCGTTACTTTTCAACCGTCAGGATCTTATACTTGAGCACGCCGATGGGGGCCTCAACCTCGACAATGTCGCCGACCTTGTGGCCAAGCAGTGCCTTGCCGAACGGGGAATCGTCGGAAATGCGGCATTCCATGGGGTTGGCCTCCTGCGAGCCGACGATGGCGTAGAGTTCCTCGTCGCCCGTTTCCATGTCCTCGACCTTGATGGTGCAGCCGAGGCCGATCTTACCCTCGGAGTCCTCTGTCTCGTCAATAATGACGGCGTGGGCGAGAATATTTTCAACCTCGGCGATGCGGCCATAAAGCTTGGCCTGCTCGTTCTTGGCTTCGTCGTATTCGCTGTTCTCGGAGAGGTCGCCGAACGAACGCGCCTCCTTGATCTGCTCGGCGACTTCCTTCTCGCGGGTCGTCTTCAGATAAAAAAGCTCCTGCTCCAGCTCCTTGAGGCGGAGCGCACTGATTTTAAATTCTTTTGCCATTTTACGATCGTTCCTTCCATAATCGATCGGGCAGAAAACGCCCGGTATTTACAATGATTCAGCAGACATTATATCGGGCAAAGATAGGGATGTCAAGAGAGTTTCTGGGTGATTTCGCGGATTGCGGCCTGTAATTGTGCGTCATCCGCTTTTTCCAGCTGACCGTAGTAAAGTTTTGCGTCGTCCTCGTCGGAAAGCGTGATTTCGATGTCCGGTATGACGCCGGTATCGGTCAGACTGCGGCCCTGCGGCGTGTAGTATTTGCCGATGGACAGGTTCAGCATGGAGCCGTCGGAGAGTGTAAAAGCCGTCTGGAAATTGCCCTTGCCGACCGTCTTCGTTCCGACGACCGTACCCCAGTCATATTCCTGGATCGCGGCGGCGAAAAACTCAGCCGCGGAATAGCTATCCTGATTGACGAGCACGGCCATGGGCAGGTCGATGCAGTCCGCCTCCGAGCGGTCGATTTGCTTCGAGCCCTGATAGTCCTCGCTCTGGAACAGAATGCCCTCCGGCAGTATTTTATCCAGTACCTTGACCAGCTCGTCCTTATATCCGCCGCCGTTATAGCGCACGTCGAAGATCAGCGCCTTTGCGCCCTGCGCGATCAGCTCGTCCATGGCGGCGTTTGTCTCCTCCGCGCAGCGGGTGTCGAAATTGGCGATCTTGATATAGCCGATCTGCCCGTCCAGCATTTCATACGTCGCAACGGGCGTCTGGATGCTGCGGCGCTCGACCGAAACGGGGAAGCTTTCCTCCCCGCGCAGGATCGTCAGCGTCACGAAGGTCCCCTCCTCGCCGCGCACCTTTGTGCGCGTCCCTGTCATGCCGAGGTCAAGCGTTTTTTCGCCCTCGACCTCGGTGATGATATCGCCGGTGAGCAGTCCGGCCTCCTCCGCCGGGCCGTCGGCGGTCACGGCCTCAATTCGCATTCCGCCGAGTTCTTCCTGCGCGGTGATGGTCACGCCGATGCCGACATAGGCGTTCTGCATCTGCTCGTCGTAGCTGCTTTTTTCCTCGGCGGTCAGGTAATAGCTCCAGCGGTCGCCGGTCGCCTCGACCATGGCGGACGCGGCAGCGTCGGCAAGCTTTTCTTCATCGTAATCGTCAATGAAGAACCGGTCAAGATACGCGCTGATCTCTGCCGTTTTGGCCTCGACGGGCGTTTGCTCGCGGCGCGTAAGCTGCATGGTCACGATAGCCGAGCCAAGGATCGCGACGGCAAATGCCAGCACAAGAATCAAACTTTTCTGCCATTTTTTCAAAATGGACACCAGCCTTTCTATGGAAATTTACGGCGAATCCGTAAGCACGTTCCTGTTTCGACGTAGGGGCGGACGCCTTGTCCGCCCGCCGGGAGATGTTGCATCTGCATGAGAATTTGCGGCGAATTCGCAAGCGGTTCCCTATTTCGTTGTAGGGGTCGATGCCCACATCGACCCGCTGGGAAGTTACGAATTCGCCGCAGATTACCGTAAAAACGGTGCAATCTGCCGGGCGGACAGAGTCGTCCGCCCCTACGCGGTGTAGTACGTATTCGCCGAAAGGGTTTCAGTTGTTCGGTTTTTTGCCGCAACCCCTCAGTCGGCTCCGCCGCCAGCTGAGCCTTGAGCGGTGCGTCACTTCTTGATCTCGTCCCAGTAGCGCTTGGCGGCCTGTTCGGTTTTGTTGTCGCCGTAGGTGTAATAGACGCGGTCTTTGATCACGTCGGGGAGATACTGCTGCCGGACCCAGTGATTCGGGAAATTGTGCGGGTAGAGATAGCCCTGGTCTCGCTCGAAGCCCGTGCCGTCGGCGTGGACATTTTGCAGCTCGCGCGGGACGGGGCCGGTTCTGCCTGCCTTCACATCGGCGATGGCCGCATCGATGGCCATGCAGCCGGAATTGGACTTCGGGGCCGTGGCAAGGAGAAGAACCGCGTCGGCCAGCGGCAGACGCGCCTCCGGCAGGCCCAGCTGCAAAGCGCTGTCGACGCAGGCCTTGACGATGGGGATGGCCTGCGGATAGGCAAGGCCGATGTCCTCCGCCACGGAGCACAGGATGCGGCGGCAGGCAGACGGCAGATCGCCCGCCTCTAAAAACCGGGCCAGATAGTGCACGGCGGCGTCCGGGTTGGAGCCGCGGATGGACTTCATGAGCGCAGAAAGATCGTCATAGTGATCGTCGCCGGATTTGTCGTACCGCATGGCCGAGCGCTGCGACACCTGCTTTGCGTCTGCCATGGTGAGCCTGACCACGCCGTTTTCGGGCCGCGTGGCCGTGTAGAGGAATTCGACGGCGTTGAGCGCCTTGCGGATATCGCCGCCGCAGGACTGCGCGATATGCTCCTTCACGCCGGGCTCCGGCAGGATGGTCACGCTGTCGCGCGCTTCGAGATAATTGAGCGCCCGGCTGACCGCGCGCTGCGCCTCGTCCTTCTCCACGGGCTTGAATTCAAACACCGTCGAGCGCGACAGGATAGCATTATAGACATAGAAATACGGATTTTCCGTCGTGGACGCAATGAGCGTGATCTTGCCGTTTTCGATGTATTCCAGCAGCGTCTGCTGCTGCTTTTTGTTGAAATACTGGATCTCGTCCAGATACAGCAGCACGCCGTTCGGCGCGAGGAACGTGTCCAGCTGGGCATAAATCTCCTTAATGTCAGCGGAGGACGCGGTCGTTGCGTTGAGCTTGCACAGCTTTCGCTGCGTTTTCTTCGCGATCAGGTTCGCAACGGTCGTCTTGCCCGTGCCGGATGGGCCGTAGAAGATCATGTTCGGCACAGAACCGCTTTCAATGATCCGGCGCAGCAGCCCGTTTTCTCCTAAAATATGCTGCTGGCCGCAAACGTCGGAAAGTTCCTGCGGACGAAGCGCGTCCGCGAGGGGCTGATACATATCGCCCGCCTCCTTTTTTGATTTCTAACGTATTATACAGGTTTTCGCTGCCAATTACAAGCGGGCGGTTCCCTTTCCAGCGCGCTTATGATACAATAAAACAAAAAAGGCAAGGGATGAGCAAATATGGAAACATCGGAACGTGTGGCCGGTATCATTGCCGCGCTGAAGCAGGAATACCCGGACGCGCTCTGCGCGCTGCATTACGGGAAGGATTACGAGCTGATGATCGCGGTGCGCCTGTCCGCGCAGTGTACGGACGCGCGGGTCAATCTGGTCACGCCTGCGCTCTTCGCGCGCTATCCGACGCTGGACGCATTCGCGGAGGCAGACGTGGCCGAGGTCGAGGGCTATGTCCACTCCTGCGGGTTCTACAAGCACAAGGCGGAAGATATCGTGCTGGCCTGCCGGATGCTGCGGGACGAATACGGCGGGAAGGTGCCCGGCACGATGGAGCAGCTTCTGCGCCTGCCGGGCGTGGGCCGGAAAACGGCGAATCTGCTGCTGGGCGATATTTATGGGACGCCCGGCTCGGTCGTCTGCGACACGCACTGCATCCGCATCTGCAACCTGCTGGGCCTTGCCAGCGGGAAGGACCCGGCAAAGGTCGAGCAGCAGCTGCGCGCGATTTTGCCGCCGGAGGAATCCTCCGATTTCTGCCACAGGCTCGTCCTGCACGGCCGGGCCGTCTGCGCGGCAAGAAAGCCCGCGTGCGACCGCTGCTGCCTCGCCCCATACTGCAAAAGCTTTACGGGGGAATGAGCACGCCTGTCCGTTTTACGTAAAATCGTTGAAATTTAACCGCAGTTGGTAGGGGCGGGGCTCTGCTCCGCCCGGCAGGATGCACTGAATCATCAGAAATCTTTGGCGAATTCGTATGCATCTGCGCATTTCGGTGTAGGGGCGGACGACTCTGTCCGCCCGC
>OHQF01000879.1_pt1 | contig 17381 bp, 17 predicted proteins | sample 1578001 | NCBI WGS metagenome assembly OHQF01 (sample SAMEA3879538, study PRJEB24766) | human gut metagenome | biome: human-associated habitat; feature: feces | place: USA | collected 1985/1987 | reverse complement strand
TACTACTCAACGAAACAATTCACTTTATTACGGTAGTGATGCCGGTGCTGAAATGGCTGCCACATATCATGGTGTGATTGGAACGGTGAAGCTTTTGGGTAGCTCTATCTGGAATTTCATCGGAATTTTTTTCAAAAATATCTTTTATCAGAGTTTCAATTTCTTATCCAGGCGTTCCAACTCGTCAATATACCCCGAAATCAGGCTCAAACCCTTGTTCCAAAAATCGGAATCGGTCGGATCCAGCCCGAACGGCTTCAGCAGCTGTTTATAATCGGTAACGGCGGTTTGGGACAGCATTTTCATATATTTGGCCGGAAAATCTTTTACTTTGCCTTCCTGACTGACTTCATACAGAGAATTAACCAGACAATCGGCAAATGAATAGGCATATACATAAAACGGCAGGAAAAAGAAATGTCCGACCTGCGACCAGATATACCGGCTGTCGGCACCGACTTCTACCGCTTCGCCGAGGCTGGCAGCCATTTCTTCCTGCCAGATGTCACACAGGCGTTCTTTGCTCAATTCGCCGTTTTTACGTTCCTGATGCGCACGGCTTTCAAAGAAATGAAACGCAATCTGGCGGATGGCCGTATTAATCATATCACTGACTTTTGAAGCAATCAACGCCAGTTTTTCCGGACCGTCGGGAAGCTCGGCCACCATCGACTGGAAGGTTATCATTTCACCGAACACCGAAGCCACTTCTTCGGTTGTCATCCGCGAATATTCGTTCAACTCGCCGTTTTTGATGCGGGTCTGATGGTGGCAACCGTGTCCCAGTTCATGCGCCAGCGTCAAAACGTCATTACGCTTACCGGCAAAATTCAGCAGCAGATAAGGGTGCGAATCGGAACTGACCGGCGCACAAAAGGCGCCGCTGCGTTTACCGTCGCGCGGCGGAACGTCAATCCAGGCATTGTCAAAAAATTCTTTGGCAATTTCATGAAGTTCCGGAGAAAATTTCTCATAGGCATCCAAAACCGTCGATACCGTTTCGCCCCAACCGTATTCGGTATCATCGGCAAACGGCAGCGGCGCATTGCGGTCCCAGTATGAGATTTTGTCAGCTCCCAGCCACTTGGCCTTCAGCTTATAAAAGCGGTGAGCAATGTTTTTATAGTTGGCACGCACGGTTTCTGCCAGCGTTTCCACCATCTGGTCAGAAACGTTCTCCGACATATTACGCGAAGACATCGGCAGCTTAAAACCGCGTTTTTCATCTTCAATCGCCTTATCCTTAATTACCATATTGTAGATAAAGGTGAACAGATCGGCATTTGCTTCCGCCACACGGTTAATTTCGGCGCCGGCCTTATGACGGACGGCAGCATCTTTATGCAGCAACAACTTGGATATTTCGGCATCGTTATAAGTCTTGCCGTCCACTTCATATTGCAGGCGCGAAGACGTCTCCTCATACAAACGTACCCACGCCGATGATGAGGTCATTGACTTTTCGAGAAGGACTTCTTCAACAGGTTCGGAGAGTTCGTATTTTTTAAAACGGCGCACCCGTTCCAGCCACGGTTTATAGAAAGCGGCTTGCGAATTTTTAAGCCAAACCGCGATTTTGGCGGCCGGAAGCTGGTTAATTTCCAGACTCAGGAAAATCAGCGGTTTGCTGTAATCGGTCAGTTTTTCGCTGACATTCTGATAAAAAGCCATTGCCTCGGCATTTTTCATTTGAGTGACCATGTTCAAATAGGCAAAACCGCCGACCCGGCTGCCGATCAGCGAATTTTTTTCATAACTCCTGAGGACACGGGCCAACTCGGCACCGTCCAATCCGGACAATTTTCCTTTATACTTCCTGGCAAAGGAACGGCAAAATTTGCGGTATTTTTCCAAATCGGCATCAATGTGAGGATCGTCAATTCCTTTATACAAATCGCTCAAATCCCAGCCCGGCAGTTTCTCTTCACTCATTATCATCATTCTCCAATTGTTGGTTCAATTTTTGCAATTCATCCATTTCGGCATTAATATCCGGTACATTGCGATAATACTCGTCCAAACTTTCTTCCGCATCGACATCGTCTTCCGCCGACGGCAGATCCAGCTCGGGTTCAAACAAATAATTTGCCCACGGAGAATCCTGCCTGCCGGTTGCCCACAGCCTGAAGCCCTTGGCAATCACGCCGGTATTGCAAAACGTATTGTCGACAACCGTACCGAGAACACATAAATTACGACTGCGGCAACGGTGAAGCTCTTCCGACATTTTTTCGGTACAAGGGACAAAACCGCGTTTTTGCTCATCTTGATGCGGGGCAATCAAAACCAGCCAAAACTGGCACAAAAACAGCACCACAACAACGGAGACCAGCAAACCGAACCAATGATACCTGATAAAATTCATAAATTTTATTTTCCTTGTCTTTTGGTTAAATATTCTTCCAGCAACGCCAGTTCTTCACGCGTGTTGGCACCGGCAACTTCTTCGGCCGGACATTCGACCACACCGCACTTCCAGCCTTTTGAACGGGCAATCGCAATCGCATCTGTAAGATAATACTCGCCGGCAGCATTTTCATTGCCGATCTGTCGCAAAAGATCAAACATTTTGTTGCCGTCAAAACACATTACGCCGGAATTGCACAGCGTAATTGCCTTTTCTTCGTCACCGGCGTCCTTAAATTCGACAATTTTCTGCAATTCGCCGTCCTTTACCACCAGACGTCCGTAGCGGGCACAATCTTCGGGACGAAAGCCGAGAACAACCACTGCATAGCCTTCGCGCCGTTTGGCAACCGCTTTCAAAAAGGTTTCTTTGGTAATAATCGGATGATCGCCGAAAATCGTCAAAACGTCACCGTCAAAACCTTCCAACACTTCGGCCGCGGCCATTACCGCATCGCCGGTACCAAGCTGCTGCTGCTGGATGACGCTTTGATGCGGCGCCACTTCCTTACGCACCAAATCGCCGTCAGGAGCAGTCACCACCACAATCCGGTCGGCATTCATGCTGTCCAGGGTGTCAAGAATATTGCGGATCATTGGTTTGCCGCAAATCGGCATCAACACCTTGGGCAAATCGGATTTCATCCGGGTTCCCTTTCCGGCACCAAGAACAACAGCGGCAATTTTAGAACTAGTCATAAGTTTATTCCTTTCTAATCTTTTTTTAATAACTGCATATTATACTAGCAAATATATTTTATTTGTTAACAAGGGCTTTTTTTTATGAAAAAACTTTTTTTTGCAATTTGTTTCATTGCTTCCTTTTCGGCAACCGTCAATACCAATGCCGCTATTCGCGAGATGCAGAACGAAATCGAACTGCAGCAATACAATGCCGACAAGGCCCGGCAGAACAAATCGGCGGCGACTTCGCGGGAAATTCCGGCTTCGTATGAGGAGTTTCGCGATTTTATTCGCGAACGCAGCCGGACCGTTGCCAAAATGCCGATGTCGGTTATTCAAAACGCCTCCACGATGAACACTCAGGACAACGCCGATTATGTGTCGAAGCAAAAACAAAAAAAATCGACTTTTGAACAAATTTACGAAAGCGCGCTGGAGCGGCTTAATCTCAACGAACAGGAAAAACCGCGTGATTTGATCAATACCCCTGCTCTGATCCCCCTAAAACCGATCGGCAGCCGGGAAAGAGCCCAATGGCAAAAGCCCGAATTTGACGTCGTCAGCGTCACCCTGCCGAGCGGACAGAACGTTTTGGCGCCGGCTAAAGAACACATCCCCTATCTGACCAGCAAAATTGACATTTTGCCCAACGGCATGGTTCGGATTATCGAAACCGTCAATCTGATCGCCAACGGCCAAAAATTGAAATACGGCCTTTCAAAAGCGCTGCCCAAATATTCGGTTTCCCGCGACAATGTCCGCAACGCAACCATCCCCTATTTGAACAGCGTCCGTATCAACAATACCGAAGTTCCGTATCAGTTAAAAGACGCCGGGGACCGTTATCTGATTACGCCTAAAAATCAGTTTGAACTGCAGCCGGGCATTTATACTTACGAATTTGACTATATGCTGGACCGTAAATTATGGTATTATCAGGATCGTAACGAATTTTACTGGGACGTCACGGGAAGTTTCTGGAATCTGGTGGTTACTCAGGCGGTGGCAACGGTCCGGCTGCCGGTTAACGTCAATCCACTGAACGTCGCCATGTTTGTCGGCTATCCGCCCAACCACCTCACCGACCGATATTCGACCATCACGCAAAACCGCGGCACCAACGCGCTCGGCTTTACGGCCACCACGCCTCTGTTTGCCGGCGAAGGCATGCATATTCTGATTTCTATTCCCAAAGCCGGATTTATCGAACCTGACTTCAACAAAAAATTTGAATGGTTTATTGAGGATTATGGCGACATTATCTTTTCGCTGGCGGGACTGCTGGCTATTCTGGCCGCTTATCTGATCTCATGGCGTTCGATCAATTCGGATACCGATCCCGCCAAGGCAGACTTGCAGAAAACACCGGCAATGTTGCGCATGCTTGCTCGCGGCTGTTTTGACAAAGTATCGTTCGGTTCGTTTCTGCTGGACTTATTCCGCCGCAACATCATTGATCTTAAAAGCGATCACGAATCGCTGGTTATCATCAAGAAAACCGACAATTTAAGCCGTCTGAACACTGACGAGAAAAAGGCATTTCGGCAGCTGATCGGCCCTAAAGAATTTTCGGTCAGCTTTAACCGCAGCAACGCCCTTAAGCTTAAACGCGCTTACAAACTGATTGAAAAAGACACCATGAAAAGAATCAGATTATTGTCCTTGAAGCTCAACGCCGGCTATATTTTGTTCAGTGGCGCCATGTTGTTGCTGTCCGAAGCGGCAATGGCCTGGCTTAACATCAATACCGGCGCGACTTTAGGCTTTTTACTTTCGGCAACCCTGACCGCCGCCTTTTACATTTGGATTCTGCGTTCCAAATTTAAACGCCGCTGGGTCAATATCACCGCCAAAATTTTTGCCGTTATGATGATCGTTTTGTCGGCATTGATGATGAGCTTGCATATTCATGCCGTTTCCACCTTGTTCATTCTCGGCATGATTTGGGCCATTTTCATCTACAGTAACCTGTTTGCCAAGCGCAACGGCCTGATCAAAAACAATATCAGAGACGCCGTTCAATTCGGACAATATCTCGCCAACAATGCTCAGGCAATCATTTTGGGACGCGAGTTCAAAATTCAACAGGCCAACATTTATGCTCTCGACGCCGGGGAATGCTATCCCAAATCTCCGCAAATTGCCGATGACTACCGGCTTGATGTGATGCCGATGCTAAAGCAGTTGTTATAAAAAAAATCCCCGGTTAAAAACCGGGGATTTTCGGCTCAAAACGATTAGTCGTCTTCTTCCGCATACCAACAAAACAATGCTTCCCGTTGAACAATGCTGTCACTGGCAAACGACGCCGCCATCAGCAAAAACAGCATATTATACAACACGTCGCCGACAATCATTCCCACCGCCAAATTATGTCTGATCATAAACGCCGCAAAGATATCATAATTAAGAAACAAAATCGCGTTTAAAATCATCATCAACGACAAAGCGACCAGAATCTTTAAGGTATTTCCGGCAGTACGGTTCCAGAAAAGTTTGAGGGGCGGACGTTGCCGGCCGTCCAAAACAAAAGCAAAAATCGAAGAAAAGCGCAAGGCAACCAACGGCAGCCAAAAACCGGCCGATGCTACCGCAAAGAACAGGCTTTCGATGCGCCAATCGGGGTCGGGAACCCGGTCGGCCAAAATATAATAAGACAAGACCGGCAAACAAAGCATGGCGATCGCAATCAAAATGCTGCCGAATATTTTCCAGTCGCGCATTGTAATTACAAACATTTCCCCTTTGTCAAGCGGTGCGCCGCAAACCGCGCTTTTGTACCATACCCGCAAAAAGACCGATACGATCAGCAAACGCAGCATAAAAAAGGTAATATAAACCGAAAATGACGACGAACAACCAAAAAACGAATCCATAACCGCCTCAGCGCTGCAGTTGTGAGTGGTCCGGGTTGCAAAAGCCAGAACGCTGATCATCAGGGCATAAACAAAGCTCAGGTATAAAAAGCGTTTGAAGCGGAACAATAAAATTCCGATCGGCAAAAAGCTCAGTTCCCAAAACGGCGCACTGACCGGGTTGGCGGAACGGTCGTCAAGAAACTCAGCGTTGCCGATGCTTTTTAATTTTGCCAGGACTTCATTTCCAAATTTTTTTATCATGTTACATTTCCTTTACTGCTGAAACACCAGGAATCGATTTAAGCTGTGAGATGATATTGCCGCTGGTAAAAGCATACCCCCCGGGCAGTTCAATGGTAATATCCCATTCGTCGTTATCGGGTTTAATATATATTTTATTAGCCCCTTTTTTATCCCGGTTCAAAACTTCGTGTACCGGACGAATGGCTGCCGGGTTGTTAATGCTGATAACAATGGCACTGGCAACATCGGCTATGGCTTTGTCCAAGGTTTCCAAATTGCTGATCATCACCCGCGGGTTGCTGTCTTCGGTTTGTTTTTCAATTGTAACGCTGGCCAAAAGCGGCAGCCCCGAATTGATGATTTCTTCGCTGCGCTGCAGGGTTTCTGAAAACAAGATCCCTTCAAAAGCGCCGGAAGCGTCAGAAAGCTCCAAGAAAGCAAAACGGTTGCCTTTTTGGGAGATTTTCTTCTTAAAACTGTTGACACAGCCGGCTAATTTGGCACGGATCACATCCCCGAGCTGGATGTTGCGAAAAACCTCACTGCAGTTTTTAACGCCCAGTTTTTCCATGCCGTCACGATAGCTGTCAAGCGGGTGAGCCGAAAGATAAAAACCGACTGCTTCCGCTTCCAACTTCAGTTTTTCGAGTTCGACCCAATCCGGTTCGTCTTTCAGTTTTATTTTCGCCTGCATTTCTTCGGTCCCGAACAGCGACGTCTGACTGCTGGTTTTCAGTTCGCAGGAAGAACTGATGTGCTGGATGATGTTGTCAATGTTGGCAAACAGACGACCGCGGTTTTTATCCAGACAGTCAAAAGCGCCCGACTTGATCAACTGTTCCAACTGTTTGCGGTTGGTCTGGCGAATATCGATCCGGTGAACAAAGTCGGAAATGTCCTTAAACGGCCCGCGCGCTTCGCGTTCGGCCACCAACGCTTTCATGTTGGCTTCGCCCACGCCTTTAACCGCGGTCAGCGCATAACGGATTTTACCGTCTTCCACCATAAAATCATAGCCCGACTTGTTAACATCCGGCGGCAGAACCGTAATCCCCATCCGACGGCACTCGTCTTTGAAAAACTGCAGTTTATCGGTATTGGTAATATCCAAACTCATGGTTGCGCTCATGAATTCGACCGGATAATGAGCCTTGAGGTATGCGGTCTGATAAGAAATCAGCGAATAAGCCGCCGCATGCGACTTGTTAAAGCCGTAAGAAGCAAATTTTTCCATCTGATCAAAAATGCTGGTTGCGGTATCGCGTTCAATACCCCGTTCCACCGCACCGTCAACAAAAATGCTACGGTGTTTGACCATTTCTTCCTTAATTTTTTTACCCATTGCCTTACGCAATTTATCAGCGCCGCCAAGCGTATAACCGGCCAACTCCTGAGCAATTTTCATGACCTGTTCCTGATAGATCATGATTCCGTAAGTGCTTTTTAAGATCGGTTCCAGTTTGGGATGCAGGTATGTAATTTCTTCGTCACCGTGTTTACGTTTGATATAACTCGGAATATTATCCATCGGTCCGGGACGGTACAATGAAACAATCGCGATCAAATCTTCAAAACGGTCGGGCTTGATTTGCTTATGAACATCCTTCATCCCCGCCGATTCAAATTGGAAAATGCCGGCAGTATCTCCCCGTTGCAAAAGAGCATAGGTTTCTTTGTCATCCAGCGGTACCACGCTCATGTCCAGATCAACGCCATGGACGGTTTTAACCAGATCAACCGCTTTTTTAATGGTGGTCAGTGTTTTCAGCCCCAGGAAGTCGAACTTGATCAAGCCGGTCGACTCGATATATTTCATATCATACTGGGTTACCGGCATATCGGCTTTAGGATCTTTATACAGCGGAACCAGCAAATCCAGCGGACGATCGCCGATAACCACACCGGCCGCGTGTACACCGGTATGACGATACAGTCCTTCCAGCTTCATGGCAATGTCAAACAATTTATTGACCTGCGGGTCGTTTTGACGCATTTCTTCCAACTCGGGAACCTGCTCCAACGAATCTTTCAAACTGGGCTGCACGCCCTGCACCGGCGGCGGAATCATCTTACTGATGCGGTCGGCCTGAGAATAAGGCATTTGCAATACCCGGGCGACATCGCGAATTACTGCTTTGGATTGCAGTTTTCCGTAAGTAATGATCTGTGCCACATGGTCAAAGCCGTATTTGTTCTGAACATATTCGATCGTCTTATAACGGTTTTCCTGACAGAAGTCGACGTCAAAGTCAGGCATATTGATACGTTCCGGATTGAGAAAACGTTCAAACAGCAAATCCAGTTTCAGCGGATCAAGTTCGGTCACCTGAATCGACCAGGCCACCATGGAACCGGCACCGGAACCGCGCCCCGGCCCTACAGGAACACCGTGCGTCTTCGACCAACGGATAAAGTCCGACACGATCAGGAAGTAACCGGCAAACCCCATTTTTTCGATCACGCTCAGTTCATATTCCAAACGGCTGTAATAGCGTTCGTCAATTTCCTTTTTCTGCTCTTCGGTCATTCCTTCGAAATAGACCTGAGTTTCCAGTTTATGGGCCAGACCTTTGCCGGCTTCTTCGCGCAGATACTCGTTCTGAGTTTTGCCTTCCGGACATTCAAAAACCGGCAGCAACGGATCAATATACTGCAAAACATAATTACAGCGCTTGGCAATATTGACGGTGTTGGCCACTGCCTCGGGCAGATCGGCAAACAAAGCCACCATTTCGGCAGCCGTTTTCAGACGCTGATTAGGCGAGTATTTTTCACGGTTTTCGTTGGCCACATACTCGCCTTTGGCAATGCAGACCAACGCATCATGCGCTTCATACATGTCCGTGTCAAAGAAAAAAGCCTCGTTGGTCGCAACCAGCGGAATATCATGTTTGTAAGCAAGATCAATAAAATCATTTTCGGTTTTGGCTTCTTTTTCCAAACCGATCCGCGAAATTTCCATATATAGACGGTCGCCGAAGATTTTTTTCAAATCAAGCAAAAAGGCCTCGGCTTCGGCCACACGGTTTTCCAACAGCAATCTTCCGACCGTACCGTCAGTTCCCGCTGTCAAAGCGATCAGTCCTTCGCCGTGGCTTTCGAGGTCGGAAAGGCGGATTTGCGGCTTTTCGGCAAAGTTTTTCTCACCCAGATAGGCAATCTTCATCAATTTGGCGATATTGGCATAGCCGTCGGCATTTTTAACCAGTAGAACGATCTTGTCCGGTTCCACGGTCCGACCTTTGGACTTTAGCACATCATCGGCATCGCTGTTGCGGATATACAACTGCGTTCCCAAAATCGGCTTAATGCCGTTTTTCGGTGCATAGTCGGAAAAAGCCTTGGCACCGAACATATTGGCGGTATCGACAACTGCCATTGCCGGAAAGCCCATCGCCGCTGCTTTACTCATCAACGCCGGAATTTTCATCGCCCCTTCCAACAAAGAATAGGCGGAATGCACCCGGAGATGAATAAACTGCGGTTCCATTATATTTTCCTTATCCGGCGTTTACCAAGCGACCCCGCTGATACAGCGGTCGGGATTTTTTTCGCAAATTTCCTTGTCGCTGTTCATTTCATGCAGACGATTGCGTTTTTCCGGAAAATCTCCTGCCACACAGCCCCATAGCCCCAACAGACAGATCAGCATTATCACTTTTTTCATTTTTGTTCCTTTACAGGTTTAAGTCTATTTTCAACACGACGACAATCATCAATGTCATAAATATCCGGGCCAGATGGCGTAACCACAAACTACGGTTATACTCCGCCGAACTCCGCCAGGTGCCGATCAGGATTGATCCGCAATAAAACAGCATAAAACACAGCGAGCTGAAATATAAAATAGTTAAAATGACCGTCGAAGTCTCCAGTCCGTATTTGCGAGTAGCATAATATCCGAGGATTGTCAGCCCGCGCAGTTTATGATAAAGCATGGTGCCGAATATTTTGACGATCAGATGAACGGCAATCATCCCCAGCACGCCAAATTTCCAGAACGTGTCCTTCAAACTTAGTTCACCGTCGATAAGCTTTTTAAACATAGTCCCATCCTTTTATTGTCCGATGCCGTTTATAATGCGGCAAAGCTCCCGATTGTGCAAGTGATTTTTAACAGTTTTACAGTTTCTAAAAATAACGCACGATCCTTTTGTATGGCTTAACCCCGAGTTCCTGCCGCACCGCGGCGATTTTTTGCGAAAGCGGCGACCACTCGGTATATTTTTCAACAAAAGCGGCGGCGGTTTGCGGCGATTTTGACAGCTGTACGCGAATCGTTTCTTCCAGCAAACGGTTCAGGACTTCGCCGATCCGTTCCAGTTCAACGGTAATTTTTCCTTCCGAAGTTTCAGAGATCACGCCGTTTTCACGCAGATAATTAAACTGAATCAGTTCCGCCACCCGGTGCGGCAGCATATTATGCGGACGGGCAATTAAAAACATCCGCCCGCAGATATAGCTGACATAAACCTTATTCAGCGTTTCACCGTCAATGACACCCGCCTTGACATATTCGGGCATAAAAGCAAGAGAGATGGTGTCGGCCTTGTGTTCTTCAATAATATGCTTATAGGCACCCAACGCGTTCTGATACGAACTGTCCGGACCAAGCGAATGCCCGTTTTCGTGTCCGATCACAAACAAATGATCGGCCTCGCTGTCAAAAAAACGATGCAACGCCGGATCAACCAGGCGTTCAAGCAGTTTGCGCTCTTTTTCCTTGTCTACACTCATTCGCACCTGACGGTGATACACATTTCGCCGACCGCCGCCGGTTTTAACCGCCTGCTTGTCATTGTTGGGCAGGTTCTGGGCCGTCGTAATGCCACCGCGACACTGGGCATAATCGCCTTCCAAATCGGCCAGATCGGCGTCAACCATGGTTTGTTTCAGTTCCTTGCCGTCCAAAATGCTTTGGTGATAACTGTCGGCATAAGGCATTTTGACTGCCAGTTCCGGAATATGCTTCTTGAATTGTAAAATCAGTTCGGTACCGGCCTGATTGACAACCCCGGCCCGCGCACCCAACATATCTTTGGAAACCGCTTCAATTCCGTTCGCTTCCAAAAGCTGTTTTAATTCGGCATTGTCATAAACGGAGGGTGTGATCTCGTCATCATAGTTTTCGCGGCTGAGAGTGAATTCGAGCGGTGTCTTCTGCAAAACCGCCCAGTGTTTGTCGGCCAGCATATCCATGTCCGGATTGTTTTGCAACAGGGCCTGTGCCTGCCAGCCCAGATAATCTTTCAGCGCTTCGTCATCACTGTAGTGAGCCGCCACTTCGAGTTCGTTGGCTATTTGCGAGAACTGTTCGGCAAAATAATCCGTATAATCAATGGCCCGGAGTTCATCACCGTTACGCCGCACCATCGTACGCGCACTCAAAATGCGACGGACTTCCGCTGTCTTGCCGGCTTTCAGCATTTGCAGCAAAATCTGCTGAAACTCTTCCGGTCCCAAATCTGACGGATAAAAATTGTGTCCCGGCAACAGGTGAATTCCGTCAAATATTTCCACCGGTTCTTTGTCAACGCCGTTGTACCCGGCAACGCCGTTCAGGCTGTTAAACAGTTCCAACGCCAGTGTCGCATGAGTGTTTCCGGCCGCTACCGCTTCTTCGAGAGCCTTTTTCTGGACCAGATTTAACGGATGGTCCTGTTCCAGCGTTACATCATTGATCATCCGGGCAGCGGCAATCAGATGCCGCAAAGCTTTTTGGTTCCCCTCACTCAGATTGAGATATCCTTCAAACTGCGGCGAAATCAGTTTGATTTCCAAAGTTTCTTCCGTCATTTTACGTCTTAATTCTTCTTCGCTGTAATTAATTTGATATCCGTTAATTTGCATTTTCTTTTACCTCCACGGTTCTGAAGCGATAAACCTTTATTGAGTTGGACCAGTAGCTGGGACTCATCCCGGCTTTTAACTTTAAATTATTTAAAAATTCCGCCCGCTCGGGCAGCGTTTTCCATACCGAGGGCAAAAACAGCCCCTGACGGTCGCCGTCGCGGATCACGACGCCGTCAATGTTCGGTTGCAGAAGATTCAGCAAGTCTGCTTCATCATTGTAGCGGATCGGTTCGTATCCGGTTAAAAGCGAAACCGAAATATTAATTTTTTCCAGTTCGTCAGCCGCAACCGCCTTAAAACGACTATCGCTTAAGGCGGCATTATAAGCATTTTCGGCAACGTCGGCAGCCACGGCCCGGCGCGGTAACAACGAACCGATACAACCGCGTAATTCGCCTTTTTCTTCCAAAGTCACAAAAGAGGCGCCCTTGTCAAACAACATGTCATCATAATCTTGGCGCGAAGGCGTATACAAACGACGATGCAGCACCGCCTCTTCCAACGAAGTCCGGGCAATTTGCAGCAGGCTTTTACCGTTGATCGCAGCAAAATCCTTTAAGGCCGCCGTTTCCCGCTCCAACGCCGAAGCTGCCGAAAACGACCAGGCACCGTAACCGACAACCCGGGTACGTTCTCCCGAAGTGTCACCGGAATTGATCAGCGCCAGAATCCGCGGTTGCAAATACATGGTCTGAGAAAGAATCAGCGCGGTATTAATGCCGGCAGCGCCGCAGGAACGGTGTTCGTCAATTGGCGGCGTTCCGGCGGCAATCTGTTCGGCGGTTTGACGGTCAATAATCTGTGCCTGCTCATAAGAAAGGTAATGCGACAAATCGGCCGAAACCACCAGCAGCGTATCTTTGCGCTGCAAATACGGTTCCAAAACCTCAGCCAGTTCCTGCGGATTGACTTCGCCGTAGACAATCGGCACAATCTTAAAATCGGACAGTATTTTTTGTAAAAACGGCAACTGAACTTCTAACGAATGTTCATCTTTATGCGCCGAATCATCAATAACGAAAAGCGGTGCCGAAGCCAGTTGTTTGACCGCATCGCGGTCAACTGCGACACGTCCGAGCGGCGTCATGAAATAATCGGCCGAGGACAAAGCGGCACCGTTGACAGCTACCCGGTGCGAAGGCCCGACAAGGATCACCCTTTTGATCTGCCCGGCATAATCGCGCAGTGGTTTATAAGCTTCGGCAGCCGCCGGCGCCGAATATTGATAACCGGCATGCGGCACAACCAGAATTTTCGGCATTTTGTCATGGCGGTGATAACCCGACTGCAAATAATGCTCGACTTCCTGTTCAAGCATTTGCGGTGCGGCGGCATAAAACAGCCCGGCTACGGCCGGATTGCGGTATTTTTCCATCGGATCGGCTTTCCTGGTATAGCGAGTAATCATCTCAGCGTTTGAAGATATTTTTTCACGAAAATAAAAATAATTGAGAGCCGCCAACGCCGCTAAGGCAATCCCTGCAACAATCAGGTACAGGTGGCGCGGTTTTTCGCTATCGTTTTGTTGTTTCATTTTCAGCAGTCTCCGTTAGAAAAGTCAGTCGGCCAAATGCTGGTAAAAGTCGCTGAAGTCTTCAAAATAGACAACACTCGGATCGTCAATTTTTTCAATTTCGGAACCGTTGCCGATAATCCGAACCGGCAAGGCATTCACCGCCGCCGCGCAAATATTGTCTAACACGCTGTCGCCGATAATCCATACCGTTTGCGGCGTAATATCGGCTTTGCCGATCAGACCTTCAAGCGTATATGCGGCATGATCGGCATACGGCTTATCTCGTGCAGCTTCGTGTCCGCAAACGACTTTGTCAAAACAGCCGGGCTCAAACAGCCAGGCCAGTTCCAACTCCAACAGCCGGCGGTCCTTGTTGGTCATGATCGCGATTTTAACTTCTTTGTTTTTCAACATCGCCAGCGTTTCGCGAACCCCCGGAAACACCTTTATCATATCGGCAAAATTTTGCCGGTAGAGTTCAAAATATTTTTGATAAGCCTCTTGAGCCTTGTCGCCGAACACCAACGGAAAATTATCCATGAACGAATAATATTTATTCTGGCGGTCACGGGTGCTTTCCCAATCGGGCAAACCGTATTGATCCATAATCCGATTAACTGCCCACAAACGCGGGGTGCGGCTTTCAACCAATGTTCCATCCCAGTCAAACACCGCCACTCTTAACCGGTCGGCATTCAATTTCTTCATCCTGATTCTCCTTGCAATTTATTTGAAAATAAAGCAATTTGTTAAAATTACAAGGGAAACCCGCACAAAAACGACAGTTTTTAAACTTTCTTCTGCAGAGAAAAACGACGGACAAATCTTGCATATTCCAAAAATCAGGTCTATAACAAAATCTGTTTTGATATGCGAGAACGACTATGACCAAATATTACACGCCTTCCTGTCCGCAGACTCGATCTTTTAACGCCGGACAAATATTCAATTATCTGTTAAACTTGTTTTTCGTTGTTGGCTGGTGGATTTTTTTCAGTGAAATCGGCCACACCCTGACAATCGTCCTGACCAAAGGATGCTATTGTGACTTTTCGCTGCCGGAAGCGCCTTGTTACGGCATATACGTGGTGATAACCGAAATAATTTTGCTTCTTTTGCTGACGGTTCCGCTGTTTCTCCGCTTCGGACGCGGCTTTTTTATCGAACAGGTCGACATCGGCAAAAAGCTGGTCATTCTGCTGGCATCAATTTTGCTCGCCGCCGCCGTTCCGTACCTTTTGCTGGCCATTGAAGAAGGATTCGCCTGGATAGCACCGCAAACTTCCCTGATCGAATTTACTCCCTGGGCCGATGCCGATATTATGCGAATCGTCCGCAACCGGTATTGATCGCGGTCGTGTGTTATCAAATTCCATCGGAAACAAACAAAGCTCTTGCATTTTGGTACCACAATTATAATGAAAAAGTATCAACTTCATCCACTTGGAAAACGGCTGGAAAATATCAAAAACTTTACCGCAATCAAATCTGCAAACAGTAACAAAGTACTTTTTCCGGCCTTTAACCATTGCCCCTTTGCAAAGTTATCCACAACCTTTGCGAGATTCTGTTGATTTTTTCGTCTGTTTGTGATATGTATTATTTCCATAATGCGGAATTTTATTCGTATTTATAATAAAGGCGGTTATTCCCGCCTTTTTTTGTGCCTCATAGGCACTTTTTCACCCCGCACATAAGTTGCGGTTAAACAAAAAATGATGATTAACACCGCAAATGCCGATGTTTTTTTGTATCCGTCTGTTGTTGAAGGCAGCAGACGGATTTTTCGTATCCGACCGTAATGACAATCTCTGCCGGAAAACGAAAACACTTAACCGGCATCGGATTATTCCGGTGCTTTTTGATTCAACTTTATAATAAGGAAAATAAAATGAGTATATATGATGACGATGACGAAGGATTCGGCACTCCTTATCCCGCTGGCCGGGCTAAAAGACGCCAGGCTCCGCCGCTGCCGCGTAAAAATATGACAACACGCGAAATTCTTGAATATTATCTTAACGGATATGACGAAGATATGGAACCGTTATATCCCAAATTTCGCCAGACACAAATGCCCGATCCCGAATTGGAATTTGACGGACAAGATCTTTATGTAAAACGAAACAATATTGTACAAAATTCATGGCCGGCAATGTCGGGACAACCAGGCTATCAGAATCGAGCCAGTACATCTGTTTCTAATCTGGGACCGACTCCGGAAGGCATCTATTATGTAGATCCCCAAAACTTGCAGGAAAGAATCCCTTGGAATGATCGTGTTTTAAAAGCAATATCAGACGATAATATTCCGATCAAAGATATACCAGCCTATTTATTCAAAAAAGGTACATATAAATGGATGAGAGATGAAAAACTCCCGGCATGGGGAAATTACCGTGTTCCGTTAGAAGCTGATGATGGCACCGACACCCGTGGACGGCACAGTATGTATATTCACGGTGGCAACGAGCTTGGCTCCGCCGGCTGCATTGACGTTGGTCCGAATATGGATCGTCTTGCCCCGTATATCAAAAACAACCGTTCTCCGGTAAAAATACGGGTAAGATAGTAAAGACGAAGATTTAGAAAGATAAAATCAACGAAAATTACTATTCAAATTATTCTGCTTATTAAATCTCCTTTTTTTATTCATTCCCCTCAATTTTGTTTTTTAAAAAATCAACACTTTTTATTTTTAAAAATATTTTTATCAAAAAAAGAAAAAACAGTTTATTTTTTTAATTGTTGTGCTATAATAAATGCTGTTTTTATAATTAGTTATAGCTTATCATAACCTTAAAACATCCTCAACTTAAGATTGACATTAGGTCGGCTTTGTATTATATCTTTTGATATCTCAAGCTTTATATATCAAGGGGTGAACTATGGCCGACAAAAAAACAAAATATGAACATATACGTTCCTTTTTCTGTGACGACAACGACATCAATTTCCCGATATGGATGATCAATATATACAATATGCTGCTCAATCTGACCTTTTTGACATTGTGGCTGTTGTTTTTCGGGTATCTCTTTACCAAAATCGACAATGCTTACATCGGCGTTTTCCGCAGTGCTGCCTCTTACGGCAGAAACATCTATATTTATATGGCTGTCCACTATACGATCCTGTTCCTTTACCTGTGGCTGGCCTACAAATTCTATCGGCAGTATTTCTTTGCACCGCGCAATCTGTGGTATAAAACCTTTATTCTCGCCGGTTCGCCGATTTTGTTCTGGATAGCCTGCTACCTGTCAACCATTGACACCTCTGTGGTAGATGCAAACCCCGAGTGGGAGATCACTTCCTCGTTCTGGTTTGATTATTATCTGGACAACTATTTTATCCCCCGAGTGACCGGCAAATAAAAAATAACATGGAGGCTTTTATGAACAACAAATTTCTTTCCAACATCGTCAACTTTATTTTCGCTTTTGCCTGGCTGGTCTTCTTTTCGACTTTTGCCTATGAAATTTTCAATTCTTTCTTCGGGCGGGCAGCTTATTATATCCACAACCCCGCGTCTATTGTTCGGCATCGCCTGATCTATGTGGCCATCACCGCTTCTTACGGACTGGTTTTCGGCATTTTTTACCGCGACTTTTTCCTGAAGCAGGCCACGCTGATCAAACGCGCTGTCTGGCTTGTCATTTCACTGATAATGCTCGCAGCCTGCTGGTATTACATCCACTATTTTCTGAAATTTTACTGGTATGCGGCAGAATAACAGCGGATGCTTTTGCGATTACCAGCTGCATTAACGTTGGTCCGAATATGGATCGTCTTGCCCCGTATATCAAAAACAACCGTTCTCC